>Ga0123355_10008737_pt1 | contig 15325 bp, 7 predicted proteins | sample TergutEmb28metaG_3_FD_89872 | JGI IMG/M metagenome (GOLD analysis project Ga0123355, IMG submission 89872) | Embiratermes neotenicus P1 segment gut microbial communities from Petit-Saut dam, French Guiana - Emb289 P1 | ecosystem: Host-associated > Arthropoda: Insects > Digestive system > Gut ... | reverse complement strand
TATCAAAGTCTTAACTTTTTGCGCCATGCCGAAATTGCACAGCATGTTATTACAACAGTACAGAACAGCTACCTTGGCAATGAGGGTATTGGCAAAACATATTTGCAGGTAGCGGCTAACAGTGTGGTTTTAAGCGATGACGGTTATGTTATTTCGATTACTATTTCTAATTTAACTGATGCTAATGCCGCAGAGATACAAGATGTACTAGCAAGAGTTATGCCTATTCCTGACAGGTTTGCGGGCAGACCGGGTGAGGTTAACACTGTTAGTGAAAGAATGGGCAGCGAGCATTTACGCGATGCAATCTTAGCTATTATTGCCGCGTTGGTATTCATGCTAGTTTATATTGCTTTTAGGTTCGAGGTTTCGATGGGTGCGGCGGCTGTTTTAGGGCTGTTCCACGACCTTATATTGATGTTCTCGTTTATGGTAATTTTCCATATCGAGATTGGTATTGTATTCTTTGCTGCTCTTATTACACTGCTGGGTTACTCTATCAATAATACGATTATCATATTTGACAAGGTTCGAGAGAATATTAAGATGTACGGCAATAAGCCATACGACTCGTTCCATGTTGCTAACATTTCGGCGCGCGATACGCTATTTAGAAGTTTGTCCACAACCATCACTACGCTATTCCCCATTGCAATGATTGCGATTATAGGTGTGCCGGCAATTCAAATTTTTGCCTTACCGATTATTGTAGGGTTGTTCTCGGGAACATACTCGTCACTAACGATTGTTCCTGCTGTTTGGGCAGGTTGGAAAAGACGCATTTTCAAAAAACGCGGTGTTGCCGTTGCTTTTGCAGGTGCTAGTGCAAATGTGAATGTTGAAATGCCTCAAGAGGTTGAATCAATTGTTGATAGTGTGGTTGCTGAAGACAAACCCGTTGCCAAAAAAGCTGCTGTTTCAAAAAGTGCTAAGCCCAAAATCGTAAAAAAGACAACAAAGGCTGTAGGGGCGGTCACTGAGCGCCTGAATGAAAATGAAGTTTTTGAAGAATTTATGGACGGGGAAAAAGTTGACGAGGACGATTTCGACGAGCCGAGTGAGGAAGAAACTGTAGAGGCGGTCACTGACCATCCGAGTGAAGAAGAGGAAATAAGCGAAGACAACGAGGCAGAGGACACAGAAATCGCAGAAGAAGAGCAAGAAGAAAAATAATTAGTTTCATTATGTAAAAATCATGAGACCCTCTTTTTTGGGGGTCTTATATTTTATAATAGTATGTAGTGCGTAATGGCTAGAGGGTGTTTTGTCTAAAAGTTAACAATTTGTACGCACTCGTCGTTGCGAGGTCTTGCTGACAAGTACATGAGCTTTGAAATGTGACCGAAGCAATCCAGTAGAGATTATTATGGGTTCACAGTGTTATTTACTAATTTTATCTAGATTGCTTCGGCTACTAATCTAATGCACGCTATAAAGTCTGCAAAGCCTCGCAACGGTATAGACAGAGTGTAAATTTTTTGAAAATATGTTACAAAGAAATATCCAATTCTTTAGCACAAAAAAATTTACAAAAAAAACTCAAACAAAAAAAATGAATTTTAAATTTATCCAACGCAATGTAGAAGAGGTTGATTCTTACGATATTGACCGCTTTAGCAAAAGGCTGGGGTTAGATAAAAACCTGGTAAGGCTGTTGTTTTTGCGCGGATTTAGAGATGAAAAAAGTATTCGCAGTTTTTTGTATCCTGACTATAAAGCTTTTCATGACCCATTTTTGCTGCACGGCATGAAAGAAGCGGCAGCAAGGATAAAACAGGCAATTGAAAAAAAAGAGAAAGTAACAATTTACGGGGATTATGATTGTGACGGTGTTTGCGCAACGGCAATATTATGCCTTTATCTTTCTTCACAGGGTGTTGAGGTTACTCCGTTTATTCCTTCAAGGTTAGGCGAGGGATACGGGTTGCATATTGCTGCGCTTGAAAGAATTATTGATTCTGCCGAGCCTGATTTAATTATCACTTGCGACTGCGGCATTTCCGGCTCAAAAGAAGTTGCCCATGTTTTGGATTTGGGTGTAGACATTATTGTCACCGACCACCACGAAGTTGACGAGGATTTTAAACCAGAATGTGTGATTGTAAACCCTAAGCAAAAAAGCTGTAATTACCCTACAAAAAATCTTTGCGGCGCGGCTGTTGCGTTAAAAGTTGTAGAGGCTTTAGGCGGGGAAGAAGAGCGGAATAAACTATTATCTCTAGCAGCTATTGCCACAATTGCGGATTTAGTTCCTTTAAAAGAAGAAAACCGCTTAATTGTTCAATTGGGGTTAAAACAGGAGAACATTAAAAATCCTGGTTTAGAGGCGCTTTTAAGAAAGCACGGGATACCCAATCCTTCCGCCGGCGATATTGCCTACAAGGTTGGACCCAGAATCAATGCGGCGGGGCGCGTGGGCGATGCGTTTCGCGCGTTTGAATTACTGACAACACAAGATGTATTGCGCATTAAAGAGCTTGTTGATGCGCTAGAGCAAGACAACGACAAGCGCAGAGTGCTAAGTGAGGTTATGTTTGATGAGGCAGTGTTTGAAATAAAAAAAGAGGACTTATCAGAAAACCGTGCTATTGTACTTCTTCACCCCAATTGGGAAAAAGGTGTCACAGGCATTTTGGCGGCGCGCATTGCAGGGGACTATAAAAGACCGACCTTTATTATTGTGGGTGAAGGCGATAATTGCAAAGGGACTTGCAGAGGATTGGGTGCAACAAGCGTATATGATTTATTATCGGGCGCAAAAGAACATCTTCTTTCGTTTGGCGGGCATGGTCAAGCGGCGGGCTTTTCTTTAAAACAAAAAAATGTTGATAAGTTTAGAAAAAGTATCAATGCGCAATTGGCTGATTTACCCGAGCATGATTTTTTGCCGCTTATTGAGTATGATGCGGATATTTCTGAAGAAGAAATAAATTTAGATTTTGTACGAGGGTTAGAACTTTTAGAGCCTTGCGGAAATGCCAATCCGCGCCCTATTTTTAGATTAAAGACGGACAATTTAAAGGTTTCGTTAAATAAAAATAATTACCGCCATACTAATATTTTGTTAGAGTCAGGCTTAGCAATTTTAGCATTTAATCATTATCCATTTAATCAATTTTTAATAGGTACGGACGAAAAAGAGTTGGCATTAGAAATTTCATTAAACACCTTTCAAAAGAAAGAAAGTATAAAAGCTATTTTAAGGGGGGTTAATCCAAGCAAGCTATATATCAATGACGAAATGGCTAAAGCTAATTTTTTTAAAAACATCTCACTAAAAAGCCAAGAGATTAAAAAAGCTATTCCGTATCCTAAGGTGCAGCTCAAAGACCTTATTGATGACAATTTATACGGCACACTCTATATTGCAGGCTGTGAAAACACCTATCAAGACTTTATTACTTCCTATAGCCCAAAGCATTTATACCACGAGTTTATGTTTTCGACAAATCCCAACAATTACACGCGTATTTCAGTCAGCCCCGTACTGGACGGTTCGTTTGATATCGCAAATTACACAAAAATTGTCTTTTTGGATTCCCCCGTAGGAAACGGCTTAGTAGGGCATATGATGCGGCAGAGTACAGCTACAATTTATATTCCTGAAAATAATAATGAGTTATTATTTTATCAAGGAATTGATATAAGCCGAGAGGCATTTAAGTTATATTACGAACTATTTAAAGCAAACGCAGCAACCACCGCTATCAATGTTTACGCATATTACAACAAGCTAAAGCAAATTGATGAGTCCATAAACCCCACCGCTCTTTTTGCGGCTCTCTTAGTGTTTCATGAATTAAAGCTGATTACACTTGAAAAAGAGCAATTTGGCATACAAGCGGTTGAAGGAAAAAAAGTTAATTTGGACGAATCGAAGTTATATAGAGAATTATGTGAGAAGTTAAATGGATAAAAAACCTTCCAAAGAAAAGCCCACCTCAAAACCAAAAACTTCGCGGGTGGTGAAAGACAAATTTCCGTACGAAGATGGTATACGGCAAATGTTTGTTGATTGCTTTTCAGCGGTTGAATCTAAAAATTTGCTACGCGCGCTAGACTTTACTACCCAAAAGCATGAAGGTCAAATGCGCAAAAACGGTACTGACCCTTATGTTAAACACCCCATTGAAGTAGCCCGCATTTTGTTAAAAATCAACGCGCCGTATCCTCTTGTTGCCGCCGCACTGTTACATGATGTTTTAGAGGACACCGAAACATCTAAGGAAGAAATGAGCAAGAATTTTGGTTTAGAGGTGACAAAACTTGTAGACGGGGTGACAAAGCTAAAAAAGTATAAGTTTAAGTCGATTGAAGAAGAAGAGGCAGAAAATTTTAGAAAGTTTTATCTGGCAATGGCGGATGATACCGATGTTGTTGTAATAAAACTTGCCGACAGACTGCATAATATGCAAACGATTAGCGGGCTAACACCGTCAAAACAAATTGCCTACGCACAAGAAACCCGTGACTTATATGCCCCTTTGGCCTCGCGCTTAGGTATGAGTTATATTAAATGCGAATTAGAGGACATTGTGCTTCGCACCCTAGAGCCTGAATTTTATAAAGACTTAAAGACAAAGATTAAGCAGCGAAAGGAAGAGAGGCAAGAGATTATAACTAAGATTATAGAAAGGCTGCAAACTGTACTTGACCACTACGAAATCAAGGGGATTGTAAACGGGCGCGCAAAACACTTTGCGTCAATCCATCGCAAAATGACGGTGCGCAAAATGTCCTTTGACCAAATTTTTGACCTTACTGCCGTAAGAGTCATAGTCGAAAATCTTAATGATTGTTATGCCGCTTTGGGCGCTATTCATGATAAAAGTATCTCGGGTTTTACCCCTTTGCCCGGTAAATTTAAAGACTATATTGCCGTACCTAAAATCAACGGTTATCAAAGTTTGCACACAACCATTATGACGCCGTTCGGTATTCCGTGCGAGGTTCAAATAAGGTCTAACGAGATGCATCAGGTGGCAGAGTTTGGTGTAGCCGCGCATTGGATGTACAAAGAGAACCGCAAGAAAAAGACTAAGCTGGACGAGCAGATTGGCGAATTGCGCAAAGCGATGGAAGAGGATAGCGGCAGTACCAGCGAAGAACTTTTTACTTCAATAAAAGCGGATTTAGGCGCAAGTGAGATTTTTGTATTTACACCCAAAGGTAAAAGTATATCATTGCCGGAAGACTCTACACCTGTGGATTTTGCTTACCGTGTGCATAGCGAGGTCGGCGAAAAGTGCGCTGGTTGTAAGGTAAATAATCGCATTGTGCCTCTTGACAGTACTCTAAAGACGGGTGATTATGTTGAGATTTTGACCTCAAATAACAGCAAAGGACCAAGTCGTGATTGGCTGCGGTTTGTTAAATCCTCTAACGCAAAGGCGAGGATTAAAGCGTTTTTTAAAAAGGAATTAAAGACCGAAAACATTGAGCGCGGTAAAGCTAAGCTAGAGGAAGAGGCGCGCGAAAAGGGTTATACGCTAAGTCAGTTATTAGAGCCAAAGTGGGTGGACATTGTTATGAAACGATACGCGCTGTCCTCAATTGACGATATGTTTGCGACAGTAGGCTACGGCGCGTTTTCAGTCAATCAAATTTTGGGTAAACTGATTGGCTTTCATAAAAAAGAAAATCCACAGCAAAAAACTTTTAAAAATTTCGAAAGCAAGGACGAGAGAAAACGGCATGGGCTATTAGTAGACGGGCATGACGATTTGGCGGTGACAATGGCAAAGTGCTGTTCACCTGTTAAAGGCGATAAAGTGACAGGTTATATTTCGTTTGGCAGGGGCATAAGTGTTCATAGAGAAACTTGCAGCAATATAAAAGGCTTTGACCCAAAACGCTTGATTGATGTTTTATGGTCAGAGGTCAAAAGCGAGCCGTTTGAGGTTAAGTTACAAATTGAGGCAAAGAATACCGATGGATTACTAAATAAAATCACCATGCTTATTTATGAATTAAAACTTTCGATAAGTTCTTTTAATGCCTCGATTGATAAGCGCGGCATGGGCATTATCAAAATAGGTGTCAGAATTACTGAACATAACCAGGTTCAATCACTGATTGGCAAGATAGAAAAAATCCAAGAAGTCGAAAAGGTTTTTAGACCATAAAATAAAGGAGCAGAAGCAAATGGAACTATTAACAATCGAGAGCATGAAAGTCAGTTACGGCAATTTTGTTGCTCTTGACATTTTGGAAAAAATAACTATAGAAGAAGGCGATAGAATCGGCATAATCGGCAATAATGGCGCGGGCAAAACAACCTTTGCAAAAGCATTGTGCGGTTTAGTTAATTATAGCGGCAAAGTTAGCGGCAGGCTAAAACCGTCTGATATTGCTATTCATTTGCAAGATAATAATTACATAGCACGAATGCCTGTCAGACTTATTATCGAGATGGTACTTAACACAAGTATTAAAAAGAATGAAAAGCTGCTGGAGATTATTAGATTTTTTGATTTTGAACCGTGCTTAAAAAAGAAGTTTGCGCAACTAAGCGGCGGGCAAAAACAAAAGATGACGATTATTATAATTCTTATGCAAAATAAGTCTTTGACCTTCTTTGACGAGGTTACAAGCGGGCTGGATTTTGTGACAAGAGTTAAGCTAATGGAAAAGGTGCAGGAATGGTATAAAGGAAAAGCCGGCGCGGTTTGTACAATCTCGCATTATTATGACGAGTTAGAAAAGTTTGTGACAAAACTTTTGATTATCCACGAGGGCAAAATAATAGATTTTGACAATGCGGATAAATTGTTTGAAAAACATTGCAGCGGAATTATATATGTGATTGAAAATAATGAACGCAATCAAGAGTTAACAAAAGAGTTTAAAAAAATAGCCGCGCCGTCCCATTTAATTGCTTTTCCTATAAAAGAAAAAGCGGTTGAGAAAAAGCTGGCGGATTTATTTATAACAGAGGAAATCAATTATAAAAGAACAGACAAGGATTTTGAAATTTTGTTTGTAAATGCAATCCAAAACGCAAAGGGGATAAGTGTATGAGCGTTACTAATATTGAAGTAAAAGAAGAAACGCAAAAAAAGCAAGGGGCATTTAGCCTTAAATTGCTAAAATTTGAGTTGGTTAATTTATCAAGCAGTATTATGGTGCTGATTTTTTCGGTAATTTACCCTATAGGAATGACGCTGCTGTTTTCATTTGTATTTGGTACACCGGAGGGAAATAGTACGGAAATTCATACAAGAATATTTTTGCAGATGATTTTTACAATTCCGCTAGCTAGCATGCTTATGGGCAATGCTTTAAATTATGCCACAGAAATAGAAAACGGCTCGGCATTACGGACTAAGCTATTTGGTTTTAAAGATAAAACAATGCTTTTAGCAAAACTTTTAGCCAACCTAATTTTTTTAACAATTGCTGTAGGCATATATTCACTGGTGATTGGTTTAGCATTAGATGTAGCCGCCCCAAGTGTAGGCGCGTTATTTACCTTTATTATATTCTTTTATATTTTCTCTACAGCTGTATTTATTTTAGGTCATGCAATAGCCACGATGTGCGGAAGGTTTGGTGTGACATTCGGTATTGTTATGGCTCTTTATTTTGGCATAATGATTTTAGGCGGAAGTATGGGAATTAGACCTGACCAAATGCCTAACGGAATGCGCCATATCGCAATGGGCTTACCTCTATATTGGATTGCAAGTTATTTTACGGATTTTTGGAAAGGTGGTTCATTTGATTTTGTTCCGCTGATTTTAACCACAATAGGCTTTGTTATTTTATCTGTAGGATTATTTGTCTTAGCGGTAGTTCTAAAGAAAAAGGGTAAAATCAAAGAGGGTGCTAGACCTGTGTATTATGATTAGAGCAGTTAAATATTTTATTTGACAAAAAACTACAAAGATGCTATATTTAAGATTATCTGCATAAAGTGTGGGTAAAAGGAGGTTTTTTATATGTTGATTCCTTGTAAAAAGTGCGGCAACTTATTATCATTTGGCGAAATGGAGGTTTTTTCGTGTCCAAGCTGTGGTTCAATAGTACGAAAGCCGGAGTTTGCGCAATCGCCACCGCCGCCGAACCAAAGTGATTCGGCGCACTACAATAATGTACCGCCTGTAAGTAGTGCAAGCAAAAGTCCTTTACCTGCAAAAAACACACGCTTTTTGTTTGGAATGTTTTTGGCAGCGATGTGTTTGTTAGGTATCATGGCGGTACAAGCAGTGTCAATGGTTCCTTTTTTTATACAGATTGAGTCATACGAATCTTTTTTTATTATTTTTTTAATTGCTTCAGTTGTGTTTGTGATGGTGTCTTTTGTTATTAGTATTCTTTGTTTAGTTTTCTTTTTGGTGTCAAAAAATGCTAGAGATATTTATACTAAGCAGCTTTTTGCGAGTGTGACAAAAGTGTTTGCGATTATATTGCTTGTTTTAATATCTCTAATATTTATTTTGGAAATTGCTTCTTATTTTATTTTGATAAATATGCTTTTTGAAGGAGGGATAGCGTGGGGTTTAGAAGTTTTACTTCTACAAACTATTGCTACTTTTGCAAGAGAACTTGTGATTTGTGGTGTGGTTGTGGGCTTATTGATAGCGGCGATTGTAAAATTAGGAGGCTATAGAGATTCTATTGTCGGCAGTAGCTTTATAGGAATGACGCGCGAAGAAAAATGGCGACAAAAAATGATGGCGGGTGCGATGGAAAAAGTGGCAAAGAAGAAACAGGAAGAAGATGCGTGGGAATGATGGCAAAGTTTTTTTATTAAATGCGTATAGTATGTATCCGTCGTTGCGAGCCCTTGCTGACAAAGGCATGAGAAAAGATATGAGGGCGAAGCAATCCAGATAAGATTTTTATAGGTTCGCGTAAGCATGATATGCAAAGAGTATCTGGATTACTTCGGCGACAATACTTATTTCATTACAATCTTTGCAACGCCTCGCAACGACGGAGCATAGACATAGATATATATATTTTCTGGGCGGCAGATTGCCGCCCCTACGAAATTTGCTAAACACTTTTTTACTAGCAAAATATATAATTTCGGCTATATTGTAGAGGCGGTTATTAACCGTCCGAAATAATTATTTTTTAAACACAAAAAGGTAAGAGATTTTAAACCGAAATCTCTTACCTTTTACTTTATCGGGCGGTTGATACCCGCCCCTACTATTTCCCCATATTTTTAAACGCTGTATTCATCATCAACTTAATCCTGTTTATTTGATTAACTTCACTAGCACCGGGGTCGTAGTCTACTGCTACTATGTTGGCTTTTGGGTATTGTCTTTTAAGTTCTTTCATAGTTCCTTTGCCTGTTACATGGTTGGGCAAGCAAGCAAATGGCTGGACGCAGACAATGTTGTCAGTGCCGTTTTTAATAAGTTCTACCATCTCTGCCGTCAAAAACCAGCCTTCGCCAGATAGATTGCCTAAGGATACAACCTTTTCGGCGCTCTCTGCCATTTTGCTTATATGGATAGGGCTTCCGAATTTTGTACCTTTTAATGCTTTTAGCATAGGTCTGCGTAAGGATTCGACAAATGCAATTAGTAGCTTGCTCTTTATTTTTTTGCCGTATGACGCGTCTAATAATTTGTGTCTGATTTGGTCGTTATAAAAACAATAAAGGAAAAAGTCTAATAGGTCGGGTAAGACAACCTCGCCGCCCTCAGACTCTATAAAGTCCACCAAGAAGTTATTAGCGACGGGATGGAATTTAATAAAGATTTCACCTACAACACCGACTTTGGGCTTTTGAATATCGTGGACAGGTAAAGCGTCAAATTCTTTTACCATTGCATAGATGTTTTTCTTAAAACCCTTTGCATTTTTTTTCATTGACTCACAGCAAATATCCATCCACTTATCAAACAATTTGTCCGCGCTGCCTTTTTCGACTTCATAGGGGCGCACTTTGTGCAATAATCTAATTAGCAAGTCCCCATAAGTGACACTTTGTGCAAAACCAATCATAAGCGGAATAGTGACAGAGTGTCCGGAAGTTTTTTCTAAACCTACAAAGTTTAGACTTAATACAGGAACTTGTGGCATGCCTGCTTCTTCTAATGCCTTTCGCATCATGGCAATGTAGTTAGTAAACCTGCATCCGCCGCCTGTTTGCGCCATCAATACTGCCGTTTTATCTAAGTCAAAATCGCCTTTTAAAAGCGCGTCCAAAGTTTGACCCAATGTCAAAATGGTAGGGTAACAAGCGTCGTTGTTTACATACTTTAGCCCTGTGTCTAGCGCAGTGGGGCTTTTTGGAAGAAGAACAACATTAAAGCCCTTGCCCTCGTAAACACTGCGGACAAGCTTAAAGTGAACCGGCGACATTTGCGGCGCGATAATAGTATAGGTGTCACGGTCTTTTCTGCTAAAATAAGGTTTAGGGCGGGAAGGTGCAATAGAAGAAGCTACCACCTTCTTTCTTTTCCTCTCGTTGATTAGTGCCAACAGACTCCGTATCCTTATCCTTGCGGCACCCAAATTGTTGACCTCGTCAATCTTAATCGTTGTGTAAGATTTGTTAGCAGCCGCTAGTAACTCATTGACTTGGTCAGTTGTCACCGCGTCAAGACCGCAGCCAAAGCTGTTTAACTGCACTAAATCTAAATCATTCCTCTCTCGCACAAATGCCGCTGCAGAGTATAGCCTAGAGTGATACATCCATTGGTCGACAACACGGATAGGGCGGGGGACTTTTATAAAGCTGCTGACAGCATCCTCTGTCAAAACCGCAAGACCAAAGTCTGCAATCATTTCGGGCATGCCGTGGTTGACCTCAGGGTCTATGTGATAAGGTCTACCTGCCAAAACTATGCCGTGACCGCCAGTCTTTTCTATATACGCCAAAACCCTTTTGCCTTCCGCCACAATGTCCGCTTTAAATTTTAAATCTTCGGCAACGGCTAGCCCAACCGCGTTTTTAATCTCGCTCTTAGAGATTTCCGGAAACTCTTCCGCTAACCTCACCGCTAATCTTTTGGGATTATTGTAGGGGATAAAGGGCGCGATAAACTTGACGCCATCGCCAAAAGATTCCTGCATATTGTTGCGGGCAACTTCCGGGTAGGTGCTGACAACGGGGCAGTTGTAGTGGTTGTCGCTGTTTTCGTCCTCTTTAATTTCGTAAGGAATACAAGGATAAAAGATGCTCTTGTGACCGTCCGCTATAAGGCTTTCGATGTGACCGTGAACCAATTTTGCAGGATAGCACACGGATTCACTTGGCATGGTTTCGACGCCTAAGTCATAAATTGCTCGAGTAGAGTGGGGGGAAAGTTCGACCCTGTAACCTAACTCGGTAAAGAAAGTAAACCAAAAGGGATAGTTTTCGAAGAGGTTTAAAACTCTGGGAATACCAATTTTTCCGCGCGGAGCTTTATCCATATCTAGCGGTTTGTAATATCCAAAGCACCTTTCGTACTTGTATGCAAACATGTTTGGTGCTTTCTCTTTAGTATCCGTGTCCTCTTTGCCGCCGCCCTTTTCGCAGCGGTTGTTAGTGATATATTTTTTACCGCTGCCAAAATCACTAATCGTCAGCAAACACTTATTATTACACTTATGACACCTTGCGCTTGTCTTTTTAATGACTAAAGCGTCGAGTTCTTCTTTAGAAAGAATGTCGGATTTTATTTCTGTCGGGCGGTCAGTGACCGCCCCTACTGTGGAAATGTCATGTTCTTTCGGGCGGTCGAGGGCGACCGCCCCTACGGTCAAAATGTCAGATTTTTTACCTTCACCTTTCTCTTTAGCGAGTAGCGCCGCGCCGTATGCGCCCATTAGACCCGCTTGAGTGGGTCTTACAACCTCTTTACCGCTGGTTAGCTCGAAAGCCCTAAGCACAGAGTCGTTGAGGAATGTGCCGCCTTGCACAATAATTTTATCGCCAATCTCTTTTTCGTCGCGCAATTTTATTACCTTAAACAAGGCATTTTTTACAACCGAATAAGCTAAGCCCGCGCTTATATCCGCTACAGTAGCGCCCTCTTTTTGCGCCTGCTTGACTCTCGAATTCATAAACACTGTACATCTTGAACCTAAATCAACGGGCGAATTTGATTCTGTTCCTTTTTGCGCAAACTCTGCCGCCGACATTTTAAGCGCGGACGCAAAGGTTTCTATAAAGCTGCCGCAGCCTGAACTGCAAGCCTCGTTTAATAGAATATCCCTAATAATACCATCTTTTAATTTTAGGCATTTCATGTCCTGCCCGCCGATGTCAAGGATAAACTCTACGCCGGGAAGAAGAACATTTGACGCGGTTTGATGAGCCATTGTTTCAATCTCGCCCGCGTCAATTTTTAAGGCGGCTCTAAATAAATGCTCGCCGTAACCCGTCGCAACGCTGTACCCGATAAAAGCGTCTTTCGGTAATTTAGTATAAATCTCTTTAAGTACGCCCGTTACTGTAGCTAACGGGTCACCATGATTTGCGCCGTACCAACTATATAATAGCGAGCCGTCATCTCCGATAAGCGCAACCTTAGTCGTTGTACTGCCGGCGTCAACACCCAAAAATGCAGCGCCCTTGTAATTCTTAATTTCGCTTACAGGAATCTGTGTTTTTGCATGTCTTTCTTTAAATGCCGCTAATTCTTCTTTACTGTTAAACAGCGCAGGAAGCCTCTCGACTTCTTTAGAGTCAATTTCGTTTAGCTTTTTTAATTTCTCTTTAATATTTGCCGCTTTAAAAACATCTTTAGCCGACAAAGCTGCGCCCAACGCATTAAAAATTTGAGAATTTTCAGGGAAATAGCTTTTTTGTGGCTTAAGCGTATCGACAAAATTTTTGCCCAATTCGGATAGGAAATAGAGAGGACCGCCCAAAAACGCGACAGTACCTCTAATAGGTTTTCCGCAAGCTAACCCACTAATAGTCTGCATAACAACAGAATGAAAAATAGACAAAGCAATGTCACTCTTGTCGGCGCCCTCGTTAATAAGCGGCTGAATATCGCTTTTAGCAAACACACCGCAGCGGCTGGCGATAGGGTAGGTAGTCTTTGCTTTTTTGGCAAGTTCATTCAAACCCATGGCATCGGTATCCAAAAGCGCCGCCATTTGGTCAATAAACGCGCCCGTCCCGCCAGCGCAGCTTCCGTTCATGCGCTGCTCGACCCCGCCTGTAAGATAAGTAATCTTAGCATCCTCACCGCCCAACTCAATCGCCACATCACAATCAGGGATATAGGTCTCAATCGCCTTAACCCCCGCCACAACCTCTTGAATAAAAGGTATCGAAAGCCACGAGGACGCACTAATACCGCCACTGCCCGTAACCATAATACCAAAATCGTCAAACTTATCTAACACCTTTGCCAACACTTTACTAAGCGTCGCCTTAATATCTGACAAGTGCCGCTCATAACTATGATACACCAAAACACCGTCAGCATCAATAACCGCCGTCTTAATCGTAGTACTGCCTATGTCTAATCCAATAGAATATGTCCTCATAAAAAATCTCTTTTGTGTAGTTTAATTTTCCGTGCATACTTTTAAAGAGCATACTTACTCAATATAACATAGATAAATAGTAAAGTCAATATACAAACTAAAAAATTCCTTGCCTTTTATGGTTTTATAGTGTATAGTGGCATGGTATGGAAAAACTTACTCTATTAGAAGAATTGACCCAATTGCGCAACAGCATTAGAGCAAAGGGCGGTACGGACGGCAAAGCATTGCAGGTTTGTACTGACCCTGCATTGGCGGAATTAGCCAGGCTAAAGCCGAAGCAGCAAAAAGAACTTTTGTATATAAAAGGTTTAGGAAAAACTTTTGCCGAAAAGTATGGTGAGCAGTTTTTGGCTGTAATTGCAAAGCACACATCAAAAGGTGTAAAAAGCAGTATGCTTTGTCCTGAAGTTAAAGAAACGCTAAAGAATTTAGAAAATCGGTTAGTGAATATCAACAAAAGAAACCGTCTTTTGTACATGCCCAAAATTTCAAGAGGGACAAGCGCGGACTTAGCCAAAAAGGTGGAAGGCAAAGTTTCGCCGTCCGCGCAAAAGGCGGCAAATGATTATAATAATAAGTTGGTTGAATTTATCAAAAGATTTGATTCTGCAAAACGCTTTTTACTTTGCGATATTTCGGACGGTGACGAGGCGTTAAAGAAGCATAAAACTTTGTCGAATGTAGTAAGAGAGTCCATGCGCTCGATGCGTGAGACGGGCGAAAATCCGTTGTATATTGCTTATCCCTTTTGCATTGGTAAATTGCCTAGCGAGGATTTTGAGGTGCGTGCGCCCTTAGTACTTTTTCCTGTTGAGATAATAAGGGATGCGGCTACGATTGTTATTAAGATGGACACAAGCAAAGATGTTTTGTTTAATTCCGGGCTATTACTAAGCCACAAAAAGTTTTCGGCATCTAATGAACCATTACCTTCACCCGTGTTTGAGGATTTAAGTTCATTCAAATTTTTTGACCAAGTTAAATCTTACTATGCCGAAAGTGGTTTGCCGTTAAAAATGAAAGAGCAAGAGGGAGTTAAACCCTTTGAAGAATATTTAAGCGGAAAATTCCCTAAATTTAAACCTGGTGAATTGTATTTAGAAGAAAGAGTTGTGCTAGGCAAATTTCCAATATACTCTAGCGCGCTGCAACGGGACTTTAGGTCTATTAGAGAATCGGACAAAATAAACGAGTTATTAAACCACTTGCTAGAGCGCAGCGAAGACATTGACATTTATGCAGAGACAACAACGACTGCCGAGATGCCGCATATTTTAGCACACTCGGAAAAAAATATTACCTATATCAACGACTTAAATATGAGCCAAGAAGCGGCGATTTTTACAGCTACTGCCGGTAATAAGTTGGTTATTCAAGGACCGCCTGGGACGGGAAAATCCCAAGTAATTACAAGCCTTATTTCTGACGCTGTGGTAAAGGGTAAAAATGTATTGATGGTGTCGCAAAAAAAGGCGGCGCTTGATGTTATTTATTCAAGGTTAGGCAACGCAAACCCTTACGCGGTTTTTATTTCAGATATGAAGGCAAAGGAAGATTTTTATAAGCAAATGTACCGGCTCTTTACTTTGCCGCCTGAATCTCCCTTTAGCCCCTCGTCAATTCAGTCTATAGCAGACAGAATTGACGGCATGACTAATAGATTAGATATTTTAGGCACGAAGATGTTTTATTCCGAAGAGGCTTATGGTACGCCTGTCTTTGAAATTTATGAGGATAATGTCCACGCAAATGCAAAAAGCACCGACCCAATTGGCAAGGCTTTCTTTACTTATTGCCCTGAAGAATTTTATGCGCTAGGCTATCCAAAAATCAAAGACCTGCAGCATTATTTTAGCGACCCGTTTTT
>Ga0123355_10008736_pt1 | contig 15325 bp, 12 predicted proteins | sample TergutEmb28metaG_3_FD_89872 | JGI IMG/M metagenome (GOLD analysis project Ga0123355, IMG submission 89872) | Embiratermes neotenicus P1 segment gut microbial communities from Petit-Saut dam, French Guiana - Emb289 P1 | ecosystem: Host-associated > Arthropoda: Insects > Digestive system > Gut ... | reverse complement strand
TGCTCCAGCCAAAAATTCAACAATTCTAACAAACAAAACATAACAGGACCAACCCGGCATAATAAGGCCCACAACACCATGCGTCCCCCCCCCCCTTTTTATTTCCTACAATCAGGAACAATTAATGTTATCATCTATGACACTAATTTACCCAGATGCCTCATAAATCAATTACTGTAAATATAAGCCTATTTCTTAATGAACCAAGATATCATATGCAGGTGTACACAGGATCAGGCTACATAAGATTGCAAAATTAAAATGCCATTTTCAACAGTTACATTTCATTATAAATTCTGAGGGTGAGTCAAAAGAAACCCTGCACGTACCAAAAAGAGCTTAGAAATGCGGGGGGGGGGAACCAAGACCTTACTGTGTGCACCTGTAGACACAACAAGCCATGAGCATGTGTTAGAAGCATGTACTGTGTGTGTGGTGGTTCTGGGACTGTGCTGAATCGAAAAAGCTGTACCGAACCTATCTGCATCAAATTGGCTGTTAAAAAATGTGTAAGGTTTTCACTTGACTCAGCTAACACATTAAATGCACAACATACACACATAAAATTATCTGTACCTGGAATCGCCATTGTTAATAACCTGCAGTACAATAGTGTCATGCACAAGCGGCAATATTTCACAGTTTTAGTCTAAAGATAAAACACCACGCTATTATCACCGTTCAACAAAAACAGAAATCAGCACCCAATTTGGGATAAGAGATGAATAATGTTTGTAGAAACTACAACTACACTCTTAACCAAACAACAGATTCTGAAGTGACAATAAATCATAAAAGAGTAAAAGCAAGATGCTGGCACACATGAAAAAAGATTTCTGGGCATGCAAAGTTCTGAGTTCAAAAAACAGCAAAAAAGTTACTAACAACATATCAGGATACCAGTCTTATAGGACGTGACACTGCATCACCGTGTAGGCCGTACCAACTTTTCGAAGGGACATGTTGCCCTTACCGTCAAGGATTCAAGGTCCATGATCCGCTCACACAGCATCGTATCCCAAAACTCCTAGAATCCTTGATCAAATGATTGTGAAAACGCCAAAACTCACAACAAAATATTTACACATGGATATGTATGGGTGAGGCTGAATTCTATGTTTGAGTATGCATACATTTCCTCTACAGTTTTGACATAAAGTCGTCGAAAGTTCACCATCAATGGTGCAGGACTTCACCTCTAAGAGAAACTATTTTGTAATTCTCTTACACTGAGAACAGAGCCACCTGTACCAAAATCTGTCCACCACCTCTAATAACATTCCCTGAGATGCTTCATAACAGTTTTAAAATATTTCTCATGATTTTGGAGCAATACACGGTGCGCCTGAAGGGGCGAGGGGTTCAGAACAATTCTTTGAAACAATCTCCATGGGACTATTACACACTTATTACACCTCTCACTTCACTGGTGACGCAATACTGACATTCGCCCAAAGTTACCTCCTGAGACAGTCAAGTCTTTCTTTCTTTCTTTCTTTTTTATGTACCTTCATTTTGGATGGCATGAAAATGTTTCCCTCTCAGCTTCAAGTATGGAGGGAGAATAAAAGTCACCCAGTGCCAAATATTGTGAGGAGGGGAACTCAGTAACTCCGTTCTGCAAACACTGTTTTCAGATAATTGATGCAGGATGTGTAGGTCCAGTGCCATGCAACAAAAAGTACCTCTTTCAAGTCTACACCAATGATTCTAAATCCTCACAATAATCATCTGGTAACTTCCAAACACAAGTACCATTTATGGCTCTTGGATAGAACTCCTTGTAAACAATTCCTCTTGAATAAAAAGTAATTATTAATAATGTTCTGATTTTCGGTTTTTGACAGATTATGACTGTTCAGATGAGCTGCATATATTTGCAGAAAATGTATTAGGTGATGGCACGAAGAAGATGTTTTTAAAAGGCATCAGTTGGAATGTCCATTAAAAAAGTCACCAAAGAACACTTCAAGCAACCACAATTACAGGGATGTTCCCCATTACAAACTGCACCTCCAATTTCCATGCACTTTATACAGGAGTGCATAAAACTATAAGCATAAATAAAAATAAATTGGCATACAAACAGCAATTATGTCTTTAAACCATCATGGTGAAACACATTCTGACATATATGGATTTACAGTATCATTCCCTTTCGAGGTCTTTTTCTCAAGCTCTTTGGTGTTCCTTTTTCAGTTTTCTTGTAATAGACACAAAAGCCAGTTCCGTAACTAACCGAACAAGGAAGAAGATAAATAAATAAATAAATACCTAAATAAATAAATAAATGTGTAACCTTCTACAGTCTTGATGGGTAAATAATACACAACACAATACATAACAGTACCAAAAGATGAAATACATATAGATGGAAACATTATTGCTACAAGAAAACTGGCATTTACATTGATTGACCCATTGACGTCGAGGCAGAACAGTTGGACAGCCGTTAACATACAGCACCACATAAACACATCTGATCATGTATTTGTGATGACCTCTAAACTGCGTTCTGTTGAATTAACTACATCCCCTGCTTCATGTATCACAAACTGAATTGGACCATCCTCGCCCAGCACCATTTCAATGGGATCCCCATCCTCATTCAGCATTATCTGCAAACAGATCATAAAACTGTGTCACTTTATTTCATAAGCAACCTAACTCTACAGCATCACTGCTGAAGTCACAATCAGAAAACTACCCATTCATAACTAATGTAACATCAGTCGACACAGCAAAGTGTGAAAAAGTGCTGAATGGAGAAACATGTTTCTACGTTTTTATTATGTGATCACCAGGCAAAACACATTTTGTATAAACAAAAAGGAATACATAAAATACCTTTCTTTCTAGAATTGAGTTCTCAGTGTTAGAAAACCCCATGTTTTGTAGCACTGATATCTGAATTTTAGAAAGAAAGGCATTTTATGTACTCCTTTTCATGTGTTATACAAAATGTGTTTAGTCTGGTGATCACATATTAAAAACGTCAAAACATGTTGCTCCGTTAAACACTGATACACTTAGCAGTGTTGACTGTAATTATGCAATTATTAATTTGAAGCACAACAGGATGGCCAACCTTAAAATTATCAGTTATGCAGTGATGTAGAATGCATTTCAGAACTGTATGAACAGTGATATAAATGGCCAATACACGGAGAGTTACACTCCTTGCTGTGTGGCCTTATCACTGTCTGCCCCTAGAGTAAGATGTCAACCAGAGTTCAGCTTCTCTCCAACAAGACAATTTACTGCTACCACACAATCCAATCAGAGGCTCCATCTATGCTAAAGAAAAATGTTACCAGTAAAGCTACTTTACCTATGACAGATATTCAAAAAGTATGGTTCCCAAGGCCACAAAAAGTTCAATATAACAAAATGTCAAAGAAAATATTTCATTTTGAATTATGTTCTGTGGAAAGCTTTCTACCTACTATTTTAATACTGTATGCACCGTGTATCGTAAGATGATTACTTACTTACTCCATGGTGCAGAGTCCTTCTTGAGAAGCTAACTGGTTTGCAGCTAGTCAAGAAATTCCCCGCATTTTATGGAACCTGAAGGTTCATTGCCGCACTCACAAGTCTCCGCATCGTAAGATGATTAGTTTGTAGAATCAATTTTACATTCACTGAATGTATTTTTCACACGTTATCATTTCTGCAACATGCGATGACACACCACACGTGCCATCATCAGGGAGTCTTCACAGCTGTTAGCATAATAATTCTAAATGGTCCGTTGTAAGATGAGTAAACATATTCACAGCAATAACTTGCCCAAAGTATAAAATTCAATTCAAACCTACTAGTCTGGGCTGTCTTACATTTAGCACTGAAAACCCCAATGTCCCACTGACCACAAATATCAGACTAAGGTAACATACACAACAGCTTAATGGATATGGAGAACTGTGAGCCACACTGGGCACAACAGCCCAAATATACTATGTTTCTGTACTCCACCTATTTTTTGACTTTAACTGCCCCCTCCCCCTCATCCATCACACCTGTCTTTTCACTCCATAACCAGTGTCCATCTTGCAAGGTTCTTCCAAATTTTCATTTCAGGTGCTGCATTTCAAAATTCTGCCCTGGTTTGGGTAGACTGTGGCTACTGTGGTCTTTGCCGATGCTGCTGGTATATGTTGTTTAGTTGTGTCAACCGCAGCAATGGCAAGTATTCTGTCTATGTTACAATGTGCCTTTCTTGGTTGTGTGCAACCATCTTGTACTGGCAGGAAGTCTCATTATTTTCATGGCTGTTATATTTGTGTGCATGTTACAGAGTAGGAGTGTGCTATTGCAAGAATGTATATTTCTATAATGTTCATACAAAAAGGTTAAATAGATTACAATGGTTTGGGCATGTACAGAAAATGGAAGAAAATATAATTCCCAAAAGGGAATTTGGGAACAACAAGACTGAGAGGTAGACCAAGAAACAGATGGCAACATGAGGTGAGAGAGGATGGAATAATAGTTGGTGGAGAAGGGTGGCAGGAAAAAGTACATAACAGAGAGGAATGGAAGAAGCTCCTGAGAATGGCAAGGAATCGTCGCATTCTGCACATGCCAACGGAATGAATGAATAATGTTCTTACTGGTGCACAATAACAATAAATTACGTACTATGAATTAAACTGCCGCCTTATGCCTGCCGTTCTTGTGCGCTATGAACACATTCAGCTTCCACGTTTAAATTCTTAGTTATGGTATTCTCAGGGTACACACGGCTGCTGCAATTTAACAAACCTGTTCTGCATCTCCGTAGACTATGTGCTGCTCTCCACCTGAACCATCAAATGACAGCTCCTCACCGCCATCTGTTATCACAATCTGCTTCTGATTCTCTGTCACCTGAAGGAAAAACAAAGAACTACTACAGCAAAAGCTGATTTCATTGTAATATAATGGCAATAAACACAGAGACTTGTTAAAAAAAAAAAGAAACAAAAGAAAAATACCATATTACTAATTTCAGTTGTGTCATGCAGGACGCAATGAGACAACATCGCTGTGGTACTTACATGGTATCCAGCCGAACGTATGGCATCAACTAAAGCACTTAGGTTGCTCTGGTTCACTTCATCAGAGTCTTCTGCAACCTCCTGCGTCTACAAGAACCGAAGTTACAAAAATTATCGCCGACCAATACATGCTACAGAACATTTTATTTCACTGTAACACCCATAATACAGAAACATTAACGCCGTAAAACAATTACACATACGGTAACAACATAATCATACCTCACATTTATGTACTCATTAATACATGTGACAGTGTTACAATTAATAAGCATAAATGACATAAAATGTAACAACCAACTTCAAACTGCAGCTAACAGAAACTGTCACAATTAATTAACCATGAATAATTACAAAATAATAAACAGCAGATAACTGACAATCTTAAGACCTTTTGGAATGGAGTAGACTGATTTTATTATCACTGTAACAATCACAATAAATTTAAGAATTCAAATTATTCTAGCAACACTGGCATGTCAAATCTTATGCCAATAAAGTAGCATATTACTTAAAAGTTTCACATACATCATTTATAAGGAATTAATGTCAATATTCATGCCAAAAAGGTAAGCTCGAACAAACCAGACACTAAAAACTTAAGTGCAGTACATTCAAAATACAGGGAAATGTAAATTTTAGGACTTATTCGCTTTCATGCACCCAAACACTGAAATCCTACAGGTTAAAGATGTCCAATCAACACAGTCATGATATGAAAGGGTTGTTACTTTTGACAGTTGTTGGTGCCGAGGGGCAACATCTATAAAAATATTCCACATTATAAATGTTTCACCTCTTGTGTATGTTTATTGAAATAAGGGTCATTGCTCATCATTTACTGAATGTTTGAATAGAATTTTATGCTAGCGACATTTTGTACTACCATTAACTTTGCTTACAGATCTAAAACCAAATGACGTACAGTAAACATAATTAAATTCACACACACACACACAAATAAGACTACATTCAAGCAGACTCCTAACTAATTTCATATATAACCATGCATCTGAAACATTTTAACAATATATTCTGTGATAATGTCCACACATTTAACGTAAATGAAACCCATCTAATCGTTGCTGATGATTTAGAGGTGAGGTATAGACTGGAATACAGGACGAGGATGGTGCAGAGTGCATACTGGAGGTGAATTCCGCAAACAGGAACATTAAGGCAACAGGAACAATGGTTTGGGTGCTGCACATACTCCACAGATGTAATGCTGCCAAGCACACTTCCATTGGTCACTTGAAACAAAGCAGAATTAATTACACTGAATAGAAAATTACAAATTTTTTTTACAAAGAGTGACCTTTAAACAACTGCTTGATTCAGAGAAATACATGGTAATATGCAACTGCTTGATTCACCTTTTGGCGCCGGAATTATTTTTTTTAATTTTAGCACACTCTCTATATAAAATGTGAATAACACAGGAACCAAATATGTTAGATTTATGAAACAAATTGCATTTTGAAGAGGAAAAAACGGAGAGTACATACCATGTTTAAAATATTCAGTACCTATATGTGTTGAATATATAAAACGTAACGTTCAGAGGTTAGCGGTGCAGTACAACCACTGTAGTCGTCATTAGGCATCAAAGGGTTAATTAAGCTGATTAATTACTGCAACTACACTGTGCCTATCATTGTAACTACACTAGTGGATAATGAAAGGAAGAGAACTCAAGGAACACATGCACACATGAATCACAAAGGAGTCTTTGCTAATATGAGGAAACACCATTACATACAGCTTAGAAACCACCTGCCTGTAGTTAAGCTTTTCAAATTGACCTTTGTATCAAAATTCTAACATCATTCTGACAGACAATTAATTTTCTTACACAAGAGTTTTGAAGATAGAGACTTTTACTAGGCAGAGATTTAGTTGAAAGAAAATCAATTATTATTTATGTTCAACTACTGTCACTAAGACTCAAAAAGAAACAAGTGCACATAAATATCTGTCACATACCTCCACTTCATTAGCATCACTGACAATTTCGATAGTCTGCCCCGGCTGCTGCATCATCTGTGCTGCTTCCTCATGGCTCAGAATCTCATAGTTACCATTTGCTGACGGACGAACAAACTGGATTTCACCTGTTGATGCCAACTCTAGCAGGGCGGGAGCTGCGTAACAAAATTCCAACACTCAATGTACCATACAAACTTTCCAGGAATGTTACATAAATAGAACAACATGACAAAACAAGAAGTGTTTCCCACAAAGCACAATGAAACTTAACTTACAGTTTCCTCAAACACATAAACCTTCTTTCTTCATCCATTCCCACTCACCAGATGTATAGCTATCCATCTCATTTAACGATATATAACCTCCATTTTTTGTTGTAATAGACCTAATGTATTCCACTGCCTACATTTTATAGTGCAAATTAAATACACTGGAAACTGGTTGTCTCCATTCAAGCACAAAGCAGAATGTACTCTGAGGAGTCACTGATGTTGGTGTTCCATATGTACCTGCTAAACAACAAAAAATTACAGGCAGACCCCCGTATCTGCGGGTAATACGTTCCAAGACCTACCGCAGTTACGTGAAACTGTAGATAATACCGAACGCTATATATAACATAACATTCATGTAACATACATAAATACTGTAAAGTTTAATTGATAAATTACACACAGTAAGACATTACCAACATTAAATAAAGTAATAATAAAGTGTACTGTACACTACATTGTATATTTACGGTGCACTTTCTCTCTCTCTCCTACGTACGAAAGTAAAAGATTCTGACTTTTATTCTAATTCTCATGAGATGATACAGCAATAAAAAAATACAGTACCTGTATTGTACAGTATCATGAGCAGTTTCAAGGGACGACAGAACAATAAAAATCATGCTTTTCCATCAAAGCGCTGCATAAGCAATAAAAAAATGTGTTATTGTTACACGTTTTACTATGAAAATCATATGTATGTACCTGTACATAACCTGTAATGAGAAAATTTTATTTCTTAAAAAATATCTTAAGACTATTGTGGGTATTCACCAACTTCTCCATTCTTCTTGTTGCCTTCTGAACACAAACACGACAACTAATTCGAACAGCGAGAACGCTAGAAGCAGAATGGTGGCAAGTTTGTGGGAGGAGCATGGGTATGGGGACAAAGGAAGATGAGTCAAGTACTGGGTGTGTTTGGGCTGTTGGATTTCACCATGTTATGGCCTGTTCATGCTTGGCGCATGTTTTGAAACTTATGAACAGTTTAATTCTCTAATTTTTCAAATTTTTTTTGGGCCGCAGTAAATGCGGATACGAGGGTCTGCCTGTACTTCCAAAATCCTTTAAAATTATAATATTTTGCTTCAAACCAATGCCCCCTTAAAAATATTTCCATCTCCCAGTTTGCATGCCTCTAGAATAAGGTATGAAAATCAGAATATATACCCTACACAAACGTATTTCAACCTTTGGGCCATGCATCACAAGAGCCCGACAATGTCAAATTCAGTGAGAAGTCAAACAGCATGTGCAACCAAATGCCACAATTTGTCAAGCAATGAGGGTGTCTCCTTCCAGCTAGCCTGAACAGTACAAATTGCTTGAAAATTTGTTCTACTGTCTCCTGAAAAATTGCTTCAAAATGTTTATTTCAACACAACACAATGACAAAACCAACAAGTTGCAGCACTGTATCATTTAAAGGACAAACTGAATGTTAATACAACATACAGTGAACGCCTCAGCCACTTTCAATACCACAGTTCACATTCAACTTAACAACGAAACAAATGTGATGCTAACAGATCAACAGGTTGAGCCTATTACCGGGATCATGGTCCACAGAATTTGCAGAACCTGTGGGTTCATCAGGTTCATCTCTATCCACCACATTAACGGCAGCTGCCAACAAATTAACAGGACTCAATTCCTGAAGTTCGTCTTCAGGAATTACACTTCCATCCTCACGCACATACTGCACCTTTGGACTAGGTTCCTCCAGATCCAAGAGAGAATCAGAAACTACACCATCTGTAAGTAAACATATAATTACCAACCACAAAAAATCAAAAGTACTTTGAAAACTGGATGCCACTACAAATCCTCTCTATGTTTCAACTTCCATCTTCCAGGTGAATATACACTTTCATACACCATAACGTGTTTTCTTTCAAAACTTACGCAAAGTGACAAATCCAAAATACTCATGACAAATCGACAGGAAGAGATCTACAGAATAATATCTCACAATACAAACCAACTAAAGGGTCCAATAAATTTTCAGTCTGTCCCTGAGAGAAGTCAACACTCTACTGACAATAAGGGAAAGTCATTTGACTGTAAACACACAATAATTCGAGGAGTCAGCCAACAATCTCTCAATCGTGTAACATAATGGAGTGTATGTCCATAATGAACAGTTCATCAGGATGAAATAAATTCTCTGTTCACACTTTCAGTGCATCATACGTTGAGGCCTTTCATCTTCTCAACAAGACAGATTGGCAAACAACGGGCTAATGGTACCTTTACTGACCACCTACAATAAGCAGCTTGGGAAGTCAATCTGCAGGTAACATCAGCATGAAAAGGCAGAGAGTCATAGCAAGTTATATATAAAACAGGTAATGATGAATGTGAGAGAAAAAAACCCTCATTTTATTTCAGATTTATCCATGCTGTAACATTAACAATTCACAGTGCTGATGCCAACTGTCACTACGATGAAGTTACAGTTGTAAGCCGTACTTATTCAATCATGACTACACAGTACAAGTAGGGGACAAAGGACAGGGGTAGACCACCCCCGAAAACGGTACTCAGCACGGTAACAGTCATAAGAACCCCAGACCTCACAAACAATACTTTATAAACACATATGATATTTTCTAACAGTAGCACTTCAAACTAACATTTCTGAAATTACAATACAAGCATTCACACTCACCCAGGTGGTGCTGATTTGTAGTATTGGCCAGATCAGACTCATGTTCTGGCCCAGGCGGTTCTACTTGGATTGTCAACTGGCCATCTGGTCCAGCCTTCTGGATCACGGTTGCCACAACAGGCACCTGTGCACAAAATCACAAAAGATTCCAACTTTTCACGTGTCATCACGCAAGACAATGTAAGGATTCACATTCCAAACACATGTTCACAACTAACACATCAAATTCCCACTTTTTTTGTAACTGTAAGAAAACAAGGACATTACCTTAATTTGTACAGCTTTAACAGAATTACCATTATTGGCACTACTAAAGTTGGGAGAGACAGTGATTTTACCAGCAGACTTCAAGTCTTCAGCTGTTGCTGGAACCAGCATCTGGCAAACAAATGAAAACAGAATGTCACTGCAGAAATCTATTTTGAACATAAGAAGGCTGCTGTTAATACCCAACAGAAAACAGAAGGTTATGGGAAAAAATTATGCTGCATATTTCTCTATACATAATATTAAGTTTGCACTGAGGATAGCAAGTGTTATAAATTAATAATTATATAATGTAAGAATTTATTCCTGGGCATCACTTTCTCCAACACAAATAAATTAGCCACATATATCATAAAGCGCCAGAATAGTGCAGTCGGTATAGTGACTTGCTACAAGCTGGACAGAGCGAGGTCTGAATCCTGGTGGGAGTCAGATTTTCCACACCTGCCCTGACAGGCCCTGGGGCCTACCCAGCCCCCTGCACATTGGACGACGCGTCTCTTTCCCAGGGGTAAAGCGGCCAGGGTGTGGGACTGACCACCCAACCTCATCAAGTGTTGAGGTTAAAGAGAAGTGCTATACCCTTCTACTCCCCCTCTGATTCTTCACAGCCTGTTCTTGGACAAACGTTACTTTTTAATACAACACAAAAGTTTTTTATAGTTTCAGGCATTCATACTTCTGAACCTGCAGTAATGTTTTATTCGTAGTCTAACATATGTTTATGATTCATCTCGACACATAATTTCAAATGCCTAGCTTGAACAGATCATTTGTTACAGTAACCACATGTAATGCTATACACAGGCTTCTTGTGCTCAGAAGGTTCAGAGTTCAAATCCCACCCCTGCTACCCCATGACAGGCAAGCCTCCCCGCTATTTGTTACTTTCCTAACACCCTCTATAAAACTGCAAGGTTTAGTATCTCAAATCATTCAACAACTATTTCCTTTCACATCACTTCCAATTCTTCACACACTAGCCATATTGTCATTTCAAGCAGTGCCATTCAGAAAATACCTGTTTGTCATCCGGTGCTGCCATGACTTTAACTAACACTGGTATTCCTTTCGCAGGTTTCAGCAATGCAAATGGTGTCTGACCAGCCTGTTTGGCCATCTGCATTGCCTTTGTGTTGATTGGGTCAATAAGTACACCTGCAGAAGCACCCTACAACACAATCATACGCATTCCTCTGTGAGAAAATGGAAGCTACAATATTCAAAAAATACTTTCATTACAAGATATCTCACAAAATTCTACAAAGCAGACATGAAACACTGTGCATTTATGTATTCCTCCAGTTCACGGATTTCACTATGGACTGGATGGTCTGGGAGTTGAATCCCAGTAGGGGCAAGAGATGTTTCTCATGAGGCACAATGGGGCTTACATTGCGGTGATGAAATTTATTTTGTCCCATCAGTCATTATTTTATTAATAAGTCTGAAGTGCATTTCGTTACGAAATGGCCCATGTATCCCATAAAGCACGGAATAAAATTCCATTCAAATTTACCATTATTCTTTTCATAAAGTTCATTAAATCTGTACTGTCAGCACTAGCGTGCTATCTACAACAACTAATTACCACTATTTTTTTCCATGAGTTCTTAAATCTGTACCCAATGTCACTAGCACGCTCTCTACTACTAGCAACATGTTTCAAACACACTACCAGCAAGCTTATTAATTTAAGGCACAAAATCCACCCATGAAGGGTGCAGTAAAAAGCTGTGCTGAAAGTTACTGCAAGTCTTTCCCCATAATAAAAACAGGTACTTCACTGAAAGAAAACCACACTCTTCTCGAACCTTACGCTACTTCTTTACATAATTACTTCTCAGTGTCCACCTATACAGACCACACACTTCTGCCAAAATCTGGATAGTTCCATCTCTTGTCAGGACAGAAATACGTCCCTTGTTAACAGAACCACATCTTTACCACTGCTTTGACTTCATCTGATGACGAATGATCCCATCCCAGGTGTTCCATTTCAGGAAGAGACAAAAGTCACGCGCAACCAAGTCTGGGGGGGTGATAAGTGATCCAGACAATGAGAGCTCGCTCCTCTTCCTTACCAATGCATCGACATGATTTCACTGAGCCTCACTGGTTGCCATCTGTCTCCCACTAAACTCCTTAATAAGCCCATCGATATGATTTTGGCAAGTCCTGGCAGTTGCTGTTAAATGTGTCTGGCTCCACTGCAGGCGTACGCAGCCCAATACTGAATAGTCCTGACATCTGTACAATCATTCTCATAAACAACTGTTGCTATATGATGAATATCAAGCAGTGAAACAGTTTGTGCAATTGAAAACTCAATCACTGCACGCAGTACAGACATTGGTACTGTTCGGTATTTTGGGCTGTGTACGTCCACAACGCAAATGTCAGACATGCTATCCAGAATGACCAGTATAGCGGGACACCTCAAACAGCACCCAACAAGGCCAATATTTTTTGGTTCACACTTCCTGCTTTTATTCATGGCAGAACTATAATACGGCACACAGCTGTAAGTCCAAGGATAAGACTGTAGTTCAGTTCATACTGTGAAATGGGTTTCTTTCTTTGGGGATAGAAGAATGAGTGTTTGTTTCTGGGTTGACATGTTTGCGCGTGTGCTTGTATCTGTCCCTGCACGCATTAGCATGAACAAGCACACTCTTTTCATAATAGTTTATGGTTATGCTATCCTGTCATAATTGACAATATGCACTCATTCATCTCACTAACAACCATCCAAATAAAATAATGTATGTGAATACAATTAAGTCAACATAATGGCAACAATTACCTTGTCTTGGTAGAGACCTCCATGACTAGCCAACATCCTAGAGAGCTTCAACCTTTGCAGAGGAGACAGTGAGAGATGGGAATTCTTCAGATCGCGTATATCAGCTAAGGTTCGGTCACCATTGGGTAGATGGATGATTCGAAGGTTCTTCCTTTGACCCCCCAAAAAAAAAATGTAAAGATAAAGAGAAATACACATAAACATCACATATACCAACACTTATTACCCATTCAACAGAAATCTGGGTGGATCCCACCCAGCCAGTCTGGATGATCAGAAGAATGGATAGATCTCCTGCTCCTGCAAGAAATCTAATGATTCCTCAGGCATTAACTCCACTGCACACACCAGTTGCAGTGGTCAGAAACTTATAGTACTTTACACTGGACAGAAAAGGGTTCTGTACAGGACATGTATGTAACATATAGCTGTCTCTTTGACAGCCAATTTTCACCATTCAGACATTAACCTTTGGCCACCATGCATCCTATATATAGAACGGGCATACCACTACACCTTGGCAACCGCATTTCATATATTTATTCAACAAACAGAAATACTGATTTTATTGAGACATGCTGCACAATCTCCATTTTTCCCTCCACAAAATGCCATCTATTTCATAATGTTACCTTCTTTGGTTTATAAAATATTCACAGTTTACACGAAGGGTGCGCTAAAATTTGTGTGTCCAATTTCATCAGCAAAAGGTTAACCTCTGTTTTACAGCAACAGTTTATGCAAGAAGAGGAAAAATTATTTAATCTCAAAAAATGAAAGGATTCCAGAAACTAATGGACCAATTTTCATAGCCCTAAATGATTGTAAAGCTTAAATTTCTATGTATCATCTGTTAAAGATACAAGAAAATTACCACAATTCACTCGCACCCAACTCTTTTCAAATAAACATAAAATTAATGTGTCATCAATGATGAGACATATGTGAGTGCAGGAGACACGTTTCCTATTCTACCGTTACTTACTCCTCCCTCTTCCTCTGCTTTCGAGACACTATCTCCCTAAATGTGTCAGGATCCAGTTCCTGCCTCCTTTCTCCTCCACGGTACTTTATGCCGTGTTTGTACTCTTCATGTGAACGCAACGCAAACCTCCGTGGAAACTCTTTGTGACAGAGGTTGCAGATATAACGTGACTTATCTGAATGAGTGTGGGCCTGGAAAGAAATACCACAAACCAAATGCAAATACCATCTGATCTAACTGAAACTGGATGCTCAACACCTACCGTATTTACCTGAATATAAGATGACCTTGCATACCTTTACCTTATGGCACATGAGGTTTGACATTTGGTTGAAGCCTTTCCCACAGAGCTCACATTTATAAGGCCGTTCGTTGGTGTGCGTAAAGATGTGATTACGCAGATTCCCTAAAATTTAACAAAAACGTTTTACTTAGCGTGAGATTTGAGGTTCTCGCAGTGGTGTTGTTACGGATTTGAATCTTATGCAATGTAACACTGTGTAAGTTGGATGAGTGGTTCCCAAAATTCTGAAAAATTTCAGTACCATCACCTTCCAAGGGTTGAGCAGCCTACAAAGCATACTTGACCCTTGGAAGATAAAAGTACTATGACCCTTCAAAGCTTTGGGAACCACTGCCCACTGACATAGTGTCACATATCAGAAGACCTGAACCCTCAATATTATGCAGTTCTAATATTTCTATAACTACAATTTCTCACAAAATACAGTGATACCTCAGCTAACGAGTGACCCTGCTAACAAATTTTTTGGCTAACGAATGTTTTAGTGGATGCGTGCGCTAACATAAAGCAGCAAACATGAACAGTCGGGTCATTCCAAGAGCTTATCTTTTCCGTCTGTATGTGTGTTTCGGCTAACGAAGATTTCGGCTAACAAATGTAATTCTGGAACGAATTATCTTTGTTAGCCGAGGTATCACTGTACCAGTATTTAAAAAGCAGATATGGTGTTCTCATATACAGCAGAATTTATGAATTCCATTCCCATAACAGGCACCCAGAAAGGCAGACATAACTTACAGGATATAGCACACAGGTCAATGTGTGAAGCAACCTTCTAGCCAGCTAGCTCCTCTGTAGCATGAGATTTTCAGGCATCTCATAATTTTAGCTGATTTGTTGATATCTTTTTCTTTTTTTAAAAAGAATCACACACCGCAGTCTTGGCACTGCTTCCTTCTATCTCCCTGCTAACTACCATACTCCTCCCAAAATCGTGCCTTTGCACACCACCACCACCCCCCCCCCCCCCCCCCCCCCCCCCCCCC
>Ga0123355_10008735_pt1 | contig 15326 bp, 12 predicted proteins | sample TergutEmb28metaG_3_FD_89872 | JGI IMG/M metagenome (GOLD analysis project Ga0123355, IMG submission 89872) | Embiratermes neotenicus P1 segment gut microbial communities from Petit-Saut dam, French Guiana - Emb289 P1 | ecosystem: Host-associated > Arthropoda: Insects > Digestive system > Gut ... | reverse complement strand
TTTCTGTATGTTTGTAATGTAGTGAATAGACTGTGGTCACTGTGGATTTTAAAAATTTGAATTTTTTTAGATTGACATTTTTATTATTTATTTGTTGCTTTAATTTCTTAAAAAATAGGTTTTTGCGACGATTCCTTGCCATTCTCAGGATCTTCTTCCTTTCCTGTCTGTTATGTACTTTTTCTTGCCACCCTTCTCCACCAACTATTCTTCCATCCTCTCTCACCTAATCTTGCCATCTATTTCTTGGTCTACCTCTCAGTCTTGTTGTTCCCAAATTCATATAAAATATCTTTTTGGGAATTCTGTTTCCTTCCATTCTCTGTACATGTCCAAACCAATGTAATCTATTTAACCTTATTGTCTCTATTATAGTAGGTTTTTTTAACACTTGCATAAATTTCTTTATTGGTTAATATCCTCCAGTTTTCTTTTTCTTTGTCATATACTGAGCCTAAAATTCTTCTATACAATTTCCTTTCAAAAATGTTCAATTGCTTTCTATCTCTCTTTGCTAGTGTCCATGTTTCTGATGCATATGTTAACATTTTGTCTATTATTGTGTTCTTTAGTCTTAATTTGTTTCTTTGATATGTTTTTATTTTTAAAAAAAGTTTATAGCATAAAATATGTTTTGTTAGCATTTTTTATTCTTTCTTGCAAGTCTATTTGGTTATTGTTACCTTCATTAAGTGTAACTTCTAAATATTTAAAATTTTCCACTCTTTCAAATTCCACATTTCTTTATTTTGAAATATCCTATTTTATTTTTCTTTAAACTGTTTTTCCTTAATACTATCATATATTTTGTCTTTTTTTGGTTTATCTGTAGTCCGAAATTTCTGGCAATGTTTTTGATTTCTACAAAAAGTTTTCTTATTTCTATTTCATTTTTTCCAAAGAATGCAATGTCATCTGCATATGCTAATATATTCAATTGTCCTTTACCAATCTTTATGCCACTAGGAACCATTTTTATACTTTGTATCACTTTTTGTAATACCAAATTAAATAATATTGGTGAAAAAGGGTCACCCTGTTTCAAGCCTGTTTTATTTTCAAAAAGAGATCACAACATTCCTTCTTTTCTCACCACACTTCGTGTCTTTTGTACACATCTTTTACACATATTTATTAATTTAGTAGAAATTTTAAATTCTTTCATACATTCCCATAGTGTATCTCTGTGTATAGAGTCATGTGCCTTTTGAAAATCAGTAAATGATTATTCTGCATTCTGATTATACTTCCAGAGTTTCTTGTTTATTATTTTCAATGCAAATATGTTGTCAATTACAGATCTTCCATCTCTAAATCCATTCTGATAGACCCCCATAACCTTTTCATCATATGGTTTAATTTTTCCCAATATTATATTCGACAAAAATTTGTAAGCTGCATTTCCCAATGCTATTCTCCTGTAATTCTCACACTTGTCTCTGTTGTCCCTTTTGTGTATAGGAACTATTATTGTTTCCTTCCATTCTTCAGACATTCTTTCCTCCTCCCAGATTTGTCTTACTAGTTCATATATTCTATTCAGTAGTTTATTTCCTGCGTATTTTATTAATTCCAAATGTATTCCATCAGTCCCAGCCACCTTGTTATTTTTTAAGTTTCTTATTGCCTTTTTTACAGCTTCTGTAGTGAGTTCTTCTACTTCAACTGCAACTTCGCTAATTTCTTTATTTCCTTTTTTAATTAATTCCCTTGGTTCTTCTGTGTTCAGTAATTTGTCAAAATATTCTTTCCATATTTCTGCTTTCTCCTTTGTATTCATTACCAATTCTCCTTTTTTGTTCCTAATTATGCTAAATTTATGTTGATATCCTTCCTTAAATTGGTTTACTGTTTGATACATTTTCCTTATGTTATTATGCTTCTGATCTTCTGTTGATTCTGTTACATTTTTTATGTATGTCTTTTTCTTATTCCTAATTATTTTGTGAGCTTCTTTTCTTTTATGGTGATACTCCTGCTTTTCCTTCACCCTTCTTCCTTTTATTAACCACTTTTCTCATGCTTTCTTGAATTCTCATCTTGCAAATTTGCATTCCTCATAGTACCATCTATTTTTAAATGTTTCTCTACCTTCATACTTTTCTATAAGCTGCTGTATAGTTTCCTTGATTATTGTTTTAATGTTTTCCCATTTTTCATTAATATTATTGTCAATACTATCTTCATTGCCCAAATTTCCCAGTATTTCAAACTTATTATTAATTTCTATAGCATATTTTTGTTTCCACTTTGGATTTTGAAAAATATTCACCATTTTTCTTTTCACATTATATTTATTTCCAGTTTTTACCCTTAATTTCACTTTAAAATTTGTCTTCAGTAAGTTGTGAGCTGATTCAATGTGTGGTCCCCTTAGTGCTCTGATGTCTGTTATTGCACTCCTGAATCTATTACTAATTAAAACATGATCTATTTGGTTTGCTGTCCTGTCGTCTACTGAAGACCATGTCTCTTTGTGAATATCTTTATGTAGAAATGTTGTACTTCTTACAATGGTGGGTTTGTATGTGCTTTCTTTACCCACGTTCGCATTAAAATCTCCGATTACTATTTTAATGTCTGACCTAGCTATTTGACTTATATTTTGCTCTAATAAATTGTAAAGTTCTTCTTTTATCTCTTCCATTTTTTCATTTGTTTGTGCGTGGGCATTTACAGAGTACATGAAAACCATTTAGCTTTTAATCTCAAACAGCATATTCTTTCATTTATAATTTGGAAATCTTTAACGTATTTTAAAAATTCTCCTCTTACATAAAAACCACAACCAGTTTCATGTTTTTTACTTTCTAATCCACTATTGAATAAAACAAAGTTATCAAATTTTTGGATACCACTTTCCAACCGAGTTTCCTGAAGTGCTGCTACATCAAAGTCTAAATTTGACAATTCATTATGGAGCACTTTTAGTGCTCGTGACCAAAATAGGCTTCTTACATTCCACGTTCCAATCTTCATATTCCTTTTCCAAATCCATTCATCATCATCATCATCAGTTATCCCTTCCTTCTGAAGCTCCTTCGAGAAATTCGTAACTGTATATTTTTACTTAGCTGGGGGGTTAGCCTGTCATAAAACCCTCAACCTGATGGGCCAGGGTTTTTGATCAGGATTTACTGCCTTATATGACTTGCTTTCACCACAGCTTCCAGAACGTCGTCTACCCTTGGTTTGATTTTGGAGTGTCCTTCTCCTAGGAGGGTTGCAACCAATCTCAAGGGTCCCTCCTACCCTATCTGATAGACCCTTATGATCGGGTCCCTCAGACCCCCTTGCTCTTTGTGCTTGGTGACCCATACTGCCGAAGGGGTTGGTTACCACAAACGTAGCATGGGTTACTCACCTTAACAGGACCCACCGCTAGTAAGCAAGAGTGGTTTAGGAGTGGGGAGGTTTGTAGATTTTCATCTTCATGTTGAAAATCTTATTAGGTATCATGTACCTTCACATCACACTCCCGTATGGGCCCCGTTCTAATTACTTATGTCACAGAAAAACATACTCCAATGTAAAGGTAATGCCTGCATAGATGTATATCCTGTCCTTTCCAGAAAACATCTCATGAGTGCATGGGTATGTTTCCACATATTGTTTGCTAACATTAAGGTTGCAAGTATATAATTGTATGTTGTTTCTCATTTGAAAGTTTTGGGGGCCTTGTGGATGGCATTGTTAGCCTCTGTTATGATGTGAATGCTGATGTTACGTCAGTCATCATTGTTTTAATGTGGCATTCATGTTTGTCAGGTTCATGTTTGTATTACAGAATTTTTAAAAGTTTTCTTTATGTTCTGTCTTCGTACTTTCAGTTTGTACACTTTTGACACAAGGAAGCTCAAGCAGCCACTGCAAGTACACATGGATCATGTTGCAGCAGTGACAGCTATAGATTATGCTCCAACTGGAAGGGAGTTTGTGAGTGGTGGCTATGACAAGTCTGTCAGGATATTTGAACATGGAAAGGTGAATTATAATTTCATAAAACTGGTGTACCGCATGATGGTTTATAAGTAAGGTAAAGTTTTCCCTGGGCTTAATTAAGCATTATACCATAAATATTTGTGCAAAGGGGTAGATAAAATACTTGAAGCAGGTGAGGTATATGTCAGAGATAACTGGGTTGTCTGAAGTTGAATGTTGATACTCAATATGCTGCAACTGGTAAAATAGGACAAGAGAAATCTTGACTATATATGTCAATGTGTGTGTGTGTGTGTGTGTGTGTGTGTAGAGCAATGTCCTGACTTGTGATTTGGGTTATACATTACATAGGTTGTGTACTGTAGTCAGTATAGTGAATAGCTACAGGCTGGATGGTCCAGGGTTCGAATCCCAGTTGGGCAGGTGGTTTTCTGTTCTTCAGAACTTTGAAGCCTGGCTGTGGTGCCCACGCTGCCTCCTATTCAGTGGGTTCCAGGATTCTTTCCCTGGCGTAAAGCAGCTGGAGCATGAAGTTGACCACTCAGCTTCATCTAGTGCTGAGATTAAGACTGTGTGAAGCTATACCTCTCCTTCCCTTACATGACTTCATGGTTTGGACAGGGCTAACTTTTACCTTTTTTACTCTACAGATTGTTACCTAGAAGAAACTGTGTTAAACACAAACCATTCTGAAACAAAGAATGTTCATGTCTCTTGTGATTTCATCATAAACAGCATTTACTATATGTATATAGGATGCTATTTTATGAACTTAATTTCAGAACCATTCTCGTGATATTTATCACACGAAACGAATGCAGCGGATTACATGTGTTTTGTGGTCAATGGATAACAAGTATATCCTGTGTGGCTCAGATGAAATGAATATTAGAATGTGGAAAGCAAGATCAGCAGAAAAACTTGGTGTGGTAAGCTAATACACCTATTATTTTATTATTGGGGTTTTGAATGTAGATATTTGTATACAACCTTGATATTGAAATAGTCTGATTGAGTCATTCTGCTGGATGCTGCTGTGAATAATACAGGTGAAATTCTAGGCTGTGTAGAATCCTTCTCTTTCACTGGGTAACACAAGTCACTGATGATAAATCATCTCTCTTATAGTACGTGGTATGTGATTTTAGGTTTTCTTGATGCTGAAAAGCACTATATGACTATGAATGCCTTTGAAATGTTGTTACATTAGCATAAATGAATATGCAAGTTTCAAGGTATGTCACATTTACCAGAAGTAATATATTTTCAGGTATTATTGGGTTATGTTTGTTTTTGCATATTTTTCAATAAAGTTAAAACAAAACTTCATTCTATAGCACGATTAATGTGGTGCATTGTACAGTCATTAGCAGTGATGCAGGTTGTTCATAAGCTCTTTCATCAACTTCCATGTGACATCTGTTTCAGCAGCATGAATTTACATTGCTTACTTCATGCATGAGCCAGGGTGCGCTAGTCCATACTTTGACCAGCTACAGGTTGAATTCCTGGTAGATGCAGAACTCTTACCTTTCCTGTCATGTCCAGACCACCCGGGTACCATGCAGTTTTCTGTATAGCACCCACCAGTTTCTTTTATTCCCCCTCTCTGCCCATCCATCCTTCCAACCATCCAGCCATACCTCCATACCTCCATCCATCAACTGATCACTTGCTTGCTGGCTTGCTTGCTTCCTGTATCTGTCAGTCCGTGTGGCTAAATCTCTATCTGTGTTTTTAAAGGATGCTGGAATGGCACATTAAATTAAAAAATACCATCAAGATACTCACATTGGGTTGACATGTCATTTTATTGCACTTGTACATGTTTTTATCCACGTGGATAATCTTAAGGGAGATACAGTTATTGAATTAGTGTTGTTGCCAGGCATTATGGTATGCCAATATTCCTGTTATAGCATCTGTAATATAACAATTTGTATAAAATACATTTTTATTTTAATATTGTATATGTATTGTCTACCTATTTGTTTCTGTATAGGAGTACAAAAGTATAATAAGATCATGTATTTCAGGTTTCTTATGCTTAACCTTTTGGCGCCAGAATTATGTTTTAAAATTTTAGCACACTGTGTATATAAAATGTGAATAAAACAGGAACCAAATACGTTAGAATTATGAAACAAACTGCATTTTGAAGAGAAAAAAAACAGAGAGTATATACCACGTTTAAAATATTCAGTACCTATATTTGTTGAATAAATATATAAAATGCAACGTTTAGAGGTTAGCGGTGCGGTATGACCACTATAGTGGTTGTTAGGCGTCAAAGGGTTAATAAAAATTAGATCAATAAAAATTACACATGGAACATATTATACAGTCCATCAGTTAAGATTATATATATTTGATTAGTGCTGCATTTTGTTGTTTTAAAAGTAGTCATACAGTATTAGAAGATGTGTGTACCTTGATGGTATTTTGCTTTCATTTTTTAAGTAATGGAGCTGCATGGTTGGAAAGTGAGTCAGTGTGCGATGAAAGTAACAGTTAATTTCTTAATCATAAATGATTTGTTCCATATCACCCTGCCATGATGGTTGTTTATTGAGCCATCATTTCTGAAGCAGTATAATTTTTTTTTTAAGCTGAGACCACGTGAAAAGGCAGCTCTGAACTATGGTGAAGCTCTGAAGCAGAAGTTTGGGAGTCATCCTCAAATTAGGCGCATTGCTCGTCACCGACAAGTACCTAAACATGTATATCATGCACAGAAGGAACTCCGAACCATCAAATTGAAACAGAAAAGAAAGTAAGTGCAGTTGATAAGACTTGGCTTCCAGTTTTCTGTGTATGTTTGGCCCCTATAAGAAAGTCAAAGGAGAGAATCGCAAGTACATGCTACATAGGTTTTATAAGTGACAGAGCAACATAAAAGTCACCCATGAGTATGTCTATGGTAACTAAACCACATTTCATTAACTAATATCTTTAATCACTGCATCTGTTAATATTCACAGTTATGTGATATGCAATTATTGAAAGAATTATAATGCGTGAAATTCTAAATTTGAGTTACTTTTAAGGGAATTTGGTCTTTATTTTGGGGTATTTCTCTTTTTTGTTTTTTATGAGGTTTTAAACATTTTTCAGTTACAAAATTTTATTGATAATTGTAGGATATGTAGTTTCTTGTACATTTATATTGAATCTGTAATTAATACATCGTAATGTACAGATATTATATCTTGCTTACATGACAATGTTATTTCACATGACTGGTTCATGTTATAAATTCTTACAGGAAATACAGTACCTTGTAAGGAAGTTGTACAAGGTTCTGCTATTTTAATGCAGGAACTAGTTTTATCTTGTCAGTGTAAGTTAAGAGAGCTGGGATAGCATAATTGTTATAGCAATTAGGCTAGAGGTTGGATGATCCAGGTTTCAAATCCTGGCAAGGGAAACAGATTTTTCTCTTTGCCAAAATGTCCAGACTGGCTGTGGGGCCTGTAGAGTCTCCTAGTGGGTACCACATTTGTTTCCCAGGCATTAAGCAGCAGGGGTGTGAAGTTGACCACTTAACCTCCATCTGGTGCCAAGGTTGGGGATGGGTGGAACTGTATGTCTTCCTCCTTTCTCTGCCTTCGTGGCATCGACAGGGACAGCTTTACTTTTAAATGACAATGACAACAATGATGATGGTGGTGGTGGTGGTGGTGATGATAGGTATAAAACACTTTGATAGGGCATAACATTACATGTACTGTACCATATATTGTAACCACAGACGAGCTACTATATTATATACACTAGAAACGTGGTTTACTTCAGATATATTATTGTAAATACCTTGTATAAAGGTGATAACAGATAATAATAATAATAATATCCGTAATAACAACATTATTACAGTGAAAGCACTATATTGTACCGCTAATAACATACTCTTTGTGAGTATATGGTTTGTGAGTCATTAATTTTACTTGGTTTAATCTTTTAAGGACTAATGTCTCTAAATTATATATAAAAATTAATTTCCTCTCTCACAGGAAATAAGTCTCCATTACAGAAACCAGATGGTTAATGTTTGGTGGAAGTTAATCACTGTTTATTGTGGGAATCAGATGAAATGCACAAATACTATTTATGGACAAAACACTGAGTTTTTAGTGTTGTACCTAATGGTACATACAGTGGTCACTAAACTTTAACACATGAAGCCATTCCATTATGTAAGAATAAAATTCTATGATTCATAGTCAGTAATCTTGCCATCAGGATTTCGGTGTAAGATCTGTAGACTGCAGCTTATTACGGTAGTTGTGTCACTCTGAGAAGTGCCTGTAAAATTTTAACCAGAAACTTTGAAGGAATAACTTTTGGGAGATGTGTAAATAGACACGAGAATAGTATTCAAATGAATATCTAAGACATAGCATATGAAGATGTGGACTGGATTCGTATGACTCTTTATATGATTTTTGATTGCTAAATCAGTGGCATGAAAAACCATAATCATTTCCCTTTGGTAATTAGTTTGTTTTCTGTGCTTTGCAGGGAGGCTAACAGGAGAGCACACTCAAAACCAGGAACTGTGCCATTCGTGTCTGAAAAGAAGAAGCATGTTGTGGAAGAGCAAGAGTGAAGTTATTTTGTTGCTTTTGTATTATGGTGGTAAAATATACTCCCTTTTGTATTCTTGTGATTGTGCCTGATGGTGGGTCATAAGATTTAGCAGAAACACCTAGCCTTTATCCTTCCTGAATATAATGTTGTGTTGACTGGTTGCAATATTTTTTTGTATTTAATAACACAATGGGATGTGCCACTTTAAGAAGAGAGTGCATCTGTTTCGTATGTAGTGCAGGGTATTAAGACACATGGAAAAAGCACACAGAGGCCTCAGTTTTTATGTGGTTGGCATTTTACATCTTATTCCAGAGGTTCTAGCTACATGTCTCAGTTGTCCATGGGTGCCTTATGAACTTTTCTCAGTCCCTTTGTGGTGAAAATATGTGATCTATTTGACATGTATGGTGAAATTGAATGCTCAGGATTTTTGACTTCTGGGACGTGATGTGTTGCTGAGTGAGGGGTTACTGATGTTGTGAAGGAGCATAGGGCCTTCATCTTCAGAGTCAGGCAGTTCAAAAAGAATCTTCTTGGACCTTCCTTAACGACTTGACTCTTGAAAATGAAGGCACTATGTTCCCTTGAAATGTCAGGAACCACCCCTCCAGTGACCAGTACCACATTGCAAAGGACATGAGTTTTCAACAGCACTGCCTTGAGAGCCTCAAATCTTGTAAAGTGAATGCTTTTTGTTATCTTCAGGAACTTTTACCTTGACTTGGTAAGAGGTATATATGCCAATGCTTTGTGATCTCACACAGTAACTAGTGTTGTATATAAACTTTATTCGAGTTTGATGTCTAGCATGGCAACAGATTTTCTGTGCTTCAGATCATGCAAACCACCCCTGGCATCCGTCATGGCACTGGTGTTAGATTGGTTGTTGGCTTGGAGCTGACCACCACCTTGTGTTGTTGAATTTAAGAATGTGTGGTGCTTTGCTGTCATGGCATGGTGCTCTATTGAGCACATTCAGTATGTGTAATTTATCACTTGGCTTCGTGTTATTTATATTCTAGTAGACAACATTAGTTTTTGAGAATTCATTTTACAAACAGAGTTTATGATTTCAGGTTTCATTGCATGCAAGAAACAGAACTGTGAAAGGTCTTAGGGTTTGAGATTTCACCTTACTGACATACAGAGGCTATGCTACATAAATCTTTCTTGAGACATGAGACAAATTTCCCGTAGGGGAGCCAAAGGTCCGTTTGCATGTTTACAACAGCCCACTGAATGACCCTGTCCTCAGCCAGGTGCATCCAGTCCATGCCCTTCTATCCTATTTCTATAAGGTATGTTTTAATATTATCCTCCCAATATGCATCGGTTTTTAAGGTGGTCCCTTTCATTAAGGTTTCCCTGCTATAAGTCAGTATGCAGTTCTCTTGACCCTATGTGTGCCATGTGCTCCATAAATCTCATTCCCCTTGAATTGTTGATCTGAATAATATTTGGCAAGGATTGAAAATTTTGAAGCTCCACATTGTGCAGTTTTCTCCAGCTTCCTGTTCTTTGCCTTGGACTCCAGTATCTTCCTCAGCTTCCTGTTTTCAAACTCCCCTTAGTCTGTGTTTTGCCTGTAATCTGACAGAGGTTTCACACCAATATAAAACCAGAGATTTGATCTTTATGCCTTTATGTAATTTTATTGTTTTCTTAAGCTATTGGCTATGACATCTGCTCTATTTTACATGTATTATGTATACCTTTGATATTATATGTGATTATTTCTATAAGTTTCTATGGAATGTAAAGAATGAAAAACTGAAAAAACATATACAGATATTTCTTGAGTGTTCTGTCCACAATTTTTCTTGCTAAACTACAGATTTTGCTATTAATTGGGAACATTATAATATTAACTAGCAGAGAATACAGAATACAAGAAGGGTGGGCACATTAGTGACCCATGCACTTCAACCATATTTGATCCTTTGTGCAGCCCATATATTCAATAATTAACTAACTCCACAGAGCAACTTCTTGAGAGACCGTCTCTCACTTGAGTAAGTAATTTCCTTTTATGAAAACTGAAGGTTCATTACTGTGTTCACAAAAGCCTGCCACTGGTTCTGACCTGAGTGACATGAATCTCTTCCAGACAGGCAACAGAAGGAAAGGCACAACACTGTCACTGTTCAAAATATATTTGGAAGCCTTAACTAACAACTTAAAAACTGTGAGCAAGTACTATGGATGTCAGTCTATGGCATAAAAATGATTCATTAAGGTAATGCAGTAGAGTATATCTTGTACTAATTTGTATGGGGCCATTGTGTTTATAGATGATAGCACTTTTACTCATGTTTGTTGAGCAATGAAACATAATGAATGTGAACCATTTTAAGGCACCCTTCGAAACTTCCATAACAAATAATGGAAGATATTAATGATAATTAATGATATTTGAATGTTGCTACTGTGTAACATGTATGTCATACTTAGCCTAAAGTCTAAGATCATCAAAAGATAATGCACAGTTTTGTGCCCAAATTTGTGGCCTCCATGGTACCACTGGGACTTGATTTTGCATTCCACTCAAATCTAAATCTGAAAGATTAAATTCCTTATAATTTGTGTGGTTACTTTTTGCTGTGTTGCTTTCATCAAGTAACTCTTCACATTCTACTGCTTCAAAAACTGATTTTCTCATATTCAGTGATTTTCCTTCCATTTTCTCTAAGCAAATCAACTCTTCTTGGACAGAATCCTTCAGTACAGATCCACTGTCACCACTCTGTGCTACAATATTCTTCATCTCTGCAATATAGTTTTTCAGATATATTCCGTGAGTTTTCAAGTCGTTGCGAATTTTCAATAACAGAGCTTGTCTGATGCAGCAGTTTTTGTTACCATGAATAAGAGACACCATGATGTCAATGTCCCGCATTAGCAGGAAGCGTTGCAAATGTCTTGCTAAAACAGGAATACCAGTTTCATTGCAATATGGCAGCATGATAGTGAACATTTTTGCTCTATATGATTTACTCCGTAATAATTCCTTCATGAAATTCAAGCCAACTGTATGAAGATCCTTGTATATAGCATCATGTTCATCACTACAGGGTGGAGAAGCAATTACAGCAACAAAGTCAGCTGAAAATATCGCTGAGTTGTACCAGAATACTGGATCCTAATGGGAAAGAAGTACATTTTAGGTGTTATATTTATAATTCACTACTCTTATGATATTCTGTAAACTGTACTTGTTATCGGCAAGTATAGATATTTCCTGGATGCTTTGCCATTCTGATTTTATGAGAAATATACAGAATGAGTTAAAATTTCCTTTGCAGGTATGCAAGAAGGGTGCTGCATTGTGTTGGAAGTGGACAGTTTCACACATGAAACACTAGGTGGGATATGTTACTGCTGTTACATGTCCATTGCGGGACACTTCCAATATTAATTGTAACCATAAATACTGTACACTCACTATGGCTGCCACTGTAACATCACACATATCCTTCCAGCAGGTGCACAGGCACTTTTAACTCATCGTATAAAAACGTGTATGGTGAGTCAGTATTATCTCAGCAATGATCTGAGAGGTATGGTTCTTAAGAAAATTTTGATTGTCATATAACAACATTAATCGTCAATGGCAGCCAAGGCTATGAAGGAGTTCTGTTCCCCTTATAGGCTTTTATGGCATGGATAGGGACAATTTTACTGTTTTTAGTAATAATGTTATCAAAGCTGGCATAAGCATCACAAAATCAATCTCACAACACACAAAGGAATAGGCCCTTCAGTAATCAGCAAATTGTGCTGAAATGGATCACCTTCATATACTTACTGCAAGAACTAAAACAGCACAACTGCAAACTATTTTAATAATACAAATTTCAAGTTAAATTTTAGAATTGGCAGTACATTTCATCAAGTGACAAATATGGAAGTTCAAAATATTGGAATTTACAGTTTTACCTGCTTAGAATGCAAATATTATATTGACCAAATGGGTGGGTGGGGGCTGTTAAAGGTCTAATATAAAGGACACACCAGAAGTATTCATAGCAGTAAGGAAGATACAAAATATTCCATACATGTATGAAATAATCAGCAATGAAATGACACAATTAAAAAGACATTAGCAAAACAAATCAGGCTGAGCAACAAAACATGAATACAAATTAAAATTATTACAATATACAATAATCAGAGGGAAGTTGCAGATGAGCAGATGGGACATGATGCATTGTCATATCCCAGAACAAACCTAAAAAATCTCAAGTAATAAATCTGTTTGAAATAACACATAAAATGGATTTAAAGTGGAGGAATACTAACTATCATAGCAGAATTGGGGTCATTCCATGACAAAACAGCACAGTTTAGGGTCAGAACTGAAATGACCATATCTGTTCTAATAAAGTTTTACAAGCTTGCTGTGTCTGCTTAGTAAGTGACATATGTATGAAATTTTAAGTTTTCCTGAAATTTTCCACATTCTGATGCTCTAAAGTGCGTAGAAGTCTTCTCCTGATTAAGATGGAGGGTCCATTCTTATACCAATTGAAAGCTCTTAAGTTCAGATTTCATATGGTTTGCTACTTTTTAATAATGTAATTATTTAAGGCACATTAATATTTGGCCTTTGACCTAACTTTATGGAAAAACATGCTGCCAGATATAGGGTTTTTTGTTCTCTCACAACATTTGGTGATAATTATTACCCTTTTAGAAAGTACCATGTTTGGACGTGAAGGTGATGGGAAGATATACAATCTGCTCTGTTACTGGTCTGATGCTGCAGGGCATCATGTCTCTTGCAGCCTTGCCTCACTGCAGTCCAGTTGAATTGTACGTGTATTCCTTGTCTGGCAAGTTCTGTAACCCTTGTGCTGGATGCAATATGATTTTCTTTTTGCCCGGCTTAAAATGGCTGCAAGTGCTACATGTGTGAATGAAATTTTTAAAAATATTGTCATAGTTGAATTTGTTTTGTGGGTGGGATGAGGGGGATATGACATTGTGTAGACTAATGTTGTAGGTACTACTGCAGCAGTGTACTTGTTTCAAAGTCAAGCCTGCGACTTTCTTTATGGTACATTGAAAGATTTGATTAATATTTCCTATTTCTGTGAGCAGCAACATTTTCTTCAATCTCTGCTATCATAAATATGATTTTCTTATGGGTGCAAAGTAGGACTTCTTTCTGATATCAACATGGTTCCACATGCATTCAGTTAGTGAGAATTTTCAAGACAGGTTTCCTATACTGGCTGTTGCATGCGCAATTCAAGTTTACTTTTAATTTTAAGTGTTCACAGCACTGATTATTAAGTCTAGCATCTTTTGGCTGCTTTTTAATGCATCTTCTGACATTCCCAGTATCTCTCCATTTGTCACATCACTTGGACTTTCGCTAACACATGCAACGTTCTAATTAGTGTCCAAGGTTTAAACTCAGACAATATTCTCACCTTATTTTCAGTCTTAGGTATGTTGTTTATGTCAAGCAGAACATCTATGTTACAGTTTTGTTCAAGAAACTGTGCCAAGGACATCACTACATGCATATGAACTTTATGCAGTGGCTGATGTAGTAGGAGAATTCTGCGACGTCTTTTAGTACTAAATTCTGCATGTGGAGAAAAAAGAACTTGGTTAATTTTTACTACTTTCTAAATGATCAGTTTCAGCAGTGAATGTGATCTAAGAAAGTGACCCAGAGTCCAAAAACGTTTATGGCACATAGTGTAAAGTGAGAATTTAGATATTTAAATGGGCACATATGCTAATACAGGGCAGCCTTGATGTAATGTGACTTTTTACTCCACAGTACACTCAGAGCATTATTATGTTCACTGAAACAATATCTTCCTATATTGTGTAACTTAACAGCAAAAATGTTTACTGTTATGCTTTGAATAATAATATTTTTAGTAGGAAGTTGCATATATAACAGACAAGAAATCAATCTAAAGAGTGCTGTCGTCAGGGGTGGTTCTGTAGATTGGTATGTCTATGCCAAGTTCCGAAGGAATGATGATGCTTATCTACCATATTATGTAGTGGTTAATGTCCCAGGGCAGCTACTTTGAGGATCTCTGTCTCACTAAGTCTCAATCTGTGAATAGTTTCCCTCAGCATGCTATGCTATGTTCAAATACCATCTTCAATATTTCATGGAACTCTTTTATAATTGTAATGTGTATTGTCATTGTGTACAGATTTTATTCTAAGATTACTAGAACTTTTTTTTCACTTAACATCATAGTGGTTTCACAGACCATGTAAAACCTATTTGCTGAGCTCCAACAGTTACTCACAATAATCTAGCTGGAAACTAAGTACAACATCTTCTCTGAATTAGTTGTTAAAAGATAATTTTTCTTCATATGTTTTGTGGTAGTAATGTGGGATAGATAGTATATGTACCCACTGTGAATGGATTACAGAGGCACAGGCAAAGTGCAGGTTGGGCTGACAATGTATGTGTGTTCATTATTGGGTCAAAACCCTGACAGCAATGGCAGTGAAGACAAATCACTGTGATGTTATATACACAACAAATGTTATCATCAAGGTGTAATGTTATATACATGTAGTGCCCCTAGATACAAGGTCCGCACCGAGGTCACTAGGGCCGTGGATACTAGGGAATAGGGGGCTCGACTTCCACCAGCCTACACCCGGGTAAACACGACTGGTACGTGAGGCTCTATGTCCTCGCGATCTAGGTACTAAGCTAGATCTAATTTCCGCTGCCACCAGCCGTTTTCTAGGCAAATACCAATAGAGGGTTATGCTAATAAAGGAATCACTAGACTTCTGTA
>Ga0123355_10008734_pt1 | contig 15327 bp, 13 predicted proteins | sample TergutEmb28metaG_3_FD_89872 | JGI IMG/M metagenome (GOLD analysis project Ga0123355, IMG submission 89872) | Embiratermes neotenicus P1 segment gut microbial communities from Petit-Saut dam, French Guiana - Emb289 P1 | ecosystem: Host-associated > Arthropoda: Insects > Digestive system > Gut ... | reverse complement strand
GCCGCGCGCCGGCAAGACGATGCTGCTGCAGAACGTCGCCAATTCGATCACCTCGAACCATCCCGAAGTGGTTCTGATGGTCCTGCTTATCGACGAGCGGCCGGAAGAAGTCACCGACATGCAGCGCTCGGTCAAGGGCGAAGTGATCTCCTCGACCTTCGACGAACCAGCTGCGCGTCACGTCCAGGTCGCCGAAATGGTGATCGAAAAGGCCAAGCGCCTCGTCGAGCACAAGCGCGACGTTGTCATCCTGCTCGATTCCATCACCCGTCTGGCCCGCGCCTACAACACCATCGTTCCGCCCAGCGGCAAAGTCCTCTCCGGCGGCGTCGACTCTAATGCATTGCAACGCCCGAAGCGCTTCTTTGGATCTGCCCGCAACATCGAAGAAGGCGGCTCGCTGACGATTATCGCCACAGCTCTGATCGACACCGGCTCGCGCATGGACGATGTGATCTTTGAAGAATTCAAAGGCACCGGCAACAGCGAAATCATCCTCGAGCGCAAGCTCGTTGACAAGCGTGTGTTCCCGGCTATCGACATCCAGCGCTCCGGCACGCGAAAGGAAGAGTTGCTTATCCCGAAAGAAGATCTCTCGCGAATCTGGGTTCTGCGCAAAGTGCTCAACCCGCTCTCGCCAGTCGAGGCTATGGAATTGCTTATCGACAAGTTGAGCAAGACCAAGAGCAACAGCGAATTCCTGGCCAACATGAGCGCGCTGTAACTGCCATCAGAGGAACCGAAAGCCAGAGCCAACAGGCTCTGGCTTTCGCCTTTCTTCGTGCTCCTTTCTGTCCTTGCGGGTTGATCGCTTTCGTCTCCGGGTTCGCGGTTCCTGATTGGAATCCGGGGACGTATAATTTCGTTGAGCAGTGTTCGCCGGCTCTTAGCGAGGTGCATGTGCGATCCATACTCAACCTGTTGTTGCTTCTCCTGCTTTTTTCTTTCCCACTTCTGGCGCAAACCGCGGCGCCACGCTCCCTTCCGCAGCCGCAGCACGATTCGAATCCGCCTATGCTCGACGGAGACGAGGCCCGCGATCGCATCGCGCACGATATGGAGAAAAAAGCAGCAAAAGAACGCGTCGCCGCACTTAAGACCGACACCGACAAACTGCTCAAACTTTCCGTCGAACTCAAGTCCGAGGTCGACAAGTCCGACGAAAACGTCCTCTCCCTCGACGTAATCAAGAAAGCCGAAGAGATCGAAAAGCTCGCCCGCAGCGTGAAAGACAAGATGAAAGGGCCGAACTAGTAGCGAGGTTTCAGCCCGGCAAGTTTCAAGTTTGCAAAGTTTTCAACAATCAAGACCCGAGAGCCTACTGAAAAGCTCAAAACGAGTTGCCGTTTTGAAAAGGCGCGGCTCTCGCAATTGAGGCCGCGATGTTGTTTCCGTGGCAATGGTTGCCCGCTTTACGGTTACCTCCTTCACACTCATCCGCGAAACTCCGGCATGCGCCGCGTGTTTCCTCATCTAGCACCCAATAGTGGGTCGGAGGACAAACGTATGAAACGCGCGATTGCTGGAATCTTGCTGTTGGTTGGAATGGGCGTTGCCCCCGCGCTTGCCTGGGACGGTGACCATGGCCTTCGTCGTGACATCCGCCACGACGAAGCCAAGATTGCCCACGACCGCTGGGAACTTCGCCGCGATCTCTACTACGGCAACTACGCCGGCGCGCGCCATGAACGCCGCGAGCTTCGCCGCGAATATCGCGACATCAATCGCGATCGCCGCGAACTCTATCGTGATCGCTACTAGCAGTTGATCGCGATGGGCGCCCCATTTCTCACGCGGCTCTTAGCGCGAGAAGTGGGGCTTTTTCTCCCGTGAAGGCCTGCTGTTCCTACTCCCACCTGTCACCGCTTTCATCCCTATTGTTTCTGCGCCCCATCGGCGCCATAATTCCCGAAACGATTCGGCGCCAGGGGGTGCGCCACTTTGGGATCCGCCAGGAGGTTACTATGGCTAGGTTGAGTTCGCTGCTACTTGTACTCGGTGTGGTGTTGGGCGGGATCGCCGTAGGGTCGGCGCAGATGCCCCGTCTTCCTCCCACCATCACGCAACCGCAAGGCACCGGATCGCCGCCGGTCGCAAACGGAGATGACGCCCAGCGTCAGCAGGCCATCGCTGCCAATCAGCAGCGCCAGATCGAGATCCGTCGCGATACGGACAAAATGGCCGAGCTCACCCAGGAATTGAAAGAGTATCTGGCAAAGACCGACCAAGGGGTGATGTCGGTCGACGCGGTCAAGAAGGCCGAGCAAATCGAAAAGCTGGCGCACAGCGTGAAGTCGAAGATGAAACAATCGTTCTGATTTCAGAGAAAGTAGTTTGGTCGGCTCGCTCCTTTGGGTTACGGATTTGTCCGCGCTGAAGACGCCAAGGGGGATGCTATGCGAAGAAGCATCGCCGTCGTAGTCGTAATAGTCGCATCACTCGGGGCCTCGCGGTGTTCCTCGGCTCAGAATGTTCATGTTCCTGTCCCTCAAAACACACCCCAGTCGCCGAATCTCACAATCGGTAGCCGCCCGACCGCAGCTCCGGTTGACAGGGAAGACGAGATTCAGAAGCAGCAGGCTATGGCGGCGAATCGGCAGCGCCAAGTCGAGATCCGGCGCGACATCGAGAAGATGGCCGCACTGATGCAGGAGTTAAGAGACTATCTCGCCAAGGCCGATCAGGGAGTGATGTCGGTCGACGCAATCAAGAAAGCCCAGCAGATCGAGAAGCTGGCCCACAGCGTGAAATCAAAGATGAAGCAGACATTCTGATCCCGGGCAGTGAAGAGGCGCACGCACGTAACCCAAAACGCTGGTGTGGTGCTGATCGATGTTTCCCGAATGCAAAACGCCACTCGAGTGACCGGATGGGGTCTTTGTCAGAGGTCTAACTTTGGTTTAACTCGCCGACTTGATCCGCATCCCGTAGAACGATCTGTGGACAAAGAACAGGGACACGAAAAAGAACCCGAGCGCCAATACTCTCGTTAACGTCGAATTGTCGGTCGACAAAGTGACCGCCAACTCCACCGCCAGCAAACCGAACAGCGTTGTGAACTTGATGACCGGATTCAAAGCTACCGAAGATGTGTCTTTGAACGGATCGCCCACCGTGTCGCCGACGACCGTCGCGTCATGCAATGGCGTGCCTTTCTGCTTCAACTCGACCTCGACGATCTTCTTCGCATTATCCCAGGCGCCGCCGGCATTGGCCATAAAGATTGCCTGATACAAGCCGAAGATCGCGATGGAAATCAGGTATCCGATGAAGAAGAATGGTTCGACAAATGCAAAGGCTAGTGTGGCGAAAAACACGGCGAGGAAAATGTTCAGCATCCCCCTCTGCGCATACTGCGTGCAGATCTCGACCACTTTCTTGCTGTCGCTCACCGAGGCCTTCTGCACGCCTTCGAGCTTGATGTTCGCTTTAATGAACTCGACAGCGCGGTAAGCGCCAGTGGTGACGGCCTGAGTCGCAGCGCCGGTGAACCAGTAGATCATCGCGCCGCCAGTAATCAGACCGAGAACGAACGGAGCATACAACAGCGACAGATCGTCCACGTTGGAAGTCAGTCCGTTGGTCAGCGCCATGATGATCGAGAAGATCATGGTCGTCGCACCCACCACCGCCGTTCCGATCAGCACCGGCTTCGCGGTCGCCTTGAACGTATTCCCCGCGCCATCGTTCGCTTCCAGCAGGTACTTGGCGCGATCAAAGTTGACGTTGACGTTGAAGTCTCTCTTGATCTCCGCCTCCACGTTCGGCACCGACTCGATCAATGACAGCTCATACACCGACTGCGCATTGTCCGTCACCGGCCCATACGAATCGACCGCAATCGTCACCGGTCCCATGCCCAGGAATCCGAACGCAACCAGCCCGAATGCGAACACGGCCGGAGCCAGCATCAGATCCGACCCGGTACCCATCGAGCGCAGTCCCATCGTGCTCATCTCGTAGGCGATCGTCATCAACACCATTATCGACAAGCCCAGGTAGTAGCCCGAGAAATTACCGGCAACGAATCCCGACAGGATTCCCAGAGATGCGCCGCCCTCCTGCGCCGAGACGACCACTTCCTTCACGTGCCGCGACTCGACCGAGGTGAAGACCTTCACGAGTTCTGGAATGATCGCGCCAGCCAGCGTTCCGCAGGAGATAATCACCGAGAGCTTCCACCATTGCGAGCTGTCCTGACCGAGCACCGGGATGACAAAGTAGGAAACTACGAACGTCAGAATGATCGAAACAATCGATGTGATCCACACCAGCGAAGTCAGCGGAGCTTCGAAGTTCATCTCGTTGGCTGTGCCGTATTTTGCCTTTGCAATGATTCCGTTCAGAAAGTACGACCCTGAACTCGACACCAGCATCATGACGCGCATCACGAAGATCCACACCAGCAACTGCACCTGCACGCCGGAATCTTTCACGCCCAGCAGGATGAATGCGATGAGCGCCACGCCCGTTACACCGTAAGTCTCAAAACCATCGGCCGAAGGCCCAACCGAGTCACCGGCGTTGTCGCCCGTGCAGTCGGCGATCACGCCCGGATTACGCGCATCGTCTTCCTTGATCTTGAAGACAATCTTCATCAAGTCCGATCCTATGTCGGCGATCTTGGTGAAGATGCCGCCTGCAATTCGTAAAGCCGCCGCCCCCAGCGATTCGCCAATCGCAAATCCGATGAAGCACGGACCGGCATAGTCGCCCGGCACGAACAGGAGAATAATGAGCATCATGAGCAGTTCGACCGAGATCAGCATCATGCCGATGCTCATCCCTGCCTCGAGCGGAATCGCATATACCGGATACGGCTTGCCGGGCAAGGCAGCGAATGCCGTCCGAGAATTTGCAAACGTATTCACTCGAATGCCAAACCACGCCACGCCGTAACTGCCCGCGATGCCCACCAGGCTGAAGCCCAGAATGATGGCAACGCGCAGAGCCTCCATGCGCAGCAGCACGCCGAAGTAAAGAAAAATGATGACGGCAATAAATACCCACAACAGCAAAATGAACTTGCCCTGCGTGACGAGGTATGTCTTGCACGTTTCGTAAATCAGCTCCGAAATCTCCCGCATGCTGCGGTGTACGGGCAGGTTCTTCAACCGCATGTAAATCGCCATCCCGAAGCCGAGTCCGGCCAGGCAAAACAAAATCCCGATCAACAGCAGCTTGTGTCCATTGATCGCGCCATTGAAAAAGCTGACCTGCGACAGGTTCGGCAGCTTCAGCGAAGCTTCTCCACCGGCCTCACCGGCGGGTTGAGCAAAGGCCGCCATGGCGCTGGCCGTAAGCAACGCAACGACAGCCGAGATTTTTACGGCCATGCGGCGGGTTCTGCACGCAGCAGTGGCGAGCCAGGTACGCATATAGGAATCCTCCGAATGAAACGCTTTTCAGGAATTTCGCTGTTTTAGAAACTGTCTCTCCGGGAAACGGGTGCCACCTTCTTCGTCAGAAGTGAGGCTTTCCGAACACGCTTCCACTGCAAGACTGAAAGGAGTGATGAAGCTTGGCCGCGTCGGAGTTTGCGCACAGTCATGACATCAACGCCAACCGAAACCAAAGGCTAGAGAAAAAAGCTCTACCCACGGCAGACCTACGCAAAACGGGCATTTATAACACGTCGGATAGACAGGGTCAAACCCGCGATGGCGGGATATACAGAGCTCTTGGACAATCTTTCCCAGATTGGAGAAAAATCGATTTTGCAGATGAGGCACATGGCTACTGCGGGGCCCAATTTCTCTGGCGCATTTTGCCCGAGACTTAGGCCTTCTCAATTTCTTGAATGAAGCTACTACATCGTTACTGTGAGCTCAACGACGCGCCATACATGGCTTCCAGCAGGTCCTGCGAGTGCCCATCATAGTCCGCGTCGAGCGACCACATGAAGGTTCCCCCCAGGTGGCGCTGCCAATCGGAGTACCACACGCGGTAATAGGTGGAGAACGTATCGTCGTAGGTGATGTAACCGTCGCCTCCATCATCCCGCAGCATGTAGGGAACCAGGGCGATGGGGTCGTAGAGGGTGTGCCAGCCATGCTGATTGATCAGGGGCTTGAAGTTGGGACCGTAGTTGCCGGTGGTTACCATATTGTCGCATTCGCCATCGGGCGTCGAAGAGGAGTTGGGACACAAGCCAAACAGCTGGTTGATGTTGTGATAATGGTAGCCATAGAACGGAGTGCCCATATTGAGCTGTTTCGCCGGCATTGCTCTCAAGAAAATCGTGGCTGCTCCATCCACGCTTCCCCCGGGCTGGCATTCATAGGGCGCGGGATCGTGCCAGTCCCAGAAAATGGGGGAATTGAGCTGGCCGTGTGCTGTCCAGGGCCCGGCGCAGTCATACATCATAATGTTGACGTAATCGAGCGACAGATGCAGGTGTTTGAGGTCGTACCCGTAGCCACCCCACGGGGCAGCATCAATCGACAGCACATAATCTTTGTTCGATTCCCTGAATTTCGACATCAGCTCCACCAAGAACTTGCGGTCGCCCGAGTTTGATGGATATTCCCAATCAATATCCAGGCCGTCATAGTGGTACTGCCTCTCGAAGGCGGCAATGTTGTCGACCAGGACCTGAACATTGCCGCTTGTTTCCAATCCGTTAAAGTCCCCGCCCAGCAGCAGCAGCACCTTGACGCCGGCGGCATGGGAGCGGTTATTCAACTCCGGCTCGATGAAACCGTCTGGCACTGTCAAAGTGCCGCTAGCGTCAAAACTGACCCCGTCATGGTTGATGTGCGTCAGCATGTGATACGGAATTTTCGCCGCTGAATAGGGCGGATTCTGATATTTGCTCCAGTAGCCATAATCGCCGACAACGCGCTTGGTCAGGTGATTCGGCAGCGCATCCTGCGCGGAAGCGGGAAGGCAGGCCGCAAGGATAAGAGCCAGAACGGGAGTGAGAAGAACAACCCGCAGAGAACGAGAGGTCATAGATCCCCCGCGAATAGGCGTTAAGGCTGGACGACACTGCGGGACCTGGTATCACAGACTGAAGTCGGGAAATTCTAGCACGGGTCTGACAAAATGAATTTTTGACATAAGCGGATGCGCCCACTTCTCCCTGCTATTGGGAAGAAGTGGGATTCTGGTGCTCGGCTGGAAAGGCTATTGCAGCGCTACCTCCATTCCCAGGTTATGCGCCACAAACGCCCACTCATCGGCCGTCTCCTCAATAATCTTCGAGATCGGCTTCCCCGCGCCGTGTCCGGCCTTGGTTTCAATGCGAATCAGCACGGGTGCCAGCCCAGCCTGATCCGCCTGCATCGTAGCGGCAAATTTAAAACTATGTCCCGGCACGACGCGGTCATCATGGTCGGCAGTCGCGATCATGGTCGCAGGATACTTCGTTCCCGGCTTCAAATTGTGCAGCGGGGAATAGGCATACAGTGCCTTGAAGTCGTCAGCATTGTCCGAAGACCCGTAATCCGATGTCCACGCCCATCCAATCGTGAACTTCTGGAACCGCAGCATGTCCATTACGCCGACCAGAGGTAGCGTCGCCCCAAACAAATCCGGACGCTGCGTCAGCATCGCCCCGATCAGCAACCCGCCATTGCTGCCGCCGCGAATCGCCAGCTTCGGCGTGGACGTATATTTGTGGGCAATCAGCCACTCCGCCGCCGCGATGAAATCGTCAAACACGTTCTGCTTCTTCGCCTTTGTCCCCGCCACATGCCACTCTTCTCCATACTCCCCGCCGCCGCGCAGGTTCGGCTGCGCATACACTCCCCCCATCTCGAGCCAGACAATGGTCGGCACCGAGAACGCCGGCGTCAGTGAGATATCGAACCCGCCATAGGCATAGAGCAGCGTCGGATTCTGCCCGTCCAGCTGCAGTCCTTTCTTGTAGGTCAGGAACATCGGGATGGGCGTTCCATCCTTGCTGTTGTAGAACACCTGCTTGGTCTCGTACTTGGTCGCGTCGAAATCGACTTTCGGCTGCCGGAACACTGAACTCTTTCCCGCAGCCGGATCGTAGCGGTAGATCGTCGTCGGCGAAATGAAGCTGGTGAAGGAATAGAATGTCTCCTTATCCGTCCGCTTGCCGCCGAACCCAGCAGCCGTTCCGATCCCCGGCAGATCCACGTTGCGCAGGAAATTTCCCTTGAAGTCGTAGACTCGCACTTCAGTCTTCGCATCCTTCAAATAGCCGAGCAAAAACACATTGTCGACAACGTTGGCATCCTCCAGTTTGTCGGGCCCCTGCGGCACAACCGTCTTCCAATTCGCCTTTTCCGGATGCTGCGTATCAATCGCGATCACACGCCCGCGCGGGGCATCCAGATTGGTGCGAATCCACAACCCTGGCCCGTCGTCGTCGATGAGCGTGTACTCTGCATCCGCGTCGTCCAGCAGTTTCACGACCTCCGAGTCGGGCTTGGTCAGATCCTTGTAGTACAACCGGTTTTTTGGCGACGTCCCCTTGTTCAGGTAGATGATCAGATAATGCCCATCGTCTGTAACGACGCCGGCGATGTTCAGCTCCTTGTCGTCTGGGCGATCGTAGACGAGCTTGTCCTCAGCCTGATCGGTTCCCAGCTTGTGGTAGTAAAGCTTCTGGAAATAGTTCGTGTCGCGCAATGCCGTGCCTTTTGGTTCGTCATAGCGGCTGTAGTAAAAGCCCCTGCCATCCTTCGTCCACGACGCTCCTGAAAACTTCACCCACTTGATCAGGTCCGGCAAATCCCTGCCGGTGTCGACATCGCGGACGCGCCACTCCTGCCAATCCGAACCCGACGCCGCCGTGCCGTAGGCCAACAGCTTGCCGTCATCGGTATTTGCCGTGCCGGACAACGCCACTGTTCCGTCGCTTGACAGCGTATTCGGATCGAGCAGCACCCGCGGCTCGCCGCTCAGCGACTCCGCCACGAGCAGCACGTTCTGATTCTGCAGTCCATTGTTGTGCTGATAGAAATACCGTCCTCCGTGTTGTTGGGGAACGGTAAAGCGCTCGTAATTCCACAGCTTCGTCAGCCGTTCGCGGATCGGCCCGCGATACGGAATCTGATCGAGGTAGCTGAACGTCAACTTGTTCTCCGCCTCGACCCACTCGCGCGTGTCGGCCGAATCCGTGTCTTCGAGCCAGCGATATGGGTCGGCGACCTTTACGCCGTGATAGTCGTCCGCCTGATCCACAGTCTTAGCTTTGGGATAAACCAGCGTTCCGCTCTCGTGCTGTGTGGCGGGCAGGACCAAGGCAAATGCAAGAACAGCAACGCAGAGAACCGTATAACGCATCGATTTCATCAGAAGCCCTCGCAGAGAAGTGCGCATCCAGACAACACACAGCTTTTACTCAGTCGGTGCAGAACCCGTCAAGCAGAATATCCGCTGACGCCCAACAAAACAAATGCATATCAGCCAGCTCTCAGCGCATCAATACTGATACGATCATTCCGCCGACTTTTCCAGGAGGAATCATCCTGTGCACAAAATCACCCCATTCCTCTGGTTCGACCATGAAGCCGAAGAAGCCATGAACTTCTATACCTCGATCTTCAAGAACTCGAAGAAAGGCCGCGTCACTCGCTACGGTGACGGAGGTCCGGCGCCGAAGGGAACGGTCATGACCGCCCATTTCGAGATCGAAGGCCAGCCATTCATCGCACTTAACGGTGGTCCACATTACAAGCTGAATCCCGCCGTATCTTTCCTGGTCGACTGCAAAACGCAGGAAGAAGTCGACCATCTCTGGTCGAAGCTTTCCGACGGCGGACAAACTTTGCAATGTGGCTGGGTCACCGACAAGTTCGGGGTAACCTGGCAGATCATTCCCTCAGTCCTGACCGAACTCATGAACGACAAAGATCCGCAGAAGTCGCAGCGCGTCGTGAACGCGATGATGCAAATGATCAAAATCGACGTCGAAGCCTTGAAGCGGGCCTATGCCGACAAATAACAAGAGCACCATGAAAGTTCCCGCGAAACCGGCAAAGAAATCCGCGCCAGCGGTCAAAGGGAAAGCGTCCCCCCAGCTCGCAACCATGATCGCGCCGCGGCTCTGCCTGCGCGGTGGCGCCCGCGCCGTCGAGTTCTACAAAAAGGCCTTCGGAGCCGTCGAACTATTTCGTCTCGGCGACGGCGCCAGCGTCGTCGCCAAACTGTCCGTCGATGGCGCCGAGTTCTGGCTCAGTGGCGAATCACCCGAGCATCACAATCACAGCCCTGAAACTCTCGGCGGAATTACCACTCGCATCTTTTTCACGGTCGCCGATCCCGACGCCGTTTTCGCCCGTGCTATCGCCGCCGGCGCAAGAGAAATCTTCCCCGTCGGCGACGAACACGGATGGCGAATCGGCGATCTATGAAGAAGCCGACAGAGAATCAAACGGCTGGCATGCCGTCTTTGTTGACTTGTCTCGGCATTTTGGGAGGTAAGTTCTCTCGGAGGGCGTTATCCATGACTCCGTGATCGCGGCTCATCCCGCAGAGCCAGCCACTGGTCCGCAGTTTCACTCGTTCAACACCCATTCAAAACATGGTTTCGCCACCAACCGCATCCGTTCGAGTATGAGTTGAGCCGGAATAGGGACCAGTTGGGGTGACAAAACCCACTGGCGTGCGGTCCAATACATAGCGTCACGATTTGTTGCGTTCAGTTCCGGTATCGCAATGCTCCATGAACCTTGAGATGAAACAGAGCTGCGAGAAGTGCCTCACGCCTCTCGCCGCCGAAGGCGATGCCTACATCTGTTCTTTCGAGTGCACGTATTGTCATGAATGCGCATTCGGGCTGAGAAACGTTTGTGCACACTGCGGCGGCGAACTGGTTCGCCGCCCGCGCCGAAACCTATCTACATCCCGGCCCGAGCCAGCCAGCCCTGCGGCTCCGCGAATTCGACCGGGCCTGATTTGGGCTGCCAGCTTTGGTGTCTGGACGTTCATCTCCCTTGCGACAACCGCAACCATCTACGCGATGTACCACGCCTCGAACTTGTCCATGCGGCTCGGCATCGACGCTGTCATGCAGTTTGGGGAGAATCTCCCTTTTGCTCCCCTGACACCGCTGGTCCTCGCGTTCGCCTGGCGCTTCCCGGTGCAGCGCGGCAATTGGCGCAAACGGTCGCTGCAGCACCTCGCCGCTGGCATAGCCTTCAGTCTCGTCCACGTTGCTTTGCGAGCTATGTTTCCCTATTCCTATTGGGATCCCGTGTATCGCGAATTTACCTCCGCATTCTGGAATCCGCATCTCCACACAATTCGCGACTTTCCGTCCGTGTTCAGAGCGATGTTTCTCGATAGTGTGATGGACGACATCACCGCCGTTTACATCCCCATCGTGGTCGTCGCACACCTGATTTCCTACTACCAGAGATTCCGCGAGAGGGAACTGCGCGCCCGCCAACTCGAGGGCCAGCTGGCCAAGGCCCGCCTCGAGACCCTGAAGAGCCAGCTGCAACCGCACTTCCTCTTCAACACCCTGCACTCGATCTCAGCCCTGATGTTGACCGATGTAGTCGCTGCCGATCGCATGATGACTTCTCTCAGCGATCTCCTGCGCATGAGCCTCGATGGCAACGGAACACAGCTGACAACGCTAAGCCGCGAAATCGAATTCCTCGACGTCTACCTCAGTATCGAAAAAATCCGCTTCGAGGACCGCCTCAGCGTGTTCTTCGATATCGCTCCTGTCTGCCTCGATGCCCTAGTTCCGTATCTGCTCTTGCAGCCTCTGGTGGAAAACGCCGTCCGTCATGGCATTTCAAAGCGCTCCACGCCCGGAGAAATCCGGATCATCTCCAGGCAGGAAGACCGCATCCTTCACCTCTGGATTCGCGACAATGGTCCCGGTCTCTCCGACGCTCCCGAGGAAACACCCAAGCGCGGCCTGGGCCTCAGTGTCACCCGCGAGCGCCTCGCCGCGCTCTATGGCGGGGACCAGAGTTGCCAGATCCGCAATCTTGCAGAAGGCGGCGCCGAACTACATGTGCAACTGCCGTTTTCTGTCAGCCCCCCGGCGCCTCTTGCCGCTGCTCCACTTGCCGCCGAGTACAAGCCTCAGGAGCGTCTCGCATGATCGTTCCCACCATTCGTACAATTATTGCCGACGACGAAAACCTTGCTCGCAAGAAGCTTCGCCTGCTGTTAAGCTCCGAAAGCGGCGTCAACGTGGTCGCCGAGTGCAGTGATGGCCGCCAAACCGTCGCCGCAGCGCAGACCCACCACCCTGACTTGCTTTTACTCGACATCCAGATGCCCGACCTCGACGGCTTCGAGGTGATCGAGCAACTTTCCAGCGTGGAACTCCCGGTCGTCATCTTCACCACCGCCTACGACCAGTATGCAATCCGCGCCTTCGAGGCTCATGCCCTTGATTATCTTCTGAAGCCCTTCAATCAGGACCGCCTGCAGCGCGCACTCGAGCGAGTCAAGATCGAACTCCTTAAAACTCACGAACAGAGCGTTAAAGCCCGCATACTCGATTTGCTGGGCAAAGCCAAACGAGAAACGCCCCAATTGGACCGTCTGGTCATTCGCACCGCGGGCCGAGTGGTCTTCCTCGAACTCGACGAAGTCGACTGGATCGAAGCCGCCGCCAACTACGTCAAACTCCACGTCGGTAAAGAATCCTTCCTGTTGCGCGAAGGCATCGGACATTTTTCCGCCAAACTCGATCCCGAGCGCTTCGTGCGCATTCACCGCTCCTCGATCGTCAACGTCCGCAGAATTCGAGAACTCCAGCCCTGCGACAGCGGCGAGTACATTGCCGTCTTACGCGACGGCAGAGAACTCTCTTGCAGCCGCGGATGCCGCCCGCAACTCCTCAAGCTGATCGACGGCGGTCACTGATTGTGTTTCGGCAATGGACAGCGGTATGTCACAGAACACGACTCAGGATGGAGCGATCACCTTGACCACAGCAGTCAGCGGGCAAAGTAGGCCATGCGTCGCCGAGGCTCATGAGGTACTCCGCAGGAAAGGGGGAGAAACCAGCAGGCCAATCCGTGCAGGGTGCTCGAACGCCTGAAGAGAGTGGCGAGTAAATCGCGTCATCTGGGAACGACCGCGACCCAAAAAGCCAATAGGCTTGGCTTCCGGATTCCAGTCGGAGTGAAGATTTAAGGGGCGTCCAAGAAGCGGCCGAATCATTGCTCTGAGGAATCGAAGCGCGGCTATTCACAGCTTCAACCCGTGCCCCCTACGCGGACCCGCATACACTGTGGCTTGGGGTGGTGTCCCTCATGGACAAATGATTTCATCAGGGGATGGCGGGGTTTGCCGTGCCGCCGAGCATCGCGGCTCGTTACTCCACAGAATCTCGTGCGACCGGGGAGTCCGCGACGTCGCCCTTCGCAACCGCTGGACTGCCCAAATCCGCCGCCCACTGCCACGCGCACTTGTGAGGGCCGGAAAGCACGCGCTGCGCTTCGCCATACGCGACCAATCGGTTTAACACGGTCGTGACCGAAGCCATGGGATCTTTGTGTCGAGCCAGCATCCCCGCATCCCTCTGGTTGATCCGATCGCAAACCTCGCGCGCGCTCATCACCCCGTCGGTTTCCATTAGAATCGCACGCACCGTCCGCGTGAATCCGGTGCGGCGCACTCGCGTCTCCCCATCCATCAGCTCGCGCAAATCTGGGCTCAGTGACTCGTTTCCAAACAGCGCAGCCAGCCCCGCCACTGTGCGTTTGACAGTCCCAATTCGCCGCATCACGGCAGTTCTCTGCCGCAGCAACTCGCGTAGCTCGATCTGCACCTGCCTCGCTACTTCCACAACAGGGGTTGTACTGTCACTACCGCTACTCGCATAGCCACCGCCCGGATTCAAATTGTCCATAACGCTCCCCGTTCAACCGACGCAGTAAAGACAGACGATCTAGGCGCCGGTGTCTACTACCTAAGACGCACATCAACGGCAACAAGCGCCATCTTTGGGACGTGCAACCGTCCCCTTGGTACAAACAGCAGAGTATTGAGGACTGACAGAAACCCCCGTCCAGCAAAGGGAGAGCCGGGACCGAGCCAACTCGGAAACCGAGGCTGTCCGGAACCCGCGGGCAAACACGAGACCATCATCAAGCGGCAAGACTGCCGACTTCAAATCTTGAAGTGAGAACGCAGAAACACCTTCAGCGAGAACGAATGACAACCAATTCCGTGTCGACTGGCTTCCCCCGCCGTGATAGGCCATGGGGTTGCTGCGGTCATATTTGCCGGTTGATTCCCACGCCGCTAGTCGTTGGGGGGATCCCCATCGGCAAAGTGGGCCGAAGCGAACATGGACAAAAAGTAGTGGCCGTCGGCGGAAGCCCTGTGAGTCGAGCACGGTTGCACCAGGCGTTAGGCTTTCCACGTGCGCCCCGGAGAGGTTTTCCCCCCGCCCGCGACCTCAAACCACTCTCGACGATACGCCCTTGCAGTGCACACACACTGCGACCGATCTTCGGCAGTGCCTGCGCGTCATCGCGGTCTTCGAGGTCGGCGATTAATCAGGCTGGACCTTAGTGGACTTCCCAAACTCTGTCCGGGGCCAGCCTATCGATTCTTGAATTTCTTGTTCAGAGCGTCGAACACATCGTGCCTGGGACAGGGGAACTCCGGTCAAGCCTGTTGGGCCGCCTCCTCGGTGTCATAAAACCGGAAAAACTGTTCGACACGAGTGACTTGCATAGCGTCTCTAACCCTCTGGCTTACCCCCACGAGCGCGAGGCTGCGTCCGTCCTTTTCATGGCTGACGTATGCACCGACAAGGGCTCCTATTCCGGCGGAGTCGATGTAGGGCACGCCGGAGAGATCCAGGATGAGCTTGCGCGACGTATTGCCCCGTACTAAGGACTGAAACTGAAAGAAGTTAGAGATCGTGACGGGGCCGCTGAGACGCAATAGACGAAAATTGTGTGGCGCCCCGTTAATGTCTTCAATTTGCAGGAGATCAAGTGGCATCGGCAGATAATATTACGGCAATGTGAACACCAGGTTAAAATATCGTCACACGACGATGCCGAACCACTCCTTTTCAACAGCCTTTTCCTATCGGGGTCCTGCCCGATCAGCTGTGGAAGTCTTAAGATATCGAGGCGGATATCGCACGGTAGCCGTTTCGCCTCTTTCGGGGGCTAGGTGGCATCTTCGGTTTCGTTGGCCGGCAAATTGTGGAACCGTTAGGAAACGACTTTGGAAGCGTGGGGTGCCACGGATGAGACTGACAGAGTTCTTGCGGTTTCAGCGTTGACCAACGGAAATGTCTTGATTGGCTTTGGTTTCTTGCTGATCCTTTATCCTTTGCACTTTCGGTACACCCTCAGAACGCCATTTGGAACTTCCGGGCCGTCGCACTTTGGAGTTGTGTCAATGGGAATC
>Ga0123355_10008733_pt1 | contig 15327 bp, 8 predicted proteins | sample TergutEmb28metaG_3_FD_89872 | JGI IMG/M metagenome (GOLD analysis project Ga0123355, IMG submission 89872) | Embiratermes neotenicus P1 segment gut microbial communities from Petit-Saut dam, French Guiana - Emb289 P1 | ecosystem: Host-associated > Arthropoda: Insects > Digestive system > Gut ... | reverse complement strand
CTTCTTCTTCTTCTTCTTCTTCTTCTTCTTCTTCTTCTTCTTCTTCTTCTTCTTCTTCTTCTTCTTCTTCTTCTTCTTCTTCTTCTTCTTCTTCTCCTCCTCCTCCTCCTCTTCCTCCTCCTCCTCCTTCTTCTTCTTGCTTAGCTGCTCCACTGTTCTCGGTGCTGTGACTTACGTCTCCATTTCCTGAAGCCCATGTTCTTTTGCACACTGCTACAAGAACCTCAATGTCGCACAAGGTCTGACGTGTCACAACCATACAAAACCACTTGTAAAATTATTTTATTCTCGTGCTTAGCTTTTTTTAAATAGGACCAACTACACGTAATGCGATCAGCTATGACGCTGCAAACCTTTTAAAATCAGTGGGAAGGGAACGGGCTGTTAATATTAATAGTGGACCAGAAAACGAGTCGGCCGTTGCACAGAGTCTTGGAATGTTTCCTTTGCCATGTTCACCCAAGTTGAAACATAAATATCATGTATATGTGGTTGGCATTACGTCCTATTATTCTTGAGAAGTCGCCTGTGCAGCTGTATAATGTAAAGCTCGGATCTACAGCGGAGTTACCCTATTTAGGACTTCAGAATAAAATAAACCATATTAATTTTCATAATGACAACGATGAAGAGAAAGTGCCTGTCTCATGGATTACAAAGCATACCTTACTTTTTATTCTATCATTTCTGTAATTTGTTAGCGCTTTGTCTTTTATCGAAGAGACTGTCGTTTTAATTCGGATGGATTCTATTCAGCTTAACACGCATAACGAAAGGGAAAAATACTTCATCAGAAAATTTGTTCTTATCCCGCGAATTTATTTGTGATTTTTCTAAAGACGCTGTCAGTGGCTCAAGGTGATAAAGGCCAGTTGTGTAGTAGTAAATAATGAATAGGGACTGATATGGGAGAAGGTGACTGTGACTTAATTTGAGGTTCCATTCCAGCATTTTCCTGGAGGGAGTGAGGAAACCACAATGAATAGCCGGTATACGCGTTTCATTCCAGACGTTCCCGAATGCGAAGTCCACACAGTTAATACCGATTTTTAAAAATCTATATTAATGTTATCCTCCCATCTCCGCTTAATTTGTGCAAATTTACTTTAATTTCAGTTTCCCCAGTTCAAATGTGTGAATTTATCATTTCTTTTATGCTTGTCGCTTATTGCACCCACCTCATTCACGCTGATTTCTTTAGGCTTTTTTAAATTTAGTGTAGCAGTACAAGTTAGAAAGATCCTCATTCCGCAGTTTTCTTCACATTCTTCTTGCTCTCTGTCTCTCTACCCCCTCCCCCCCTCTCTCTCTTATTTCCAAACATTCACTTAAACCTGGTCACAATTGTCTCGAATACCTTGAAACTCTTAATAACTGAATGTGAGAGACCAATTTTCCTACTCAAAAAAGAAGAATGGTGGTAACGTTTTAATACTGCATACTTAATCTTGACGTTTGTTTAGAAGAGACGCAAACATTAAAGCAAACATGGTGATCTGAATGGTAGCAAGCATTTCCTGATTTTTGTTAAGGTCTTGTGACCAAATGAACACAACTATACGAAAATTATCCCAAATATTTCGCGTTTAGTATTAATGAGTGGTGAGCCATTGTGAAGGTTTGTCGGAATATAGGTGGCCCTGTACTTAATGGAGAAAAGGAAGAGAATTGCGCGAAATATGTTCCGTTGAATATAAGCGAGTGGTGAGTCAGTGTGATGGTATGTCGGAAAATATATGACCATGTTATTTAATGTATGGAAATAACAAAAATGTCTGAAAAACATTTCCTCTATTGTCAATGAATGTTGAGCCAGTGTGACGATGGTACAGTAAGTCAGAAAAGAACAGAACTATCCTTTAACCGCTCGAAGACACAAGTCCAGTTCAGTCTGAAAGTGACTGTCCAGTCTTGGCGTCCATCTTTCCCTTCCCCCGCCACTACGCCAGTGATGATTCTATCATAAATGATGATAGTATTGATGATGATTATGATGATGACGCTTACTGGTGGACACATCAATAGACTGTGTCGGCAAAACGCAGAATTTTCAGTAGTAAACCTGGTTGTAAATACATCGGACGGTTGAAGTATCAATATAGTGATGGTGCGAATCTTTGAAGTTCCGGTTTGGACGGGGGGACACTGTTCATTGGATAGGGGTCAAGCCAGTTTATACTTCGAAATAGGTGGAAAAATAAAAATGCCTCCATACCCTGAAAATGCGTCAGGGTTTTAAGCACTCTCTGTCTCTGTGCTGTCACACGTAGTCTTCCTGATGGATGCGTCATTTGTGAGAGTCTCTGCGCATTAGAATGCAAAACACAGAAGCCTGATGGTCGGCACTTGCGTGCTATTATCACTTCTCTAAGACCACACACATTAGCTGAGAACACCGCCAGTTGTCAACTTCTTCCAGTTGAAACGAGATTATCCGAATTTTTTATCTAATTTTTTCACTGCTTGTCGCTCTGAAATTTACTTCATAGCAGTCACCGAAAAGAACTTCAACAAACTGAAACTAATTGGTTTTTTTTTTTAATTTTAGCTTCATAGTGTTTCTTAGTCTCTAGCAAGTAATCGTTTAGACTTACTTACTTACTTAATCCATGCAGCAGAGTCCTTCTTGAGAAGCTAACCGGTTCTCAGCTAGTCAAGAAATTCTCCGCATTTTATGGAACCCGAAGGTCCGTTACCGCATTCACAAGGGTCCGCCACCTGTCCCCATCCTGAGCCAGCTCGATCTGATCATTGCCCCCGCATCTCACTTCCTGAAGATCCTTTTTAATATTACCCTCCCATCTATGCCTCGGCCTTCCTAGTCATCTCTTTCCTTCAGGTTCCCCCACCAAAACCCTGTATACGCCTCTCCTCTCCCCACTAAGTGATACATGCCCCTTCCATCTCATTCTTCTTGATTTGATCACCCGAACAACAATAGGTGGGGAGTACAGATCACTAAGCTTCTCTTTATGTAGATTTCTCCATTCCCCTGTTACCTCGTCCCACTTAGGCCTGAGTATTCTCAACACCCTATATTCAAACACCCTCAGACTTCGTTCCTCTCCCCCCCCCCTCCCTTCCCGTGAGCGACCAAGTTTCACACCCACAGAAAACAACAGGCAAAATTATGGTTCTGTATATTTTAATCTTTATATTGTTGGATAGCAAACTGAAAGACAAAGGATTCTGCACCGAATGATAGCAAGCATTCGTTGAATTCAATTTGCTCTTAATTTCTTCCTGAATAAAATTTTGGTTTGTTAAAGTTTTTCCCAAATATTTGAACTCTTCAACCCTTTCAAAGGAGATATTATCAGTCTTTATACTGTGATTTCGTCCTGCATTCTGAACTCAAGACATGTCCACGTAATTAGTTTTATCAGCATTCACTTCTGATTTTCGTTTCTTTTTCCATAGAAAAAAAAAAAAACATAATCCCCCTACTCTTACCGTGTCCACTTTGTCGCACCTAACTTCGTGTAAACCCACTGAGTCTAATTTATATCTTGCTAATTCCTTGACTGTGTTGTAAGGGAACCTGACCTGTACAGATCCTAACATTCCACGTAAAATTCGCTCAGACTATGTATAAGAATATTTTGATTGTTTTTAATATTTAAAAACTTTAACTTTTAAATTTTGTAGATCCATAAATTTATTTGTTTTACACGTGTACAAGAAGCTTAATCTTGCATCCTAAGGCAGGAACATCCATTGAGGTTGTTTGACAGAGGGAACTAATGAAAGTGTTTTGACAGAAGTGCTGGGGAATAAATAGGTCGTGAAAGAAACTCAATCAGGAAATATATAATCCGCGTTTGTCTTTAAATAATACATGTGGCGAAAATATGAAGGTCGATTAGAAGGACGAGTTATAAAGCACACATTAGGGAGAGGAAAGTGAATACAAAATGTTATTTGGAAACCAGTGGAAGAGATAATTTCTTAAAACTAGGAGTATTTGTAAAGACTTTCAAGTCTGTAGTCTAGTCACTATACCTATTGAGCTATCCCAGCTTCCGCGAAGAAACATTTGAAATTAAATTAAATACAAAGTCAATTATTTCCCACAGCGGCCTTCTGCAGCATTTACTCCCAGGGGGTTATTTAGCAGCGCGTTTATTAAATACGAAATGATTCTGAGAGATGCAGAGTCGCACTTGTTTTTACTGATAAAATATTCATCAATTCATTTTCACATGCATAATTCTTCAACTAGTAAGCTACATACTTCAGTATCAGTACTTTTTAGGCGTGTTCACAACGTTTTTTAAGAACGACTATTAGATTTCTCCTGTTTGTCCGCCTGACCGTATGAAAGAATTCGGTTCCCACTGGAGAGAATTTCATGAAATTTTATATGGAGCATTTTTCGAAGATATGTCAAGAAAGACAAGATTCATTCATATCTGACAAGAATTACGGGTACACTACATGAAGACCAATATACATTATGATAATATCCCGCTGAATTATTCTTAGAATGAGAAATGCTTTGGGCAAAATTGTGGGGAGAATCAAAACACACATTTTATGTTCAATAAATTTGTTTTCGAAAATCATACCTTTTATGACATAATGTGGAAAAACGTTGTAGAGCCGGACAGGCTACAGATGACAGCATGGCTCACGCGCATTGTGTGCTAGATAACCAAGGCTACAAACACACACTCAGAATATGTTTTACTTACTAAAATTTCCACTGTGACATTGGTAGCACGCACGCCCCTCAATGTTACGTTATACTTACATTGCCTGGACTGTTGTTTCTTCGAAACATTTGTGTCAGATGGTACAGAAACGCCAATTAGCAAACATAATGAATCATCATCACCATCATCATTTTTGGGAACGATCGCAAATAATGAGATGCAGGCAATAAGAAGAAGGCAGGATAAGCTTGGGTAGAAGGCGACGCCAGCTCTGCTCCTGGTCTCCCTATAACCTTCATGATGCAGCTTTCAGCGGCACACCTTTTGCGTAAATAATCCGAGTCAATGATTACGCTACTGCAAGGCGTGTTTACTGCTCACTGGCATCGATTAATTCCCATTACAATACAATTAGACTCACATTGCAATTGATGAATTTTAAGCTCCCCCCCCCCCCCCGCCCCACCCGACTTTACTGTTTAGAAACTCCTTTATCCTGGGGGTTTGGTGGCCTCCGGATATGCAGCGGGTCTTCTTGGAGAGGGGCTGGGTGACCGTAGCGAAATGATGTGAGGTGTAGCGAGGAGGAGGGGAGAGATTTCCTTTGATGTTCGCCGCCACCTTAGAAACTGACCGGTAATTTAGCTAACGAATTACACCACACACACTAGACTATGCCGCGCGATACAGTGTAATGCATGGAAAATGCAGCACTGACATTACGAATGAAAACAACTCTGTGCAGAACTTTGCGTTCAGCATCTGGGCGTTTGTAAAATACAGTAGAAAACTAGCCTGGAGTCTCTAACGAGTGAAGCAAGTGGCTGTATCTCTAAACACGTAGATCAGAGAAATGTAGAGAATTACGAAGGAAAGCAATTTTACCCCGAGCAGTGTGATATGTGCCTCAGGAAAACTTCAGCGCTAAGTTTGTGTTTGCTCTGCAAGAACATGATTGCTAATAACTTTAATGAATGAAAAATAATTTTCCCTCAATTATAAAAGTGGGTGAATAATACAGTTCTTAAAATCTGATTTCGAAATTAATCTTAAAATCTGCTTATAGCAAACAAATTCTTGTTGATTCAAAATTAAAATGATATCATTGCACGCACTGTATTTTGAGGTACTAACAGTTTCTTTTAATTAACGTTGCATAAATAAATGTTGAGCCTAAATCAGCAGTAAGTTTAACAAATGTATGTATTTCAAACTGGGGCACATCCTCATTTACAAACCTTACCATTCCGCTGAGATTCGTATTTGCAATGACGGGCTGCGGTTAGACCATTATACTGTCGTTAAAGCCTCCTTGTGTTCGTGGTACATTGTCTATGTAAATGTATTCATTTTAATGACTGCAGCTTGCTTCTTTTCTTCATGGTCCGGCATCGGATAATTATACCTGCTCTGTATATCAAGTCTTTTCGAACTTCCAGGCCGGCAACACAAATTTTCATTCTGTCTAACAATATCCCCTTAATTCACATTACAAGGCAGGAACTGTATCATGGTGCATAGGGGTCTGGCCCTCCAAATATCGTTTGTACCAATCAACAGATATTCATAAAAGTGACAGAGAAGTCATGTTATTAGAGCACATGGTAAGTTAGTAATTTTCAATTTCATGATCCCACCTATACCCACATGGCGACGTCGCTAAATGTCGAATTACGATAACTGACTGATTAACCAGGTATGTAACTAGAACAATCGTTCTTGACAAGCTAGTAGTCCCTCAGCGAGTCAAGAAATACCCCGCACTTTGTGAAGGCCGTTAGTTCAGTGTCGTGTTGAAAAAGTCCGACCATGGGATTCTACACTATCATCACCATCATCATCATCATCATCAACCTGTCTAAGGTTTAGGTCCTAGAACCTCTTCCTCTAAATGTCGAGGTGTTCTTGGTCTTTCCATTTCTGTTTAGGTCCCATCTTCTCGTATGTTGGTATTATGCTACTTTATGTCATGCCTTTATATTTTTACATACATATACATACGTATGGCAATTCCTTGGATAAATAGATTGCCAAAATGACAGCAGGCGGTGGAATAAGTTATGAATATACAAAAATGCAAAATATACTGATTTATTTAGACGTAGAATACTGTAAAGACTGCATAAACACTATTGGGGTAAGCAGTGGCGCAAGCCGGAAGGTCGCGGGTTTGATTCCCATTGGGTTCATTGGAATTTTCATGGTCTTAATCCTTCTGGTCTCACTGTGATCCTGGGATCGAATGAGCGTTAATAAGAACTGAGTACCAGGGATATCTCCTGGGGGACTATAACCTTGCCACGTTCGTGTGCCGATTGTCTATAAATTCTGGGAACCTCAACCGCCTGGAGCACTAAGGGCCTGTCCAAGCATGTAGTAGGATAGTTCTGTATAGAGTATTACTTCCAGGAAAAATACGTACACTTAGTTAAGGCAGTTTTTTTTTTTTTGCGTAAAGTAACACAAAAAAGGGTAGAGGGGCAATATCTATGTTTAGTTCTCGGTTTGATCGTCAAAATTAGTGCATTGTTGCGGACAGTCGTGTGGTATTTTATATGGATAAGTATTTTTTTTTTTAGTTTATCGGAATATGTTGTCAGTAATTTAGTCTATATAGCGTCGGGTAAATGGATTATAATAAATAATGACCAAATACAAGTTACTATTCCGGAATTTGTTCCACGGAAGTGAAGAAAACCACAAAAACCCTCAGAAAATTTGGTATCAAGATTAAAATAAACACCCCCAAAGATTAGCCACAAAAGCAGTTTGAGCTACCTTCATCGGTTACAAAGGTACCTACTTGTCTTTTCTATCGACTACATTATATTGCTTTCACCAGTTACGAACATGACGACATTAAGAATCATTCCTGTATATCTCACACAATTTACGCACAGCGAAGCTATGGGGTCCACTCATTCAGATCATTCAAGAGAATATATTAGTACATCGTGTGGCTACAAACTCATAACAGCCATTTTCTGGCCTCGCTATTTAATTAGGAGCATTTGCAGGGAGGTCATAATTTGGTTTCACGTTCCACACTATTCGAAATTACTTGTAGTTCCGTTGCATTTTTAATAAATATAAACAATGTCGAAGACATATTTCAAATAAATACTGAAGACTTTGGGCATTTCGGTCTATTTGATCATGTGCGGAATTTTTATATACTGTTGTTGAGAAAATAATCTAAAATCTTACAAATTTTTGACACACTTGCATAAATTAAAATGGAATTTGACTTTATAAATAAGCTATTACTTTAGTATCCGAAAATCATACTTCATCGATACTCATCCAGTAAATTTGGAGAAGAATCGTTTATAGGCACAATTATTACAAATTCTGCGCTTGGTAAAAATACTGCATACGCATAAATTTAGTTTCTATTCGCTCGATATATATGTAAATAAATAGTTAATTCACATCGAATCTGATATTAGGTCCAATATGTAATCAAACCGCTACAAGAACTCTGAATTTTGCCAGTCTTTGAAGGCTAATTACGTAAAGGAACAGGAAGTGTCGGGAGTTTTCGGTATACATTGCGGCTTAGCTGTTGCTCATAAATCAAAATCCGAACCAAAATGCGAAGCAATGAAATGAACATTAATTTAAACATGGCCAGACACGTATGTTTACACCTAATTTGTATTCTGTATGAATCCTTAGAACCCTACGGCAGAATGAAGCTCTTCACAATTAACGGCAATTTTTATATTCCAACATTTTCATGTCCCGCCTGTTTGTAGTCGGTACAGTGTGGAGCAAACGAATCAGAGGTCCTGTCCTAGAGTGGTAGTTCTTATTTGACACTGCCTTGTAAAACACGAATTTCGCAGGCTGTGGAACGTGGCGTCAGTCTGGCTGTCCGCATGTGTTTATTTCCATGCACAAAATCGTTTTCAATTTTTGGTGTTGGAAAATAATGCGGCAAATGTCAGGTGAATATTTCTCTGGTAAGTCAGAAGGTATACACACATTGGGGAAAATGTGAGTGTAGTTCAATTTTTTTAAAGAGAGGGTTCAATATACACAAAGTGTGTAAAAATATATACCTGAACATCTCGCAAGTTAAACAACATTCAGACAGGTCAGAAATAAAATGGGTGACGGCTTGATTTTGCCTGCCATCATCGTTTTATTCATTGTTGTCACATTGGCTACTTCGTAGCCAGCAATATTTATGTGTAAGATTTGTGGTCTTACAAGCATTAAGATACTATGTATGCCACACACACACACACACACACACACACACACACACACACACACACACACACATTGGCCCACAGCCGTTTGCGTTTCACTTCGTACACAGCCAGACGGCGATATACACTATCTCCAGATATGCTGTAAGGTAACTCTCTATTAATGAGGCTTATTTCCCGAGATGAATTCATTGTATTAATGACGCCAGGAACTCAGATCTTGTACCATCGAATTTCAAGTGGATACAGAAAAGAAAATTTACAAAGGGTGCAAACAGAAGCGGCCGTGGTCCAATTTAAGGTACTATCCTGGGTTTTTTTAGTGGACCTGAAAAAATCACGAAAGCATTTTGTCAGAATATCCCTTATCTGATACTGGGGCCAATACCTGAAACTTGGTCCTCCTGAATATGATAGCAGGAGTTACAGTCAGTGGGCAGCGAAGTTCGGACTTTACAGTCAAGTCACTTTCCAAATAACTGAGCCTTGTGTTACTAGGAAAGGAAATTCCCCGACAGTCCTCATTAAGAGGTCAGCAATATCAAACAAAATGCTGCGTGTGTGTGTGTGTGTGTGTGTGTGTGTAGAGTCGAACCCGGTTATAACGACATCGTTGTCTGCTACACTTCGTATGAAGCTTCAGATATTCTGTTGAACCAGTTAATTCCTCACTGTCAACCACAACATTATACTCCTCGGTTATAACAACACCCGTTTATAACGACACAAAATATTCCATTTCATGACATTATAACCGAGTTCGAACGCAGTTACATAAGCCGTAAATGCTGTGAGAGTCTGGTAAGGGTACTGGAATTTCCAACATCATTGCCACTTGAACACACTGTGAAGTAGAAGACAGCTAGTGGAAGGAAGTATTTGCGTATTTATAAAAAAGGAACATGTAGGTGAAAAGTAATACTTTCTGTATTTATTTATTATAAAGGTGACTGTGTCGCTCCTAGATCCGGTCTGAACGGTAACAAAGGTAACAATTCCTGCCCTAGCCTGAAATCGAAACCCGTCTTCAAGCTTATATTTAATACGACTCAGTCGAGCTGTTATCCGTGGACGGAACTATTCTGACAACTTTATGTGTTCCATATCAGTGCACTGAGGACTATTAACACTTAATGTAACAAACCAACAAGTGCACAACGATAAACATTAGTATATTGTTCATAGTCTTCCATGACACCCTGATAATGACCACAGAAGCCACCGAAACATGTCGGTGAATAGTAACATGTGATAAAACATATATTATCCGTCTGCATTTGTCGGTTTGTTACATAAGTGTTACTATCCCGAGTTAATATTATCAACTCAGTTACTGTCTCCTCGTCTCCTCTATTTCCAGCAGAAAAGGAAAGAGAAGAAAGAGAGCTTCAAATACTAAATTTACTAAGACCTTACAAAATATACCAGTCATACGTCTATTACACAAACATACTTTGCGCTCACCGTTAAAGAAGACATATTCAACCATTGTTAGAAACGCCGCCCGTGCATGTGCAGTGCTCCAAAGTTGTTAATCCGCGCCCTCGGGCCTGGATCCGCTAGCTTTAGTCTGAAGTACACTAATAATCCGGACAGACCAGAATAATTATACGTGCTGTTGGCTTACGTTTCATTATAGGTAGAGGAGGGGACTGGAAGATGTTAGCATTAGTCGTTGAGCACCTGAGGCCACCGGAGAGGGAATTTGCAAAACAATCCCACGACTTGACTCTGGCTCTCTGCCCCGTCCCCACCATTATTACTACCCCGGATGTAATGCGCATGTCTAACAGACCCGCGCCAATTATTAAACCTACTCATAATATGTAGTGTAGTCTACCACAGAGATATCAAAATTTTAAATGTTTGCACACTTGACAAATGGTAAAGAGTATGCTGAAGGGAAAGTAACTCGCTTCTTTCTCTGGTACAGAGTAAATATAATGTTCACAATCAATAACGTTGAGAGTTCCTCGGTCAGTCTGTTGTAATGTCTAGGCTACGGGCTAATCGACCTGGTTTCCGTTCGTGGCACGGTAAAGACAATAATTATTCTTATCACGTCCCAAAGACCGCTGCCCCTCCCCAATCTTCCTCACCAAACGTTTCTTCTGTTTCATTGGTAAAGTAGCAAAGGTATGAAGATATCCACTCACAAGCCTGTAGTACTGAAGTTAAGAATGTTCGAATCTATACACTCGCTCCATTTTTATAATTAAGCATAGAAATATGCTTTGCAGGATCATTGTTCTTGATAACTGGTAATCATGCTTCCTTTCTGGAAGACCCTGAGGTAATTTCTTAGACCCGATCCCGGTTAACCTGAGTGGGGTTTTTGTGACTTTTTCTCTCTTCCTCCAGAATTAAAGTGGCAGAGTAACTTATATTAGACCATGACGTCTTCCTACACATATCTTCCAGTTTATCGCCTACAGATTTACTTTCATTAAAAGTCATAGCTCTTGAGTTAAGACACCCTCGTTAAAAAAATTACGAAATAAAATAATGCACATGCCAATATTTTTGTTTGTTTGATTGATTGCTTAAGAAATACGTAGCTTTCTTTAGCAAATTACATGGTTACACACAATCAGTTGTGTTTTTACACAGTTTATACCACTTCCTGTATTTAGGTTTAACCGATTACAAAAAATCTAAAATTTATTTATTTTTTTTTTTAAATAGAGGTTTTTAAGATTATTCTAAAATTCTGTCTTGTATTGCTCAAGACCTAAAATACAAGCCTCGCAGCGCAGTCGGTAAAAGAACTGGGCTGCAGACTGAACGACCGAAAGTCGCTGTTCTATTCTGAAAGGGGTTAACATTTTTCTCATTTCCATCGCGCCCAGACTGGTACTGAGGTCTGTCCAATATCGTATCCAGTGGATACAGAGGCCATTTTCCCCGGAATAAATGGCTGTCGTGACGCAAATCATTCACCTTCATCTAGTTCTGCGGCTTACTGCAACATCTAGGCAGAAATCCTGACTTTTCTCTTTTATTTGTGTTTAGACTAGAACTTTTTAAACTTCCAAAGTCACACAACGTTACGATTTCTGGTCATTCAGGTACGAGCACTGCGAAGAGGCTTGAGGCTGAATATACTCCGCAGACTGGCGCAAGGCCTGAACATATGGGACACTGCTGATCGGTGTGAGGGCTGGACATACAACATCGGTTTGGAGTCACATGTATTACAGATTGAGATGAACCTTGAATATACATTGTATATCGATTTGAGTCACATATACTGCAGATCGATGTGAGTACCGATCATACACTGCTTACCGACTTGACTCACATATACCGCAGACCGATGTGAATACTTTCATATACTGCGTACCGATTTAAGTCACATACACTGCAGTTCAACGTGAGTACTGATCACATACAGCCTACTGATTTAAGTCACATACACAGCAGATCGATGTGAGTACTGATCATATACTACACATCGTTTTGAGTCCCATATACAGCAGATCAATGTGAGTATAGATCATATACTGCGTATCGATTTGAGTCGCATTTACTGCAGATCGATGTGAGTACTGATCATGTACTGCGTATAGGTTTGAGTCACATATACTGCAGATCGATGTGAGAACTGATCATATAAGGTTTATAGGTTTGAGTCACGTATAATGCAGCTCGACGTGAGAACTGATCATATACTGTGTATAGGTTTGAGTCGGCGTACGGCGTATACTGCAGATCGATGTGAGAACTGATCACGTACTGCGTAGAGTTTTGAATCACATATACTGCAGATCGATGTGAGAACTGATCATGTACTGCGTACAGTTTTGAGTCACATACTGCAGATCAATGTGAGAACAGATCATGTACTGCGTATAGTTTTGAGTCACATATACTGCAGATCGATGTGAGAACTGATCATGTACTGCGTTTAGTTTTGAGTCACATATACTGCAGATCGATGTGAGAACTGATCATATACTGCGTATCGCTTTGAGTCAAATATACTGCAGATCGAGGTGAGTACTGATTACATACTGTGTATAGGTTTGAGACACATACATTGCAGATCGATGTGAGTACTGATCGTGTAGTGTGTATAAGTTTGAGACACGTATGCTGCGGAATGATTTGAGGCTTGAACGTATGTTGCAGGTCCAGTGGAGGCCAGAATATAGAGGCTAAGGTTCGTTGTGAGGTGAATAAATGTGAGAAATTATCATATACTGTGGATCGATTTTAGTCCTCAGCACATTGAACCGTTCCATGCCAAACGCGAGTGTATATGGTAAGAGTACGACAACGTGTCTCACAAGCGGCATTCGGCTCGTGCAGTACAGTGGTGCAACTAGCATCGTTGTTAGTGAAAAATAACATTCATGTAATTTAAACGCGCACTAGGCTGACCGTCAGTGGTGTTTTAAACGATTTTCTAAAGAAAGGAGACATATATAACTGAAACTAATTCACGGCTTTCGGTTGATGAGAAATAAAAATTAATCAAGTAAGAAAAAAGTTATTAATCAATGGTTATTGTTCAATTTGCTGTCTGAAGTGCGACCTCTGAATCCGTTCTATATGGCCATTCCTGGCATGTAGTCTACTGCGAAGGGGCGCTCGGCATTAGTATAATACGACACACTTTAAAATGGTTGAAAATGCTTGTACTTTGTAGACTGTTACGAAGAATGTGTATATTTAACTATATGGAAGTGAATAAGCGTATTGGCATTTCAGCTGTCACAGGATATTAAAAAGTTGTATGTAGTCATTGTGACACCATTCGCCTGCAAAAATCTAACCTTTTTTACCGTAAGAATGAAACAGAAATTATGATGTAGTGATGCAGTCCTATATTATAAAAGTACAAGACATTTCTTAGTTACTCTTGTACTTTCAATCGCAGGACATCTGCTGTAGCTGCGTGTAAGCAATCAATCTTCAGACCTAATACAGGTCCATAGGGTTCCAGGAGGTTGAGGCTCCCAGATTTCTAGACAGTCGGCACACGAAAGTGGTAAGGTTGTCTGCCCTACACACCTGCCGCCTTTACCACCCAGGAAATATTTCTGCTACTCATTTCGGTTAGATGCTGATTCGACCTGAGGACCATAGTGCGGCCGGAAGGAATATGTCACTGAAAAATTCCAGCTTCATCATCGGGGTAGCTGTGTGACAGCTGTGGGTAGATTGAAAGAATTTAGCTGACTCCATCCTCAAGGAAATCCACCAGGTCTAGACTTACTGGACTACCGGAAGGTGGAGATAGCTAGCTCATTCTACACTTTAGTAATCTTTTGCCATTCTACACTGCATCGTATTACATAAGACGAAAATTATCATCCTCGCAGTGAGAAACTCAAATCTCGCAGATCATACGTGTTCTGAGGGACAGAAAAGAAGCTTCTGTGCACTGTCACTTTGTATGTACATCATGAGGAGGAGGAAATATGTTTTTAAGAAAATGAGATGAGAAATTCAGAGTAGAAAGGAAAATAAGTCAGTCGCATCCGAGCTTCTTATCTATGTTGATGACGAAAAAAATGTGCCATTGCATTCACGCATAATTCTGTTGAAGAGATACTTCCACTTCGAATGAACGTACACTCATACACATCACCAATGGAATTTGTTCCATATAACCCCCCCCCCCCCCCCCCCCCCCCCACCACCACACTTTAACCAAGTGTAACTTTAGCAACACAGATAATGAGCTCCCTGAAGATGCTGCGACTACACTGGAACACTTTGGAGCTATTTTAATGTAAATTTGAATACTTTTTTTAAGACAATCACTTGTGCATTCGTTGGTGAATAAATAACTTTGATAAAACCCATGCATATTATTGTGTACTTAAAAGCTACTGGCTTCACTGGGGACTGAATTTTGACAGATTTTTGAGAACAATGAATCTGTTATATTTGACCTCAGGTAAGAGAAAAACTAATTTTTGGTCTTGTGTATGAAACAATATTATGGAAGAATATAAATTAAAGTACATAAACACACAGCTAGGGAAAATATTAATCTCTCTCAGGGACATGATAGTCCAGGAATGGAGATCACATACTACGTAACATGGACCTTCTCATAGTACTGGCAGGGCAGCAGAATCATGATGACTGTACTGGACATTTAGAATCAGACTTAAAATGTACGTGTATGATGAAAGCAATGGGGAGGAAACATATAAACATTTTATTCTATTTTCACTGCCTTTCATCCTCAGTAAGAAAAGTATTTTATACTGAAAGCAACTCACAAGCTGCAGAAGGAAATAAACTACCTTCATTCAACTGGAGTGCTGCAAAGAAAACAGATTTTGATAATGCATTAGAAGTTAACTTAATGGTTCTGAGCCGTGCCGCTAAGGCTCGCTCAAGGTTATCTCCATGCGGAACTAAACTGGTGATGTGCCGGAACTTCCGTCCACGTTTTCCCTAGTTGTCATCAGCGGATTGGTTCCCGTGAGTGAGAG
>Ga0123355_10008732_pt1 | contig 15327 bp, 8 predicted proteins | sample TergutEmb28metaG_3_FD_89872 | JGI IMG/M metagenome (GOLD analysis project Ga0123355, IMG submission 89872) | Embiratermes neotenicus P1 segment gut microbial communities from Petit-Saut dam, French Guiana - Emb289 P1 | ecosystem: Host-associated > Arthropoda: Insects > Digestive system > Gut ... | reverse complement strand
CCAGGTGGCACAAACTCCTTGTGAACAATTCCCTTTGAATAAAAAAATGATGGGCATGGATTTCACTCTTGATTTGCTCTTTCTTTGGTCGAGGTAACTCGGAAGTGTGCCACTCTGAACTCTGTCTTTTGGTTGTCGGATCGTACTCGAAAACCCAAATTTCATCTCCGGTTATCACTCCCTGCAGAAAGTCGGGCTCACTTGTCACACGATCCAAGATTTCCCGAGAAACTAACACACGACTGTCATTTTGTTCATCGGACAAATTCTTCGGGACCAGTTTCGCACAAATTTTTCTCATGTGCAGATCTTCCGTAATGATCCGGTAGACGTCCGTTTTCGGTAGTCCTACCTCCTCTGCGATTAACCGCACATTCAAAAGTCGGTCCCTATCCAGAACAACCTTCACACGAGCCACAAGTTTCTCAGTTCTTGCAGTTAAAGGACGGACTGCCCGCTGTTCTTCCTCAACGCACTTCCTTCCGTCCTTGAACGCCTTGTGCCACCTGAAGGCTTGGACTGAAGACAAAACAGCATCCCCATAAGCTGCCCTCAACAACTGTAACGTTTCGGAACCACACTTTCCGAGTTTAGCACAGAACTTGATCGCGTAACGTTGCTCCAGACTCCTCTGCATTTTCGCCCGTGACAAGACACAAAAAGTACTACGCACTTTGTTAACGTACCGACTGTTACAAAGCAGCGGACTCAAATGAGGAAGGTCACACTGCAGCCCTCGGTTACCCCTCCATCTACCACGACTAACACTCTCCTTTCCTGGCCCTTCTGCGCTGCGCAAAATATCATTCTCATTACTTTTGGGACCGTCCGTAGAACAGAGCGTACTGAAAGGGAACTGGGGTTATGATTGTACTGAATGTGTGCGTTTGGAATATTTTTATGGGGAAAGCAGATTGTTAAAATACAGAGCAAACTGTGGGCTGTGAAGGTTTAAATGTATCACAGCACATTGTTCATACCAAGTGTTTCCAATACTAAACTAACTTATTAGTAATAACAAACTAACAAGTTTACGTTTCATACAAGTCTTTAACTCTCAATAATGCATGGCCTGATGATTTCCTCAACAGAAGGTCACAACCGGTAACACATGTAGACTATTGATGGTATTGTAGCATGGCAATATGTTCAACAAAAATATAATTTTATTACACCTAAAAATAGGAGGCCGGAATAGTGGAGTCGGTAAAGCGACTAGCTACGGCTGGACGGTCCGGGCTTCGAATTAATTTGGGGGAGAGTATTTGCGCATCATCCAGATCGGCTCTGGGACTCACCCAGCCTCCTTTACAATGGGTACTGGGTCTTTCCCGGTGGTAAAGCGGCCGGGAAGTGGCGTTGAATAGGAATCCCAACTAGCCCCGAGGTTGAAGGAAGAGAAGAGCTATACATCTGCTCCCCCTCTGCACATTCGTGTCTTGTTTTGGGTTAAATTTACCTTTAACGTTACCTTTACACCTAAACCAGGCCAGACATTAGTCTGAAGCAGCTGAGCCGCTTACCCAAGCAGTAAAGACAGTAAATTCCAAGACACAGGAAATTGTGAGTCAGGGTAGCTCAGTCAGTATAGTGACTAGGCTGTGGGTCGAACGTGGTTCCTTTCGTGGCAGAGGCACGAGATTTTGCCTGCGTCCGGCCCGGCTCTGAGATCCACAGAGCCTTCTATTCAATGGGTACAGGGGTAACTTGACCGCGGTTAAAACGGCCGGGGCGTGAGATAAACAATTAATCTCAATTTAGTGCCAGAGTTAAGAATGAGAGAGGCAATACTTCCACTCCACCATGCGCCCCATGGATTGTCATTTAATTAAACACTGTGAAAATTTTTCAAAGAAGAATTTCCTCCACACTCAGACAGTTAACTCCCTTGCTCATACGAAGGGTGATACAGAGCGGTAACCGGCAAGGCATCTCACTGATATTACATTATTACATTTCGTAAAACTAGTAAGGCTGATTAAAACGTGTTAAATGACACCTGTGTGTAGATATTTGTTTGGAACGTTCTGAATGAAGAACAGGTTTTAGCGTTATTTGATTGCAGCTTGGTGCAGAATATGTCAGTAGGGCAGCACAAAGGGAGACAGGGGATTGACAGTGGGTAGAAGACATCAGCTGAAGGTCCTTGCTGTGACGATAATATAAAAGTCATGAACGGTAGTGCCTCGCTTGAAGTGAATATTATACAGGGTGTACCTGAAATACTGGACAAATATGAGGAGTGATTTCCTCACCTAAAGAATGAAAAAAAAATACATTATCGCAAACACATTTTTAGGTACAGTTCCCAAGTTCACCTGAATCAACCCTTCAGTTCTTTTTATCTGTGGGGAGACTGAAGGACCTAGTGTATTAAATTGGAACTGAAAATAAAGGGACTCTTCACCAACGCGTTTTGAGGCCTGTCGGACCATTCGTAACCGCCACGTGACCTATGAAAATGTTCGACAATAAACGATCAGATGTGTCCATGTTTGGATTGATTTAGTTGGAGTATATTTTCAGCATTCCCCGTGAAATGTAAATTGGTAAACAATAAGAACTGGACAGTTATTAGACTGGGTATGTGTATTGTAAGTGTAATGTCTGTTAAGTAAAATATTACATAGATTATGTTGAACGAAATCTTAAATTTCTCTCAAAACCATTCATTTCCCTTATATATATTTTTATGAACAATTTGCTTTGTTTTGATGCGAAGGAGTCACTCTTGAAGTTGTCCTAGTTTTTAGAAACATCCTGTATATTAAGAACTCTTGAGGACGAGGTGCAGAGTAATTTATCAAAGCGGACGGGGCATAGGTGCGTAATGCAATGCTTCATGACGATTCCGCCAGTCAGGTATCTCTATGAAGATATGTTTGTCATCGGCACTCACATGTATTCCGGTTAAGATATGATTGCTTGCGACACGCACAGAACATTATGAAATGCGCCTTATCAAAGGTCCACACGTCTGAAACAACCACACAGTTGAGTAGCTGGAAGAAGACTCCGATTGGAATTCGAGTGTCTGTAAGTAAAGTTTATTTTAATTTTTGTGGCGCTGCAGCAAACTGAGGGCTATAGTGATTGTTTGTTGAGGTTCCTAGAACACACACACAATTAGACACACATGCACACACAGCAGGACTACTCAGAATGGTCAGCAGCTCGTCGAATAGGCTGCTACTAATACACATCACGCAACAAAACGAAGTAAGGAAAATCCATGTGAATATCCGGATACAAACCCGCGATCCCGCGAAAGAAACCGATGCCGACTAACACATTACACCAGTTAGCTACTGAGATCGGCGTAGCCAATATGGAATTCTGTCACTGCATGTGTGCTGAATCACGAATGTAATCGAGTGTAGATATGTCAAAATTGTTGAGAGACAAAAGAATTACACTAAGAAAAGTTTGGTTTTCAATCGACTGAAATCAAAGAGTAATGATCTCTGACACAGTACTGTGTCAGCTACATTTTCCATCACGGCCACTGAAGATTATTACAATCAATTGTCTTCTGTCATGTGATTTGCGAATTCACGAAAGTGCTATGACTTACAGCAAGTAACATAGCTGAATGGTTTTTGGTAGAACGGTAGAAGGGGTGAGTGTTGTGAGTGACAGTGAGTGTTGGCTATGTTTGTTACAGTAGACGGTGATATTGCAATGAAAGTTCTCATAGGGGCACAAAATTATATAAAATCTGAGGGTAGGGAAGAAACGGAAGTTATAAAAAATATTGATTATAAAATATTTGAAAGTAATATTCTACAGGAAAATATAAAATGAATTTTTATTCAATTCCAGAAAAATCACTATTGATTTTTTGCATCATAAGGCCTAGATTAAAAAGACTACATATCCAAAATATAATACATAACTTCTGTGTGAATTTAGATGAAAAACGAAGTTACATTATTGTTCACAGTACGTCATAGAGCTACACAAGTTACAGTACTGTTCAAAGTACGACATAAAGCTGTACAAGTTTATTGACGCACGAAAAAATATCTTTCAACACATCACATAATTACAAAAGAAAAGCACCTAGTAAAATGAAGTGATATTATGCACACTGCTCCACCACGTACTAACAAAATGCTAAATGAAAAAGGGACAAAAATTATACATATAACATAACACTGAGGGACGTAAGAGTAAATAATCTGGGGGAAAAAAGTGTTTTGAGAGGTAAGTTTTTTAGTTTTTGTCTGTAGAATTAATTATACAGTAAGGAATAACAGTGCGACGGGTTAAAAGGCTGGTTGCGGCCTGATTGTCGGGTCTGAACTGTAAGTATGGGTGTGTGCGTTCGGTCCCTCGGTACTGAAATGTAAATATTGCTGAGGGGGTTTACCTGTCGGTACTGAATTTCTAGACATTGCTGTTTCTGGTCGGTCTGTCGGTACTAAACGGTACAGATTGCTGTCTGCGGTATGTCTGTCGGTACTGAACTGTACATATTGCTGTCTGCGTTTTGTGTGTCGTTACTGACCTGTATTAATTGTTGTGTGTGGTCTGTCGTACGGTAGAGAATTGTACAAAGTACTGGGTGTGGTCGGTCTGTTGGTACTGAACGGTACAAATGGCTGTCTGCGGTCTGTCTGTCGGTAATGAACTATACAGATTGCTCTAAACGGTCGGTCTGTCGGTACTGAATTGTAGAAATTGTTGTGTGTGGTCGGTCTGTCGGTACTGAATGGTACAGATGGTTGTCTGCGGTCTGTCTGTCGGTACAGAAAGGTAAATATTGTTTTCTGTGGAATTTCTGGCGGAAATGAACTATAAATATTGCTGTCTGCAGTTTGTCTGTCGGTATTGAACTGTAGACATAGCTGTGTGAGGCCTGCCTTTCGGTACTAAAGGGTACATATTGCTGTCGGCGGTCGGTGTTTCGGTACTGAAATGTACATTATGCCGTCTGTGTTCAGTTTGTTGTTACTGACATATAGTACTTGTTTTCTTTGGTTTACTGTCGATACTGAATTGTACAAAGTACTGGGTGTGGCCTGTCTGTCGGTACTGAACCGTAAATAATGCTGTCTGCGATCTTTCTTTCAGTACTGAACTGTAAATAATGACTGCGGTGTGTCTTTCGGTACTGAAATATAAATAATGAAGTCTGGGATCTGTCTGTCGGTACTGAACTGTACACATTGTTGTGTGTGGTCTGTCTTTCTTACTGAACTGAACATATTGCTGTGTGTTGTCTGCCTTCCGGTACTGAAAGTTACACGTGGTTGAACGCGGTTTTTCTGTCGTTACTGAACTATAAATCTTGCTCTCTGCGGTTTGTCTGTCGATACTGAACTGTACATATGTGTGCGTGTGGTCTGTCTTTCGGTACTGAAAATTACATATTGTTGTCTGTGATAACTCTGTCGGTACCGAACTGTACACATTTCTGTGTGCGGTCAGTCTGTCCTTACTGAACTGTACACATTGCAGGCTGCGGCCCCTCTGTCGTTAATGAAGTCTAAACTTTGCTGTCAGGGATCGGTCTGTCGGTACTGAACTTTACACATTGCTGAGTGTGGTTGGGCTTTCGGTACTGAAAAGTACACATCTTTGGCTGTGATTTGCCTGTCGGTACTGAACAGAACACCCTGATGGTAGTGGTCAGTCTGTCGGTACTGAACTGAATACATTGCAGCATTCTGTCTGTCTGACAGTACACATTGTTGTCTGCAGTCTGTCTCTCTGTACTGAACTATACTAAATGCTGTGTGTGGTGTGTCTGTCGTTACCGATCTCTAAAAATTTCTGAGTGTGTTCTGCCTTTCTATACTGAAAAATTTATATTGATTTATGCGGTCTGTCTGCTTCTACTGAACCCTACACATTGCTGTGTGTGGTTGGTCTGCAGTTACTGAACTGTACACATTGCAGGCTGCGGTCTTTGTTTGGGTACTTAACTGTGAATATTGCTGCCTGCGTTCTGCCTCTCTTTACTGAACTGAATATATTGCTATGTGTGGTCGGTCTGTTGGTACTAAACTGAACAAATTGCAGGCTGCAGTCTGTTTGCCGGTATTGAACTGTACAATTTGCCGTCGCGGTCTGACTTTCTGTACTGAAATCAAAATATTGCTGTTTGTGGTCTGTTTGTCGGTAACGAAATGTACAATTTGCTGAGTGTGGTAGATCTTTCGATACTGAAACTTCCATATTGCTCTCTGTGGTCTCTCTGTGTGTCTGTATTGAACTGTAAAATTTGCTGTGTTTAGTGGGTCTGTCGGTCCTGAACAGAACATATTGCTGTGTTTGTTCAGTCTTTCAGTACTGAACTGTACAAATTGCTGTGGGTGGTGTGCCTGTTGGTAATAAAATGTACAAATTGTTCTATGTGGTCTGTCTGACGGTACTGAAATGTAAACGTGGTTGTGAGGGTCTGTCTGTCGGTACTGAATTTTATATAATGCTGTGAGTGGTCGGTCTGTCGTTGATGAACTGTATATTTTGCTGTGAGATGTCAATCTGTCGACACTGAACTGTACATATTGCTGTATGTGGTCGGAATCTCGTTACTGAACTGTACAAATCGCTCTGTGCCGTTTATCTTTTGGTACTGAACGCTACATAATGCTGTGTGTGGTCGGCCTGTCGTTACGGAACTGTACACATTGCCGTGTGTGATCTGTCTTTCGGTACAAAACCGTACATATTGCTGTATGTGGTCTATCTGTCGTTACTGAAATCTACAAATTGCTCTTTATGGTGTTTCTTTCGGTACTGAAATGAAATCATTGATTGGTTTATTCTGCCTGCAAGTGCAGAACATTACACATTGTTGTGTGTGGTCTGTCTTCCGGTACTGAACTGAACACACTACTGTGTGTGGTCTCTATTTCGGTACTGAATTGTACATATTGCGGTGTGTGGTCGTTCTTTAGCTACTGAAGCTTACATAATGGTGTGTATGGTCTCTATGTGGGTACAGAACTGAACACGTTCCTGTGTGTAGTCTGTCTGTCGATGTTGACCAGAAGAGAAGTTTGTGTGTGGTTTGTGTCGGTACTGAACTGTACAATTTGCTGTGTTTGGTCTGTCTTTAGGTACTGAAATGTACACATGGCTGTGTGTGGTCTGTCTGTCTAATCTAATCAGTACGCATTACTGTGTGTGGACTGTCTGCCGATACTGAACTGTACATATTGCTGTTTGCGGTTTGTCTGTCGGTAATGTATAGTACAAATTGCTCTCTGCGGTTTGTCTCTCAGTACTAAACAGTAAACATTGCTGTCTGCGGTCTGTCTGTCAGTACTGAACTGTACACATTGCTGTGTGTGGTCTGTCTTTCAGTACTGAACAGAAAATATTGTTGCCTGCGGTCTGTCTTTCGGTACTGAACTGTATATATTGCTGTCTGCCTTCTGTCTGTCGGTACTGAACTGTACACTTGGCTGTGTATGCTTTGTCTGTGAATACTGAAAAGTATAAATTGCTGTGTGTGGTGTATCTGTCGGAACTGACTTGTACGTATTTTTGTGGTGTCTCTCTCTCGGTATTAAACTGTACACTTTGCTGTATGCGGTCGGTCTGTTTGTACTAAACTGTACACGTTGATGTCTGCGCTCTATCTGTCGGTACTGGACAGTACACATTGTTTCCTGCGGTCTGTCTGTCCGTACTGAACCGTACACTTGGCTTTCTGCCTTCTGTCTCTCGGTACCGAACTGTACACATTGCTGTTTTTGGTCCGTCTGTTTTTAATGAACTGTACACATATCTCTGTGTGGTCCGTCTGTCTGTAATGAACTGTACACATTGCAGAATGCGGTCTGCTTTTCGGTACTGAACTCTACAAATTGCTGTGTGTGGTCTCTCTTTCGGTACTGAATTATAAACATTGCTGTTTTTGGTCTCTCTGACGGTACTGAATTCTACACATAATTGCGTGCGGTCTGTCTGTCGGTACTGAACTTTAAACATTAATTTGTGTGGAATTTCTCTCAATACTGAACCTTACAAATTGTTGTGTGAATTCTGGCTGTCGGTACTGAATTGTACACTTTGTTGTGTATGGTCTGACTTTCGGTACTGAAACTTCCAAACTTCTGTCTGCAGTCCCTTTGTCGGTATTAAACTATACAATTTGTTTTGTGTGGTCTGTGTTTCGGTACTTAAAAGTACATATTTTAGACTTGGGTCAGTCTGATTTTACTGAAATATACACAATACATCCAGCGGTCTGTTTGTCGGTACTCTAAATTATATATTGTAGCCTGGGTCTGTCTGTCGGTACTGAACTGTATACGTTGCTTTCTGCGGTCTTTATCTCGGTAGTTAACTGTACACATTTTTGTGTCTGCTCTGTCTTTCGGTACGGAAAATACATATAATTTCCTTTTATCTCTTTGTCAATATTGAACTATGCACATTATTCTGTGCGGTCGGTCTGCCCTTACTTAACTCTATATATTGCAGCTTGAGGTTTGTCTGTCGTTAGTGTATTTTAAACACTGCTCTCTGCGGTCGGGCCATCGGTACTGAACTGTACATACTGCTGTGTGTGGTTTGACTTTCGGTAATGAAAAGTAAATATTTTTGTCTGTGGTGTATCTGTCGTTACTGAGCTGTAAACATCGCTGTATGCCGCCTGTCTTTCGGTACTAAACCGAACATAATGCTGTGTGTTATCGGTATGTCGGTACCGAACTGAACATATTACAGCCTGCGGTCTTTCTATCGGTACTGAACATTACAAATTGCTGTGTGGGGTCTGTCTGTCTGTACTGAATTGTACAAATTTTAGTGTGTAGTCTGTCTGTCGGTCCCGAACAGAACTTATTGCTTTTTTTGGTCTGTTTTCGGCACTGAACTATACAAATTGGTGTGAGTTGTCTTTCTCTCGGTACTGAAATTTATACATTGCTCTTTGTGGTCTGTCTGTCGGTAATTGACTGTACACATTCCTGTTTGTGGTTCGTCTGTAGGTATAGAACTGTACTTATTGCTATGTGTGGTCTGTCTGTTTGTACTAATCTGTACCTATTGCTGTATGCAGTGTCTGTTGTTACTGAATTTTACACTTTGTTGTGTGTGGTCTCCCTTTCGTTACTGAATGTACACATTTATGTCTGTGGTCTGTCTTTCGGTACTTAACTTTACACATTGCCGTGTGTGTTCACTCTGTCCTAACTGAACTGAACTGAACTCTAAACAATGCTGCCTACAGTTAATCTATTGGTAATTAACTGTACAAATCGCTGTGTGAGGTCCGTCATTCGGGATTGAAAAGTAAAAAAATATTGCTTTCGTTATGTCTGTCGTTATTTAACTTTACAAATTGTAGCCTGCGCTCTTTCTGTTGGTACTGAAAAGTATACTTTGTATCCTGCGGTCTGTCCGTCGGTAGTGAAATTTTAAAACTGCTTTCTTCGGTCTGTCTCTCGGTACTGAACTGTACATATTAATGGGTCTTGTCTGGCTTTTGGTACAGAAAATTACATATGTTTTTCTCTGGTCTGTTTGTTGGTATTTAACTGTACACATTGCTGTATGCAGTCAGTCTGTCCTTACTGAACCGTACACATTGAAGCCTGCGGTCTGTCTTTACTCTACTGTAAACATCGTTGCCTGCGGTCGGTCTGTCGATACTGAACTGTACAAATTATCGTGTGTGGTCTGTCTTTCGGTACTGAAAGTACACATTGTAGTCTGTGGTCCGTCTGTCGGCACCTAACTGTAAACTTTGCTGCCTTCGGTCTGCTTGTCAGTTCAAAACTGAACTTATTGCTGTGTGTGATCCGTCTGTCGGTACTGAACAGATCAAATTACAGCTTGCGGTCTCTCTGTCGCTACTGAACTATACTACTTGCTGTGTGCGGTCTCTCTGTCGTTACAGAACTGTAAATATTACTGTGTGTCGTCTGTCATTCGGTACTGAAATGTACAGATTGCTAGCTGCAATCTGTCTGCCTCTACTTAACTCTACCCATTGCTCCGTGCGTTCGGTCTATAATTACTGAACAATATTTATTGCGAGTTGAGGGCTGTCAATAAGTACTGAACAATAAATATTGCTGTCTGCTGTCTGTCTCTCTTTACTGAACTGAATATAATTCCGGGTGTGGTAAGATATTCGTTACTGAACTGAAAAATTTGCAGCCTGCTTTAGGTCTGCCGGAACTGAAAGGTAAAAATTGACTTCTCTCAGTATGTCTGTACGGAAATGAAAATATTGCTGTGGGTGGTCCGTCTGTCGGTACGTAAGTGTACACATTGCTGTGTGTGGTCTGTCTTTAGATACAGAATTGTATACTTTGCTGTCTGCGGTCTGTCTGTCTGTCTGTCTGTCTGTACAGACCTGTACAAATTGCTATATGGTATGTATAAGTCGGTACTGAACTGAACATATAGATGTGTGTGGTCTCTCTATCGGTACTGAACTGTACAATTTGCTTTGTTAGATATGTTTCCGGTAGAGAAATATAAAATTTACTGTGTGTAATCTGTCTGTAGTTATTGAACTGTACATATTGCTGTGTGTGGTCTATCAGAATGTACTGAAATTACACAATGCTAGGTGTGATTTTTCTATCGGTATTGAACTGTACGTATTGCTGCTTTTGGTCTGTCTGTTTGTTCTGAATTGTTCACATTGCTTTGTGTGATCTATCTGTCTGTACTGAACTGAACTCATTGCTGTATTTGGTCTGGGTGTCAATACTGAAAAGTACACATTGTTTTGTGTGGTCTGTTTGACTGTTCTGTACTGAGCATATTGCTGTGTGTGGTGTGGTTTTCGGTACTGAACTGTAAATATTGATGATGTGTATGGTTTGTCTGTCTGTACTGAACTCTACACATTTATGTGTGTGTTCTATCTGTCATTACAGAAATTTATACATTGCTGTGTGGGGTTACTTTGTTTGTTTATAATTGAATAAATTGCAGTGTGTGGTCTGTCGGTCGGTACGAATTTGTACACATTGCTGTGTTTGGTCTTTCTTTTAGTACTGAAATGTACAAATTTATGTGTTTTGTCTTTCTGTCACTACTGAACTGTAAAATTTGCTGTTTGTGGTTTGTCTGTCTGTGATGAACTGAACACATTTCATTGTGTGGTCTGTTTGTCGGGACTGAAATTTACGCTGTCTGTACTGAAATCTGTAAACTGCGTTTTGTTGTCAATCTGACAGTACTGAACATTACACATTGTTCTGTTTGATCTACCTGCCTGTACCGAACTGAGCACATTGCTGTGTGTGGTCTGCCTGTCGGTACTGATCTGTACATATCGCTGTGAGTGGTCTGTCTTTTTCTACTGAACTGTACATCATTGCTGTGTGTAGTCTGTTTTCGGTACTGAAATTTACACATTGGTTTCTGTGTGGTCTCTCTGTCATTCCTGAATTATACACATTGTTCTGTTTCATCTGTCTGTCGTTTCTGAAGTGTACAAATAGTTGTATGTAGTTTCTCTGTCTGTATTGTACAGTACATATTGTTTGTTTTGTCTCTCCATTTGTTCCGAACTGAAAGAATTGCTGTGTGTTCTCTTTCTGTCGGTATTGAAATGTAAAAATCTCCGCGTGTAGTCTGTCTGTCTGTACTGAACTGAACAAATTGCTGTGTGAGGTCTGTCTATCGGTACGGTAATCTACACATTGCTGAGTGTGTCTCTCAGTCTGTACTGAAATATACACATTGTTGTGTGTATACTGTCTGTCAGTACTGAACTTACACATTGCTGTGTGTGGTCTGTCTCTACTGAACTGAACACATTGCTGTGATCAGTCTGTCTGTCTGTACCGAACTGAAAAAACTGCTGTGTGTGGTCTGTCTGTCGGTACTAAATTTTACGCATTGCTCTGTGTAGACTGTCTGTCGGTACTGAACTGTACACATCGCTGTGTGTCTGTCCGTCTGTACTGAAATATACACATTGATGTGTGTAGTCTGTATTTCAGTACCGAAACCTACACATTGCTGTATGTGGTCCGTCTCTCGGTACCGAAATTTAAACATTGGGTTATGTGTGGTCTCTCTGTCGTTACTGATAGTTACACATTGCTGTGGGTTATCTGTTTGTCTGTACCGAACAGTACAAGTGGTTGTATGTTGTCTGCCTTTACTGTAAAGTAAACATTGATGTGAATTGTCTGTCCGTCTGTCCTGAACTGGAACATTGCTGTGGTTGATATGCCTGTCGGTACAGGAACATACATATTTCTGTGTGTAGTCTTTCTTTCGTTACTGAACTGTACAAATTATAGTGAGTCGTCTATCTGTCTGTAGTGGAATGTACACATTTCTTTGTGTGGTATTTCTGCCTGTACTGAACTGTACACATTGGTGTGTGTGGTCTGTCTCTCGGTAATAAACGGTACAAATTGAAGTATTTGATTTGTCTGTTGGTACTGAACAGTTCACATTGCTGTCTACGGTGTGACTGTCGTTACTGATCTTTTCAAATTGCTGTGTGTGGTCTGTCTTTCGTTACTGAACTGAACACTTTGCTATTTGTGGACTGTCTGTCGGTAATGATGTAAAATTTGTTGAGTCTGGTCTCCCTTTCGGGACAAAGTTATACAAATTGCTGTGTGAGTTCTGTATGCCTGTAATGAACTTTAAAAACTGCTGCCTGCGTTAGGTCTGTTGGTACTGAACTGAGCAATTTGCTGTGTGTGGTCTCTCATTCGGTACTGAAATATACATATTGCTGTGTGTGATCTCTCTGTTGGAAACGAAATGTAACCATTGCTGTTTGTGGTCGATCTGTGGGTACTGAACTCTACACATTGCTGTCTACGATCCGACTGTCAGTACTGAACTGTACACATTGCTGTCTTTCGGCACTGCACTGTACAAATTACTGTCTGCGGTGGGTCTGTCGTTACTGAACTGTTCATATTGCTGTGTTTAGTCTGTCTTTCGGTACTGAACTCTAGAAATTTCTGCCAGCGGTCTGTCTGTCAGTACCGAAAATTACACATTGCTGTCTACGGTCGGTCTGCCTGTACGGAATTGTACAAGTAGCTTTGTGCGGTCTCTATTTCGGTACCGATCTGTACACATTACTGTGTGTCGTCTATCTGTTGGTACTTACGTAGTATCTGTGAAAATTGCTGTTTACGGTCTGTCAGTTCGTATTGAAATGTACACATTGCTGTGTGTTGTCTGTCATTCGGAACTGAACAATACACCTTGTTGTCTACGGTCTGTCTTTCAGTACTGAATTCTAAACATTGCTGTGTTTAGTTTGTCTTTCGTTACTGAAATGTACACATTGCTCTCTAGAGTCGGTCTGTCGGTACTGTACAGTACACATTGTTGTTTGTAGTCTCTCTTAAGATACTGAAATATTCACATTGCTTTGGTAGGTCTGTCTGTTGAACTAAACTGAACACATTAATCTGTGCAGTCTGACTGTCGGTATTTAGCTGTACACATTGCTGTGGGTGGTCCCTCTTTCAGTACTGAAGTGTAAAACTTGTTTTGTGGAATCTCTCACATGGCATTAAATTGAAATGTAATGCTGTGTGTATTCTATCTGTCGGTACTGAACTGTAAACCTTGCTGTCTATTGTCTGTCTGCCGTTAAGGAACTGTACTCATTGCTCTGTTTTCTCTCACATTTGGTACGGAATTGTTAAATTTACTTTTGATGTTTGCCTCTCGGTACTGAATTTTAAATATTTCTGTGTGTGTTCTCTCTGTCGGTACTGAATTTTACACATGGTTTTGTGTGGTTCTTTTTTCGGTACTGATCTGTACACATTGCTGAGTGTGGTCTGTCTGTCGGTACTGAAATGTTCACATTGCTTTGTGTGGTGTGTCTGTCGGTAGTGAACTGTAAAAATGTTGTTTTTTTCTGTCTGCCGTTACTGAAACTTACAGATTTCTGTCTACGTGCCCTCTGTTTGTTACTGAACAGTACTGTTTGCTCACTTTGGTCTGTATATTTGTACTGATCTTATGAAATTGCTGTTTGTGTTTATTTTCAGTACGGAAATTTACACATTGCTGAGTTTGGCCTGCCTCACGGTACTGAATTTTACATGTTGCTGTGTGTGGTCTGTCTTTCGTTTATAAACTCTACAAATTGCTGTGCGTTGTCCGCCGTTCGGTACTGAACTGTACACATTGATGTGTGTGGTCTGTCTGTCGGTACTGAACTTTACACACTGCTGTGTGTGGTCGGTTTGTCGGTACTGAACTTTACACATTGATGTGTGTGGGCAGTCTGTCGTTACTGAAATATAAATACTGCTTTGTGTGGTCTAAATTTCGGTACTGAAATTTACACATTGCTTTGTGTAATTTGTCTGTGGGTACTGACTTTACACATTGCTGTGTGTGGCCACTCTGTCGGTACTGAACATTACACATTGTTGTATACGGTCCCTCTGTTAGTTCTGAACTGTACATATTGTGGTGTGTGCTCTGTCTGTCGTTACCGAACTCTATAAAATGTTGTATACGTTCTGCCTGCCAGAACTGAAACTTGCACATTGCTGGGTATAGTCTGTCTGTCGGTAATGAAATGTACATATAGCTGTGTGTGGTCTGCCTCTCGGTACTGAAAAGTAACATTTTAATGTTTAATCCCTCTTTCGGGCCTGAAATATACACATAGCTGTATACGGTAGGACTGTCGGTTCTGAACGTTTAACATTGCTCTGTGTGGTCACTCTGTTGTTACCGAACTGTTCACATTGCTCTGTGTGGTAGGTCTGTCGTTATTGAAATGTAAAATTGCTGTGTGTGGTCCATCTGTCGTTACTGAAATTTATTCTTTGTTCTCGGCATTCTGTCTGACGGTACTGAACTGTACACATTGCTGTGTGTTGTGTCTGTCCGTACTATACTGTAGACAATGATGTGTGTATTCACTCTTTAGGTATTGAAGTGTATATACTGCTGTCTACGGTCTGTCTGTCGGTACTGAACTCTCTATATTGTTGTGTGTGTTCTGTCATTAAGTTCTGAACTGTACATATTGCTGTGTTTAGTCCCGCTTTAACTACTGAACTTTAAACATTGCTGCCTACGATCTCTCTGTTGTTACTGAATTGTACAAATTTATGTCTATGGTCTGTGTGTCGGTACTGAAAAATACAAATAGCTGTGCGAAGTCTGTCTGATCAGTACATATATCTGACTACGTTTTGTCTTTCGGTACTCAACTGTACATATTGCTGTGTTTAGTCCCGCTTTAATTACTGAACTTTACACATTGCTGCCTACGATCTCTCTGTTGTTACTGAATTGTACAAATTTATGTCTATGATCTGTGTGTCGGTACTGAAAAATACAAATAGCTGTGCGAAGTCTGTCTGATCAGTACATATATCTGACTACGTT
>Ga0123355_10008731_pt1 | contig 15327 bp, 12 predicted proteins | sample TergutEmb28metaG_3_FD_89872 | JGI IMG/M metagenome (GOLD analysis project Ga0123355, IMG submission 89872) | Embiratermes neotenicus P1 segment gut microbial communities from Petit-Saut dam, French Guiana - Emb289 P1 | ecosystem: Host-associated > Arthropoda: Insects > Digestive system > Gut ... | reverse complement strand
TTTTTTTTTTGTTTGGGTGTTTTCTCCAAAAATTTTAACCCTCTAATTTTAAAAAAAAAGTGGGGGGGGGGGGGGGGGGGGGGGGGTATCGAACACAAAAGGTGTGTTTCGATCTTCTCTACAACTTTTGTCTCAAATATTTCTCATTCGAAGAAAAATTCAGCGAGATATGATAAAAAAAATATCTATTCGTCTTCACGTAAAGTACCTGTTTTCCTTGTCCGATTTTAATGAATCTTGGATTTTCTCGACAGATTTTCGAAAAATGCTCAAATATCGAACTTCAAGGAAAACCGCCCAGTTGGAGCCAAATGTTCCATGCGGACGGACGTACAGACAGCCATGTCGAAGTCAGTAGACGCTTTTAGCAATTCTGCGAACGCGCCTAAAGACGCTGACACGTGTTACTGAAGAATCAGTTAGGACTATATACCTAACACAGATATTCAATACCTTTTTGAGACACAATTTACTCGCGTGTAAAATACACGCGATCACATAAAGAACAAGAGCCAGGAGGATATAAACGGACGCCGCCCGTGTGCTGTAAGGTACATAAAAGCAATGTGTTGTAAACACACTGCAAAGGGAAATAACTGGCGGTTTATCAACGCTCTCTAAAACGCTAAGTTCATAGGTTCTATCTCTGATTTTTTCCCCTAAATACTCTATATTTATACACATATGGTACAAGACATTATACGCTATCTTATGCAAACATGACATTTTCATAAAAGACTTGTCTGCTGTGAGATAAACTTAGTCATATTAAAAACATGTTTAGTTTCTTACATAACGTGAGCCTTAGAAAATATAAAGGCAAATGGGACTCAAACGTTGCAATGACTTTTTAATAGCAGAGCCGCATACCGAGTTTCGATCAAAGTCTGTCAATAGACCAATCACAAGCGTCGCGGTTTAATTAGATTTGAAAGTGGGGTAAGCTTAAAATCAAATTACAGTCATTTAAAAGTTACATAATTCAAATATCGGTCGATAAAGTGCATGTAATATATGAGTATATATGCACAACAGTAACGTGTCTAGGGACACAAAATACGGTTTAAAAAAAGGGTCCATTTAGGACACTAAAGTAAATATTAAATTAAAATGGAAAATAATTCCACTGAAATGGAAACAAAAACGATAACTGAGACATTCTAAATTTTTGTCCTTATTTGTGTGAATTACATTAAGCTCTTGCTTTACGCCCTAGTTGTGTTCCCGGAAAGTGGGAGTAAATCAAGAATATTTGCATAATAAATAATGGAATAGGGATAGGTTAATGCAATAGGGCACATCCAGCCAAGGGGTGTGAAACCGAAAATGACATGGCGTAAGTTAAGAAGTGATGTAAAATGGCATGAGGAGATAAAGCATCAAGGCGTAAAACAAAGCCTACTTGTAGCACGCAATTCCTTGTTCACTTAAGTCACCACCTAAGGCAGGCCTGCACAACTCGAAATGCGGCGAGGGCCACATTGCTCAAAAGATAACAGCGGCGGGTAGCTATTTTTTTTTTGAGGAGGGATAATATAATAATTATTTTGTAATTAAATACAATAAACAATTTTTCATTATTTTTACTTTTAATTATGAATCACGGATACACTAAAAAATGTTCCATTCCAAGAACACATTTCGGCTTTTTCTAATCACCTTGCGAACTTAGTGAGAAATAATACGTCCCTTTTCGGCGAAATTCCGGTCGTATTCGGGAGTAATATACGAAGTGGATGTTAACAAAATGTCCTCCAAATACTCGTCAGTCAGACAGCGTTGCTTTCAAGCATTTGCCATTTTTTATAATACATATTATTTCCAAAAGCCGTCACGGGCCGCACAGCGAAGCGGGCAATAAGTTGCGTAGGCCTGTTATGGGATGACCTCAAATTATATTTATGTAGCTACATGCTACTGTAGGATGCAACTACAGGAAATGATCTGAAACAGAACTACATATTACGGCACACACGCAATAAAAACTCCTGTTACAGTCAACCTAACGTCTGTTTTAATGATCCAATTATACCACACCTCGAGACGCTCTAGGACCATGGTTCTAAACCCTCTGCGCACCAGCAGTCATACTTACTTACTTACTCCATAGGGCGAATTCCTTCTTGAGAAGCTCACCGATTCTCAGCTAATCAAGAAATTCCCCCCATTTTATGGAACCCGAAGGTTCATTATCGCATTCACACGTGACCCCCACCTGTCCCTATCCTGAGCCAGATCAATCCATCCATTCCCCATCCCACTTCCTGAAAATTCATTTTAATATTATCCTCCCATCCATGCCTGGGTCTTCACAGTGGTCTTTTCCCTCAGGTTTCCCCACCAAAACCCTGCACGAACCTCTCTTCTCCCTATACGTACTACATGCCCCGCCCAACTAATTCTTCTCGATTTTGATCACAACAATAATATTTGGTGACGAATACAGATTATGAAGCTCCTCATTATGTAGTTTTCCCAGCCGTCATTCTGTTACAAAAACAGAATCCCACCACACCAAAAGCAATGTTTCTCTATTTTCACGGGTGTAGTTTTAGGTCTGTGTACATTTCACTATCAAATTAAGAATTAATGGAAGTTACTTCCAGACTTCACGAAACACACAACTGTCAAGTGTCACCGCTAGGACGCGCCCCACCCTTTGAACAACGCTGTTTCAAGGCACCATCATTGGCCTTAAACATTACAGTAAACGAAGAAGATCTCTTAGTGTGCTTACTATGTCTTTACAACGAATGAATTCTTAACATTATCACTTTCAACCGAATTACGTTTAGAACTCATTTAATCTCCTCGCCACGTATCATTCGCGTGATGACACACAGGAGAGCGAAATGAGCGGGACACGTGGCACTGGTATACTGTAGAGGTTTGGTGGTGAAAGCTGGAGGAAACAGATCGCTTGGAACACCTAGGTGTATATAATAGAATAATATTAAAATGGATCTTAAAGAAATATGAAGAGAATGTGTGGACTGGATTCGTCGGGCTCACGACAGCGACTAGAGAACACGGTAATGGACATTCGGGTTCATAACATACGGGTAATTTCTTGACTAGATAAGAACCTATAAGCTTCTCAATAAGGCCTCTGCTGCAAGTAGTTAGTTCTACATTATTAATTTTCAGCGTTTTAATTGTGCCCAACGAATCCATTTCAGCACTGGTCAGTTAATTTTTTTTATATTCCTCTTTAATATTTCCAGTTTCTACCCAAAATCTTGTTCATATTAAAGCTTGTGTTGTAACAAGTACATATTAATATCCACAATCACACATAACACTTTGCTTAAAAATCGTATATTACTTGGCGACTGGTTTCGGCATACATCTTCGCGTTCTTGTATAATGGCCTGATGATGTCCCACTTTCAGGACCGAAACTGGTCGCAAAGCAATATAAATTGCAAAGAAAAGTGTTGTGTGTATGTGTGTATGTGTGTGTGTGTGTGTGTGTGTGTGTGTGTGTGTGACTGTGAATATTAGTACTTATGTACTTGCAATGGGTCCACCAGTCGGGATGTTTCATGTAAAGAATATATTTTAAACTGTTAGCCCATACACTCTCAGAAAAATTGTTAATTAACTCTTAATAGAGTATTATAAGAGATTAAAAAGCTGTAAATATACACATTCAGCAGTTTCGCGGTCACAATCCAGTACTGAAAGTTGGCTGACGGTGCCTTACAGCACCGGAGAATATAGTCAGAATAAAGCAAAAAACCTGGTATTGATCAAAGTGGCGTGTTTGTTGAATGTAAAACAAAATTTATATTTGTCCTACAACAACTCTGTGAGAACATATCGAGCTTCGTCACTACGAGACTTGGTCACCACCGACTTTACCCTTCATGTGTTAAATTTTTCAAACAGAATCTGCCGCTCTACATGGCAGTGCCATAGTATAGTCTGAAGTCATACAAACGACCCTTTTAAAAGCGATCCAGTCTCCCTTCAACTGTACTCGAACGACAGAATAATACTTTAACGCACGATCCGTTCCCATTTCAGTCCCAGAGGTGCAGATTTCAGTACGAATTGGGACACTTTATACCAAAGGGAGGTATGGGAAATATTGATAAAGTCAATATTAAGTTTTCTCTCTTCCAGAATTTGGTAGCATGCTTTCTAACGCAGACAGTATCAACAACACAGGTTCTTGTGACGTTGGAGAGCGCTCGGCTCACAAAGACTTGAAGTGTAAAGGTAAAGGTAAAGCAGTCCCGTTACAGGCCTGGAGTAGCCCAGAGGGTTCCAGGAAGTTAAAGTTCCCAGATTTCATGACATTGGCACAGGATGGTGGTAAGATTGTCAGCCTTACGCACCGGCCGACTTTACCCCCAGAAATTGCTCCTGGTACTCATTTCCGTTAGGGGCTGAGTCGACCCCAGGGTCATAGTGCGATCGGAAGGCTTTTATGTCAATAAAAAATTCCAATGGCACCAGCTGGGATCGAACCAGCGACCTTCCGATTTGTAGCACAGCACCTTAACCACTGTGTTACCGCAGACTTGAAGTGTAATGGACCATTCTCGAAGTTTCCGAAACTCTCAAAATAATTCTCACCAGGCGCACTTCGCCACTAAAGGTTTAGAGGCAATACAGGATTTAAGGGTGCAGAATACAGAAACTCCCTCCTTCCTTATCAAAATTATTTTATTACAAACGGAGTCCACAGGCGACTATTTCAACCGCGTATCCGAAAGAAACATTTTATTGCATAATATGATTATTAAAACAGTCATATTCAAATTACAATGCAAAGAATTAGACAATATCTGTCCTGAGATGATTAAAATTCGTACTATTACCGTTTGCTATCTCCACACCTACAGCCAAACATACATAAAACTATAATTTTGCCCGTTTATTTCAAAAGTGAAAAATACGATATCTTAAATTATGGGAAGAACATGGATTGAAAGCAGAGTCCTTGAGGAAGGGTACTGAAGACGAAACACGTAGGAGTTCAATAACAAGCACAGTTACGATCCATAATATGTGTAAAATGACTGGGGAAAAATGTATTATAAATTGAACTGAGGTTTTTTTTACGGTTAGAACTTTGCTGTTGTGTTATCAATTTAGATACACATTTATCTCTCCGAGTAGTCACACAAAACTCACAATACAGGTTAAATAGGTCACATGTTTCGGCGTAAATACGCCATCATCAGGCCTATAACTAACGAATTAGAAATAAACATTAAATTTTTGAATGAAAACATCACGAAGTGCCTGGATACTTATTGTAATACTAATTTGTACGTCAGCACAACTATTTTTATTACACAAGGTAATTACATAGGCTACATGTTTCGAATATTGAATAGTCATCTTCAGGCCTATTCTTTACAGGTTAAGTCACAGGCTGCTGTGCACACATTGGGATCCCAGTGTGTTTACATCAGTGAAATATTTAAGCCATATCATTTGTCTAGTAGAGTAAAACTTACAAAATATGAAACTAATTGGTTAAAATGCATTTAAAAAATCTAAAAATAATGTATTGGCGTTTACCATTTAAAAAATATAGGTCCCACACAACAGACCGCATCCAGAAACAAGGTTTAAAAAATAACTAAACCAAGAAGTTCGACCTATCAAACACACCAGGAGAAAAACTTGACGAGGAAGCTCATTCTTCCTACAAAAAACATACCAAAGTAAACAGACAGCGAGTCTCATCTGAGTAGTTCCATCCCGAATTCCATAAGACGTATTCCATGTGAGATATTACGACAACATGCGCATTCCCGCGAGGCAACAAAAAAACACTGGATACACTCTGGCTTCACTGCAAGTATAACCTCACAACCCTGGAATAATTAGATATTAACGGGACCTACATTTTTTAAATGGTAAACGCCAATACACTATTTTTAGATTTTTAAAATGTATTTTAACCAATCAATTACATATTTTGCAAGTTTTACTCTCCTAGGCAAATGATATGGCTTAAATATTTCACTGATGTAAACACACTGGGATCCTAATGTGTGCACAGCATCCAGTGGCTTAACCTGTAAAGAAAAGGCCTGAATATGACTATTTATTAGTCGAAACATGTAGCCTACATATTACCTTGTGTAATAAAAACAGTTGTGCTGACATACAAATTAGTATTACAATACAGAAACATTAAAACTGATAGCTGTACAACGTAATGATACAATTATGAATGTATCCCAAAAACCTTCATGTGAAGCCTTGACTATAAAATAAAGGTAAAAATATAATGTACAAGAGGTAATGTGGGTGTTTTATAAACACCACGCCCCGGCCGCTTTACCCCCGGAAATGATCCAATATCCATTGTACAGGAGAATGGGTGGGATCCATATCCGGTCTGTATGGGTGCAGAAAATCTCTCTCCTATCGGAATTCGATTTCCGGACCGCCCAGGCAGTAGCAAGTCGCTACACCGACTATGCTAACCGGTCCTTATAAATGTAGAAGGCAGGACACAAATTTATTTACGCCCCTAACCTACATATTTTGCTGCACCGATTTTTAGACAATACATTTTTGTACGCCTGCCGTGTACCCAGTTTTATCCAAATCAGAATAAAATGTAGCGCGCGGGGAAATATTAAACACACACGCTTAAATATGAGTTTACTGAACCAACTTCACGAAACTCATAAACGCACAATGGCAGTGCGATGAGATATTCCGCTGGCCTAGGAAATTTTACCCAAATCAGTAAAATATATATGAGATGTACGGGTTCGATTTCATTTACGCCATTCAATACAGCATGCCTGACCCTGAGCCCATTTCGTCGCACGTCCGCTCGACTGTACAGAGCTCCTATGCCGACCTCCACGATATCCGACATACAGTTTAGCCGCTGACATGTCACAGACGGACGGGCGTGGTACCCACATCAGTCCCCATTTTTTTTTACCTCGTAAAGAACATCTAAACATGTGGTTGCAAAATCGATAGAACAAAATGAATGTCGGCATAATCATCATGCTCGACCTACAAGCTGCGGCGCTGTACGAAACAGGCTGTCTAACGCGCAGCCATGGCTTTTCATATCGTGTAACACCTGAACACACCCGTTAACTGGACAGCTAAGTACACTTCCATTGACACTGTGGGTTACAGTTGGTTACCTGTACGGCTAGGCGTGCGTGACGCCGATACGTTTATCGGTACTTCCTAGTCCTCCTAGTCACGACACAAGGATTGTAACACCCCGAGGTATGGTTGCAAGGCACTGACGCATTACAGGGGGGGAAAAGGGGTGACAAAAGGAGAGATGCAATCTGCAAACATTTGCATTATAATGTCCTCCACACAGGGACACATTCGACCAATAATACTGTATTACAGGATAATAATACCACTATCTAATCGATTAGGATTATAGACTGTACTACTACTACTACTACTACTACTACTACTACTACTACTACTACTACTGACGTACCCAACTCATAAATTTGATAACGTAACTACGTGGAAATTAACAGTGTCTTAACCTTTTGACGCCTAACGACGACAGTGGTCGCACCGCACCGCTAACCTCTAAACGTCGCATTTTATATATTTATTCAACAAATATATGTACTAATATTTTAAACATGTTATATACTCTCCGTTTTTTTCCTCTTCAAAATGCAGTTTGTTACATAAATTTAACGTATTTGGTTCCTGTATTATTCACATTTTATATACAGAGTGTGCTAAAATTAAAAATATAATTCCGGTGCCAAAAGGTTAAGAAATGCGCTCTTCTGGGCTATTACGCAGCATGCAATTGTGATTCCTTACCGATGTAGCGGGACAACCTATCGGTCCCATCTTCAAGGTCCACTCCCGAAACGTCGGTAAGGAATTATAAAACTCGCTGTGTAATAGCCCAGAAACGCGCATTTCTCATCTACTTCGCGGCATAAGCTTCATATCACGCATAAACACATCTTATTTTCCTACGTAACTGTCTTGCCTGTAAATCCATTTGGTATAAAGATCCGTAAGTTTCGAGAATCTATCCGAATAAAATAATGTCGGTTGTGCCGCACGCCGAAAAAGATACATTTTTCAGAGACGATTTCATAAAGTCAGATTCTTCGGCTGTGACGGATGAATCTAAGAGATATCATCCTTGACCTATAAACATTTCACAGTCGACGGCCAACCACAATGCGCACTACCACCAACACTCACTCGGCAATCTCTGAATCTTTCCACCGGGACCTATAATTACCGTCACACCGAAGCGTCTTACTTCCGCAAATTTCACCAGTTTCTACACTCTCTGGCCACAGAAATGAATCAAATATTGACGTTTCCATTTTAGTACACGGAATATGATAACTATGGAATATCAATTACACTTTCCGCTCCACAACACTTGCGCTGAGTATAGACAGCCAAAATGTAACTGGATAAGTTGCAGAGGTGCCGTGCATTAACACATTACGGGCAACCAGCAGGAGATCTTGGACGTACTGTGAATATATCAACGTGAAATCTCGAGCGGTTTCAAAAATGCCATTAGTTTTAAATAACCGAGTGGTGTTTCAGATTACCAAATTACGAACATCTAAAGTCTGTAAACAACACAGCGTAAAATAGTGTATAGGTACCATGGACTACCCTGAACACAAGGGCAGTGAGCTATTCCGAAACATAGGCATACACATACAAATCTACAAGGCGTCACATCTCATAAGACTGGAATCTTCGTCACTGCCACTGTATAAACTCAAGCTTTGCATAATATCAAACTATTTAACATCTGAAACCTACTTCCTCCATCATGCTCAGTACAGTCTATATGAAACCACAACTTATTTGACAAGCACTGTTCCCACTCTTCTCTTTCCTCATCCTCTGCAAACATCCAGTGGTGTAAAATGAACTCGGCGTTCTCGTCTGAAGGCGATGACCTCCTCCATGCATAACGAACCGTCAAAATTTGTTCAGAGACAGGCGTCGTCGTCGTAATCACGATCATCATCATAACCAACGCTGCCGCTGCTCCCACCGCCATAATCATCGTCGCCTATGAAGAAATGCTGAATGGATCTATCGTAGTCCGAATCCGTAATAACTACGATATTCCATCCACACTACTAGCAACACGTGCCAAAGAATCAAACACGATTTAGTTTTACTAAGCAGGACTAATTAGCCGATCCCAGTGCCCGAGCGATCTAAGGCATGGGTCTGCGGCAGCTCGATTGCTGGGATTACGTGTTCGAAGCCCACCGTCGGCATGGCTGTCTCTTAGAGTGCTGTGTGTTGTCAGGTAGAAAGAAGTCTCTGCGACGGGCTGATCACTCGTCCAGAGGATTCCTAATGAGAGGGGTGTGTCCGAGTGCGATCGTGAAGCCTCGGCAATGGAGAGCCTGAACCACTAGGGGCTGTCGCGCCATGAGGGGAAAAACAGGCAGAATTTGGCATCACCTTGCATCGTTGGTATTCGTTCACCAGCAAACTGTTACCTCTGTTACCACAGGAACAACACCATCTCAAAACACTTCGCAGCTATGGCCAAGCAACAGCATAGTTCCTGTTAAGTACCGTCTAAGTGACGCTGCAACCCAGCCGGAATTTACATAACCTACGGTGTAATTTGTCACCCGACAGCACATTACAGTGGTCCGTAGTGAAAACTTGTTATCCCACATTTTTCGCATATTCTATATTCACGATACTTTCTCTATGCATCAATGGAGTACTAATCAAAGACAATGAAATCCAGCCTGCAAATGAGGAAGGTTCGCATCCTTGTAGTCCATTATCTTTTTATTGCTGTGAACGATGCTGTTGAGGTACACTAAAACTGAAAACTGGTCCATCTCTTCCGTGTTATGTATCGATTACGTATACTGATGGTCATTTATTGACCATTAACTTCAAACAAATTAATTTTCAAACGCTTTTCACGAAAATCTGTCATTCGGCTCAAAATTTAGTATGGGGAGGGGCCACGTGAGCAAAGTTCCTTATTTCCATATTAAAAAAAAAGTTTTAGGCTGAAAATACTGCTGTAGCAGAACATGTCAAATGTCGCTGCGTTAACACTCATGGCCTCCGTGTTGAGAGTAAACAACAAGAGGTAAGAGCCACTTCCTGTCTGTCCGCAGTAGTCGTCTATAAGGCTGTTACTCGCACAGTGATGAATGCATTATTTATAGCAGCAAAATATTCTCGAAGAGTGCGTGAGTCTCTCTGCTCTATCTCACCATCAAAGTCGGCATCCTCACACTCCACAATTACAGAGACTTCCACAACACACACACAAACACCTTCCATAACTAACACCACAGAATACGGTTATTCTTGAACAGCGAAGTCACTCATTTAATCAAAAATTCTGTCTTGTATGGAACCAGGCTCTTACTCATCCCGTTACCAGAGCCGCCACTAGACCTAACCACAGGCGTAACTTCGGGGGTGCAAGGAGGGGCATATGCCCTTCCAATTACATTTCCATCTAAGAATACAATTTTTTTCTTCTGAATTGAAGAGGGGTAAATACAAAATTGAAATATATTCTAAATGATTGTTTGGGTGGTGTAAATAGAGGAAAAAATAAAAACCGGCGTTCAAATAAATCTTCCCCGTCTTATTAACTTAGCTCCTTCGTAACTTAAAGTTCCTAATACCCATGATCGATTGTGAAACCCCCCAGTGTTACCAGACTAGTTACACCTATTTTCAACAGTTCGCCACCTAGCGTGACGATCCTCAAGAATGACAAGACAACATTTAAAGCAGCCTTCAGAAAATACCTATATGCACATTATTTTCACCCTGTAGATGAATGTTTTTATGTGTAAAGATGATTTAAAATAGTGTTTTTGTAAAATGTTTGTAGTATTTTACACCGTAAAATTGTATATTTGTGTATTTATGATTTGTTACACAAACTGCTGTCTTCATGACACACTAATGCATCCATGGAATGTGTGTATGTATGTATGTATGTATGTATGTATGTATGTAAGTAAATACGGTCCTAACCCCCAGCCAGATCACTTCAGTATGCACGACGACATCCTACTTCTTTAACATTCATTCTAATATCATTCCCCCCATCAACACCTAGGCATTCAAAGTGGTCTATTACCTTCATGTCTTCAGATCAGAGTCACGTACCCTTGGGTGGCACACACAACGCACATACCTATACCTAATCGTCTATCGCTTCCTCTCCGGTCGCTTGCCGCATAACGTGGCCCATCATCCTACCGCCAACAAGTGACACGGAATAGCTGTCAGATAAAATAAGTAATACTTTTCGTTTCGTTAATAGTACAAATGACATGCAAAATTTCACTGCAGTAAATTCTAAACCATACGGTTCCGTTGAAGGATTAGGCACTGCCGCTTCGTATTACCGAGCTCAGTGGATCTAATGACAGAATGGCTGACCTCCGAAGATACAACGTTGACTTCGTAATGTTAAATACATTCGTCGATCACATTACTCTACTTCATTCGTACGTCTTGTCTTGTACTGTACAACACCTTCCTATACAGGACACACCATACCATGCCACAGGGACTTGATTCCCCTGGATCGAAAACGTCGACATTAGATTTCTGTATACACATTATGAACAATGGCGTGTGAATTTTTTTACCAAGAACGTTTTAGCATCGTAAGAGCCTTAGCACCCACGTTATTATAATTATATCTCCTACTTTTTATATTTTATATATTTTAACATTGTATATGTGAGACTGTTGTGTTGGTATTACATATTCCTTTGAAATTACATCTGCAGGAGGAATGAAATTCATTGCCGAAACATGTAGGTCGGTTCAGTTTTACGTATTGCGCATGATCTTATGTGCAAATGATGGTGTATGCCAATAATTGTTACATTTGTGTTCATGGATTATAACAATCTGATAAATTTGTGTTCACAGATTATAACAATCTGTTACATTTGTGTCCACAGATTATAACAATCCGTTACAATTGTGTCCACAGATAACAATCCGCAACATTTGTGTCCAAATATTATAACAATCTGCTACATTTTTGTTCACAGATTATAACAATCTGCTACATTTTTGTCCACAGATTATAACAGTCTACTACATTTATGACCACATATTGTGACACTCTGCTACAATTGTGTCCGCGGATTCTAATAATCTGCTAACTTGATGTTCACACATTCTCACCATTTGCTACACATTCGTGTTCACACACTCGGCTACGTACACTTTGTGTTCACATATTCTAACAATTCCGTACAAGTTCTTCTGTCCTTGAAATGTCACCCGGACCACCAGAAAAATCCGCCCATTTCCAGTTTATCTAATTACAATGAAGCAGTTTCAAATTCAGTACGTTCACACGGGCACAGCAACCTCGTCGCCGACCCGTTAACTAATTAAGTAGAGAGAAAAAAAAACAAGTAATATAATCATGACTGTTAGTGAATGCAGAAAACAGAATAAAAAGACTCGCTTGGGACTGAAAGTAAGAGCAGATATACGACCGCTCGCACAGAGGTTATGTATGTATAATAAGAAATCTGAAAGAAGCCATTACAGCTTAATGAAAAACGCGAATGAAAAAGAATTTTATACAGAAACTGCGCTTCATTATCCCACTTCCTTTAATTTATAGGGAAAGGAATACCTCGGCGTTATGAAGGTGTGTCTGTCCGTCCCTCGTAACTTTTGGATCAACACGCATGTTTCAGTGTTGAAGATGCGTGTCTTCTGGAGCGTTATAAGTGTCCATTGGTATACAGTCCTCTGACTGCTTGAGGCTGACGATGAAGCAATTATGGTCCTTCAGAATATCTGTGACTATTTACCAATCGACACGGCGTAACACCTCAAAAGACTTCAGCAATATCCCTGAGTACCTTAAGTCTCCACTAGAGACCACCTAAAATTTGTAATTTTTGACTTCCTAACATTAATAAGAACAAGGCGACAACGAAAAATTCTGATGTGGGAACGATATTAGTGCCACTTAATGTATAGCCCTGAATTTTCTGTTTATGCTGAGATACAAAAGCATATAAATTTGGATGATAAAAAGCGAAGAGAAGAGACCACAAGGAGGATACATAGGCGTCGATGGGAAACAATATTATAGTGGAGATATAAGAAAGCACTCACTATTTTTCGATTCCAAATCACAATTCCGACTTCAACAGGTTTTCTAATTATATACCTTTCATACTAAAACTGCTTCTACAAGTATAATAAGATGTACGTTAGCAAATGACAGTCATAGCCATGGTATGAAACAAGGAAGTTCAAGTCACAACCCTGGCGGTTAGGCTCGCATATCCGAATGCCGAAAGCGGGGTCCAACCCCAACGCATTTCATGTGGCTTTACACTGGGCACAGCGACAAAAGTTCCTCTCGGAGAATCTTATGTCTCTTCTCTTCGCCAATTATTTCTGCAAAACAACTCCATACACATGTATCACCACCCCACCGGCTATCGCCTGACAGGTGAAGCCAAGGAAAACTGTCACATGGATCGATCCCCTCCACACTTCCCTACAGCTGTTTTGTTTGGACCGGCAGCATATTTCCCTTCAGTATCTGCTGTTGGTAGTGACAACTATGTGGTAAAATTCGGAGGCGATCCGTGCTTTGGGACTGCTGTCTTTGGCCGGAGAGGGCCGGAAAGGTAAAGGAACGCGATGCAGTACATGGGGAAGCCTCGAGCGTCGCTGTCACCACCCACTTCCGTTGACTGGACTTAACGACAATTGCTGTGGGCCGCCTGACGTAAGTCAGCGGGGGTTGGACAGGAATGCACTGGAAAGCAAATGGGAAAGGCCACTATCACATCCATCCTTACCGTCACTGGGGCGGATTTCAGCGGCTTCACTGAACACGACAGCAATAAAGTTTACCTCTTGGGGGTATCAAATAACGTTTAATGGCTGACCGCTGACAATGGGGAGCTTAATTGGAGATAACAGACGAATCAAATCATGTTCTTTAGAAAATACTTTTTTGGGCACTCTTACTGAAGTCAGAAATGGATATACGATGGATGTGTTGCAGTTTACAGCAAGGGCAAGGTTCTCGGAATCTGTTTTTGTGGTTAATGTTTTGAGAATGAAATGAGTCAGATGTGTAGAGAAGTTTCAGGCGCCGTACACATACATACCGGCGCGACAAAGCGTCTGGGTGGAACTGTGCCAGCTGTGGGGACGCCTCTTGCTGGGGCTACTGTCACTGGCATCCTCTTCACTGCGCTGCTGCTGGCTCGACATCCGACCAATACAGTTGAGACTCCGATGATCCATGACCACAGCCTTTGGTGGGAGTTGAGCATCTACAGTCACTTCACGGCAGTTACACTGCGGTTTATAAACACACCGCACTTAGATTTGACCACATTGGGAAACATCACCGACTCACTTTGGTGAAGTTTGTTTCCTCTTCACAATATTATGAATTTAAACCCAGGTAACGTGAAACTTCCAATTTGCTGCAAGTCGCGAACATTTTCTTCTATCCTCGAAGGCAGAAAAATTTAAAGTAATGCATTTCGCTAAGGTTGACGGTAATGTAAATGGCTGCGACTTTCACTGTCACTCCCGGCCAACTTCGTAACAAGCACCTTAAAAGACAAACCGTCCGTAACTTCGGACACCCAGCAATTGAAACAGCATGACAAAATTACGGTTAACTCCATGACGATAACGTAGTTCACGGCTTATACTAACAAAATACCTATTGTTTCACATGTTCACAACCGAACTATCTTGTCACACTGGCGAGCATTCAGTTTTATCACAGCACTGTAGTTTCAAATACACGTAGAAACGTGCATTACCAGTATCATTACAGATAGAAAGCGATGGAAATCGACCAAATTACAGTTCTCGTCATGCAATACACCTCATCTCAACAGCAGGAAAATAAGAATTACCTAGACATGGAACATGATTCTCCATTATGGGACGAAAGAAGGACACATGGAGCCCTACAGACAGGAGCGTCCGATTGTCACAGTTCGCGCTCGCCAAAGAATTCACTGCAGGGACCTATGCATCAGCTTCAACAATAAGACTACCATAAGATGAGGAACAGGGAGATCACAGCATAAAATCATCCAAAGTTACAATCGTAGTGCCTTAACCCTTTAAAGACGAATGACAGACCGCTTTATTTAAAGGCTCAGTCCGTACCGCGCTGTAAACACTTCTCATCGCGGTTATAAAAACCAATCAGTTTATGGTGTAAGTGGCACAAGTCGCTGTTTGTTCTCAGATAAATACAAAGCACATAAATACAGTGTAGACAGAGCGTACAGTTGTTGAATGTTAAACCTGTTGGTGCATC
>Ga0123355_10008730_pt1 | contig 15329 bp, 9 predicted proteins | sample TergutEmb28metaG_3_FD_89872 | JGI IMG/M metagenome (GOLD analysis project Ga0123355, IMG submission 89872) | Embiratermes neotenicus P1 segment gut microbial communities from Petit-Saut dam, French Guiana - Emb289 P1 | ecosystem: Host-associated > Arthropoda: Insects > Digestive system > Gut ... | reverse complement strand
AGAATTAACCTTTTCAAGTGCTTTATCATCAAGATTGAGTAATTTGAGATATTTTTCGATAGTATCTGATTGAGTTGCGTGTACAAGTTTGTGTACTTCTGTTTGCAACCACACGAGATTATGATATTCGTCCGTACCGCCAAATTCTTTCGGCTTTTTGTGGTGACACTCCATGTTAAATGCGAGTAATGGTTCTCTCGTAACCCCGCACTTTCCATTTTGTCCTGCTATTAGCGATATGCGATTGTCGTTGTACTCCACAGATTTGTCATATTCTTTTGATTCCAAAAGATACTGCACAAGATACTGAGTTGTTGACAGATTTTTGTGTATTAACTTTCTTCCCTGCGGAGTGTATTTATTGACTTCTCGTGAGAACATTCTAGGAGTAACGAAAGTACAACCGTAGATGGGAAAGATGTATATTCCTGCCACAACTTTTGGCTTGCCCTTGTATTTTCCATAGAATTTCTGATACGTTCCTGATTTTTGCACTTTTTCAGACGAAAACGATTTATTGTGTTTATGTCGCTTTGCCTCTTTGATTGATACTCTAAGCCTATTCTTCAGGCTCTTGCTGACAATGAAGTTAATCTCTCGAAAATCCCGACTACATTGGGTTGCTGTATTGTAATAGTTATGCATACCCAAAATCATGGCATTAAGCTGATTAACTTGGTAAGGTGAAGAATCACACTGCACCGCTTTGATTTGCGCTTTAAGTTTTGTTTTCATTGTCTGCTTTGCTTTATCCGAGATATTACTTCGTGAAACAAACTTTTTACTTTTCTGTACCACATATAATGCAAATCCTAGAAATTCCGTCTTGCTTTTTCTGATATTGGTTATTTGAGACTTTTCAGGACTAATATCTAGCCCTAATCTCTCTTTTAGCCAATCTCTCGTAGCGATAAAAATTCCTTGAGCTGTTTTGTAATCCCTGCACAGGATTTTGAAGTCATCTGCGTATCGAACAAAGAAAAATTCTTTTAATCGAGATTTCTTCAAGGCTTCGTATTTATGGGAACAAGAGTATTGATGTCTGGTTGTTATTGTTTCCCATTGGTCACTAAGCCACCAATCCAGTTCATTTAGCACGATATTGGAAAGCAATGGGCTGATAATACCTCCCTGTGGAGTTCCTTTATCGGGCTTGCCAACTCCCGCAATTTCAGATTTTAGTATTTTACCTATTATGCTAATCAGACTTTTATCTTGAATACCAAGTGTCCATATTTGTTTTAGCAGTTTCCCGTGATTAACATTGTCAAAGAATCCTTTAATATCAATATCCACCACATAATGTAGTTTACTGACGTTCATCAGGGACTGCGCTCTTGCAATGGCGTGGCTCGTCGCCCTGTTTGGGCGAAAACCATAACTATGAGCATGAAACTTGGCTTCGCATATCGGCTCTAATACTTGGATAATACATTGTTGTATAATCCTGTCGTCCATACACGGTATTCCTAATGGTCTTGTTTTGTCGGGCTGTCCGACTTTGGGGATTTCAGTTCTACGAACACTTTTTGGGTGGTAATTTGCAAATTTGCCTTGAAAATATCTGACAAACTTTTCTTCTGACCAACCTTTATAATATTTTATAGTTCTTCCATCTGTACCCTCTGTCATAGACCCTTTATTGTTTTTAATGTTGCGATAAGCCAAAAGGATGTTGTTTTCGCAAGTGATTAAATGCATCAATTTGTGGAAAGTTTTGTTGTTGCACGATTCCTCATGCAATTTGTCAAAAACATTTTGCATATTGTAATACTCGGAGTTGCGTAGTTTTTGATGCTTTGGTTGCCTCTCTAAGTTCGTATCGACAGTCAAGTCAACCGCCTCCTTTAGAATTGGTTTCTATTAGTCATACAAGAACCTTGAAAGATTTAGAAATAATAATGAAATTAAACCTTGTCTTGGGGCTGTTGCTCCAGTTCCATTACAGAACCTTCTACGCTCGTGCCCCTGATTTCACTGCGATTAAGATGGATTATCCCGATAACGGAAAGTCTTTGTAAACTTGCCAATGTTCGACATTGGCTTTCGATTTTTTCCATCAATGCAACATTGGATTGCTACTATCCTTAACATTTACATTCACAGTTTCCCACGTTCCAATATTCCTATCTGTTCATATATCCGTAGGTGCTTGCTATGAGCCTGTATGCTTGATTGCGCCTGTAACGCAATAGGGAATTTCATAACATGGATTCTTACTTTACCCCACATACCCCGCGACCGCGGTTTATGCATTTCTACATAAGCTACGTTTAGACCCGTACACTCACAAGTTCGTCGAGCTTGTTTCCAAGCTATTCTCACCATAGATATTTTATAGACCCCCGGCATATAGGATACTTCGCCCACCTCTGGACGAATTTCGTGTGGACTAATCCACTTACGGTATCTCTCTGCCGACTTCACCTAGCTTCACACCGTGGGTTATTAGCATTTACCACAGCATGTAGGAGTCTTAGGGAGAGCGTTTCAGGGCGTTACCCCATCATTCCACTCATTGGAATACCAGTTCTCTGAATCTGTAATCAACGCTCCTTTTAATCGTTAATATTTTCAGTTTCATGCCTAACCTTTTCAGTTAGGAACGTGTCGCACCCATATCGTAGCCGGAGCGAACTGCTTTTTTCTGGTAGAGTAGGGAAGCACCGCCTTGTCACATTTCTGTGATAGGTTTGCGCCACCCTCTCCCCGAACCGGACGTACACCTCTCAATGTATCCGGCTCTCCATTGTTGTTAGTTCAAAATTTTCTCACTATTTATGTATGTCTTTATGACATTTTCTGCAAACCACTATAGTTTTACGTCGCTTTGCTAACATTACAATTTCCCAAGGCTGTTTACCCTGTAGATTTTTTAGCTTGTTGACGTGATGAATTTCGTAGTGGTCGCTTTCTTCTGTTCCGCACAACTCACATGTTTTTGCTTTTAATCGCGATTCAAAGGTTGTAACTGCCTGATTGTGCATTTTTGCAACGTCTTTAATTGTGTCGGTTGCATTCGTTGCACCTTTACAGTCCGCATAGTTTGCGAAATAACAACGCTTCATTCCGCTTTTGTTTTCGTATGGTATACCCCAACCACCATTACCGTCTTTATACTTTTCGATTATCTTGGAAATAGTGGTTTTATACTTTGCGGCAAGGGTTTTGTAGCAACTGTACTTCATTAGATACACGAAATATTTCAGTTTATGATAGTTGCTTGCCATACCGTAATAATTGCATATACCTCTAAGTTCGGCATTGTATGCAGTAACGATTTCAAGGTCTGTGAGTTTTAACAAAGAGTTTCTGTGTATTGGGAATAATGTACCGTCTTTTTTCTGTTCAGCTATGCCTTTTGAGAAGATGAACTTATGAATTGTGTCATTAAGTGGAATAGCAAGTTGAGTGTGATTGTTAAGCGTTCGCTTTGTAACCAACCCTTTACCGCCACTTCCACCACGCTTGATTTCACTACTACGTCTAACATTTACGTCATATCCAAGAAAACGTGCAAATTCGCCACTATGGGTAATGAGCGTCTTATCATCGCTGAGTTCCATTTTCAGCGTATTTCCGATAAACTCGGTTAACTTACTCTTAATCCATTGACAATCTTCACGACTTCCTTTTACACCAATCAGAAAATCATCTGCATATCTGATGTATTTAATTACTTTATCGGTTTGTGAAGTGCAGGGAGTTTTAAGCATCATTGCTCTTGTTTCTTTAAGTTCCAATAGCAATTCTTCTCGTTTTTCACCCTCTGCTTTGTCAATGTGACGTCTAATTTTCGCTGTCTTGACACGCAATTCGTTATGTTCAGGTGTTGTCGCTCTTTCTCTAGGCTTGTCAAACTCGGTTTTTAGGTTCATTACAAATTTATCTAATTCATGCAGGTATATATTGGCTAAAAGTGGCGATATAATTCCGCCCTGTGGACAGCCAGAATATGTGCCATGATACTGCCAATCTTCCACATAGCCTGCTTTCAGCAACTTGTAAATCAACTTTATTATCCGAGCATCTTTAATTTTGCTATTCAGCAATCCTACTAAAACATCATGGTCTATGTTATCGAAGCAACCCTTTATGTCGCCCTCAACGAACCACCGCACACCGTTAAAATTCTTTTTCAAACTTTTCAATGCAGTGTGACAACTTCTGTTCGGTCTGAAACCGTGTGACCAGTCTAAAAATATTGGTTCATAAACGGATTCTAAAACCAAACGCAATGCCTCTTGCACTAACTTATCTGTAAATGTCGGTATTCCAAGTGGACGCATTTTTCCATTTTGCTTTTTAATGTAGGTTCGCCTTGCTGGTGACGGCTGATATGTTTCATCTGTGAGTGATTTAATGATTTTTGCAATTTTTGCTTCACTGAAACCATCAGCCGTGTCACTGTTAATCCCTTTTGTTGATGCTCCGCTATTAGCGTACAAATTTTTGTATGCCACGAAGTAAATATCAGGACGTAACAGATAACGGTATAATCGTGTAAAAATTTCCTCTTTGTTTGCAAGTGAGTTTTCTCTGATTCTTGCTAAAATTTCTGTCGTTGGCTTCATTTGAGGTTTTCCTCCCTAATCAACTTTTAATTTTAGTACACAACAACTGTGTCCCTTTGCCATGTAAGGGTCATTAACCCTCTCGGACTACTACGGACACTCCGTACCCATGCAGGATATTCAGACACTAATGTCATAGCCATTTGTTCACCTCCTTTCGTGGCGTTCCTGTTTAGGGTATCCCCAGTTAATTATGTGTGTTGGTAAATATGGATTGTCGGTTATGCTTTCGTTTCGTTACCATAGGTTCTCCTACAGATTACACGGAGTTATTGATAACAACATATTCAACGAGCATAAAAATGTTGCTCCGTGTCAGGGGTGACAGGCAATTTTCCCCTATCAGAAAATAACTGAAATTAGAAACTCACATTCAACAAATATAGTTTTAACCTCATATCCACTTAACATTGCGGTTCAGTCGTACCAAATTGCCTTTAGGTAACTTACCGCTTTCCTGCCGTGCTATGTTCCCGTATCAGCTTTCGCCTTTCGGTTAGGCAGGTTGTTTCCTGCGTTATCTTGCAGGGCAGTACCTTATACTGCTTCACACATAACCCTATCTGGGCGCACCTCATTGATTTTCATTCCATCAATATCAGTGATTTTTCGCTTGACCATTTTCACAGCCTTTGCTTGGTCAATACTCTGTATATGCATGTTCACAATCACATTGCTGTCAACTTCAAGGTAGTCAGCCAGTATGCGGTCACTTAGTTCGGGTGCGATTATCTGTAGGAAACTTGTAGCACCAATTTTATCGCCGACTCTGAAAGTGCGTCCATCTCCAAAATAAAACGATGATGGAGCAATGAAGTCCTTAGTGCTAAGTCCCGAAGATGGCAAGGCGTTCCAATCAAAGTTCAACTTTTCTTGTGTTCCCATATGGAATATCTTGTGCATTACAGACAGGCGTTGCTTGCCGTTTAATGCCCTTGATGGTGCTCCGATTTGCCGTAGTAGGTTGAGTATGTCAATCTCGATTCTTCCAAGCCGAGAACGAGCAGTCTTTAAGTTGTCTGCTTCAATGGCAAAAGTGAGATACTTTTGACGCACAAGCCCGTTATTACCCTTGCTGTGAGCGGTCTTTAGGATTGTGCGTAATTCTTCACGAAGTTCTTCAAGATCATCATCAGCAGACGGAATATCAAAGAGTTTACTCTGTGTAGCTTTTGAACCTATGTGATTAATAAATGTCTCCTGCACACTGATAGATGGGTCAAAGTAATTGTATAAGTCACAAAGCCCCTCAAACACCGCTGTTTGTTCTTCTTGGCTTGCAAGTAGATAGCTTACATCGTAAAATTCAACCGTTTTGCTATATAATTTTTCCTTTACTCTGCAAACACCATCAGGATACATAGCGAGATATGGAATTGATGATTGAGCACTTGTACTCCTGTCCACATCCTTTTTGGCATTAGCAATAGCCAGTTCAATTTTCTTACGTTCCGCCCGAGTTTGTGTTCTTTGTGTATTATTATTATTTGTTTGTGTTCTTGGTGCATTATTATTTGTTCGTTTCTTTAGCTGTTGCAATGTCTGTCACCTCCTTATGAAGTTCTGATTGTCGCTGTAGTGTCGTGTATAGATTATTTGTCTGATACGTCCGAATTGCAGGTTTTTGATACTTCACCGCAATAACAGATTTCAGATATTTTTCAAGCGGTTGTCCGTTTTTCTCATACATCGCAAACAAGAAAAATGGTAGCATTACAACTACCATGAGCAGTGCAGATGCATTTGTCGGGAGAAAACCTCTTGTCAAGAAAAAAAGCGGTACTCCTTTGAGTATCGCCAAACCAAAGCATACTGATTGCCGTTTAGTAAGCCCCAAAATGAACTTAGTCTTAACAGCAGTCAAGTCTTTAGGGATAGATACATATGCCATAATTAATTTTACCTCCATTTCATATTTTTTAACATGTGGCTGATTACATCTACAGTCCAAGCGTTACCAATTGATTTGTATCTCTGTGTGTTACTGATTTTCACAGTATTGCCATTATCATCAATACCGTGTACTGTGTAGTTATCATTTAGGGTTTGACATCGCTCTGCTTCAATTGGTGTGAGTTTACGAATACTGTAATCGCCGTCGGGCAGGTCAATTTTGTATAGTCCAGTCTTTGCACCACGTCCACCGCCATTTGCACTAAGAGAAATTGTCTTACCGTGAACGCTGTAGATTCTGTCGCCTTGTCCGCCTTTACCAATTTCGCCTATACGCAACGGACGGCAGATGATACTATCGGTCTGTGTTTTGTTCTTTGAAGTGATTGGTTCAGCAATCATACTTCGTTGGCTTCGCTCTAGTGAGTTGCGTAACTCTGCACCGTTGTAGGTTGCGGTTATGCAGTGGCTTTTATCTTGGTATGCAAGACCACTTTCGAGAACGTCTTTGAGTAAGATGCCTTTATCGTTTGGTTGTGCAATGTTTGGAATGTTTGTCCAGTAGAGCCTTTTTCTTTGTTGTGCAGATAATAGAGCGGAGTTAATGAGGATTGGTTCACACCCAAATTCTTCACTGATAAACGCCTTTATTGTAGCAGGCATTGAAGCGACATTTTCGTATAGGTAGTATTTTGGATTTATATGTTGTATTGCGTTGACAAAGCACATGAACAGTTTCCAACCTTCGCCGCTTTTGTCTACCTCTCGTCCGGCTTTTGCTATACTCCAAAAAGTGCAGGGGCTACCGCCTATTACTAAGTCATAGCCTGCAAATTGGCGAAAATCTGCGTCTAAGACATCTCCATGAAACTCTGTATCGGGATAGTTGTAACGAGTAATTGAGCGTGGGTACTTGTCTATTTCGTATGCTATGTAATGAGAAACGGCATATCCTGCTCGTTCAATTGCAACGCGTCCGCAGGAAATTCCGTCATAGAGGGATACTACATTTAGTGTTTTCATTCATGCCCTCCTTTCGGAAATGCAAAAAGTCGCTCTGTGCGAACACAAAACGACTCTTGATAAAATTTACGTATTACTTAATGTGCATTAAACACAGACTTGGCAAGGCTTCCTGTTTTCAGCATCGCAAAGCAGAGCAGGATAGTGTAGGCTGCAACGCTGAATATTGCGGTGTGAATGTTGTCGGTTACAAGCATTCCGTTTACGAGTACGGCATAGATACCAACGCACAACATGAGGAAAAACCCTTGAAAGCCGAGAGCCATTAGTCCGCGAAGATAGTTGTTGCCGATTTGCCCCCACTCTTTGTTTGTTAAAGTTGCCATAGGGATAGGAGCGATTGAGCACATTAGATAAATTTCAATCATACGTCCGTAAAGTATGATAGTTATTACTATTCCCATGATTTTCATTCCGAAGCTTACGATAAATGTCTCAATCATAAGAAGTAGTAGTTCAGGTATTCCGTAATCTTCAAGATTCATACCGGCAATTGCAGATTCGATGTCAACAGCGGTTGCACCGCTGATGACACCTGCTGCACGAGATACTACACTTTGGGCAACATCAAAAATCCCCATTGTAATATCAAATGTGTGTGAAACAAGAAGTACGGCAACCCCTGCCTTGAAAATGTATTTGAAAAACATAAAGCTGTCTACATTGTCATGAAACGAATTTTTGTCCATAACCATTGTTATGAGTTCTATGGTTAAGACGTAGGTAATAATGATTCCGGCAATCGGCAAGATTACAGTTTGCGATAACGATTGCATCATATTAAAAATTCCTGCATTCCACCCCTGAGGAGTCTGTCCGACCTGTGTTGCAATTTCACCTACTTTGTCATTAACATCGCCAAACATCCGAGCTAGGTTCGTTTCAATTGCTGTGATTAGTAGACTGCTTATCCAGTTAGATATTGCGTCTAGCAGTGATTGCATAGATTCACCTCGTCTCTATTAAAATAGTCCTGCAAGCGTAGGAACAAGAGTGATGCCAATCAAAGCAACACCACCACCTGCCATAAGTTGTTTCATTCCCTGTGATTTTGCAGCTGGGTTATCTTGTCCGTAACCCTCTAGTAGATTGATTACGCCCCAGATTCCAAGACCTGCACCGAGTGCGATTACCAGTGTTTGTAGTACGCCGATTGCTGAATTAAAAAATGCCATAATAAAATCCTCCGTTATTTTTTATATTTTTTTTGATACACAAAAGGTCAATAGTTTCACCAAAATGATGCAATGCTTTGTAGGGAACGCATTTCATGCGTTCTGCTTTCGATGTTTTGCTACAGCCCCAATGTGTTGCGAGTAACTAGTGTCAGATATTAGAAACTAATGTGAAATATTAGTTGCATAGTGGGTTATCAAAGCAGAAGATTTAGCTGTTTAGTTGATTTCGTAGAAGTCGAACACCTGTTCGGGTTTAACTTGTGGTAACGGTTTGCGAATACGGCTAAGATGCTTTTGAATATCAAACGTGTTCTTTTCGTCATAGTCCGATAAATACTTGTAGTGAGGGTGCTTTGTTATATCAAACTTATCAGAGAGAAACGGTCTAACACCTCTAAGTTGTAGTATGCATTTTGAGCCATCCATTACCGCCAGTTCGTCTTGTGTCATCAACTCCTTTCCAAGTTTTTGATAATTAATTCCTGTAGAGGGGCTACTACCTCTATTGTCCGAAGTGTTGTATGTATCAATAGTTTCCTTTCCAAGTAGTTCAGACATCTCTTTTAATGTAGATTTCTCCTTGCCCCCAAGAAATAGTGTGGTGTCGCAGTTACCTATGATAGTGTCGGCGTTGTCCTTATATTGCGATTTTAGCTGTGCTTGGCTTTGTAAAATAATAGAAGCCGATATTTCACGGCTTCTGATAGTGGCTATTAACTTTTCAAAGTTGGGTATTTGTCCGATATTGCTAAATTCATCAAGAAGTAGCCGGACGTGTACGGGCAATCGTCCACCATATTCATCATCTGCCTTGTCACAAAGAATATTAAACAGTTGAGAATACATCATAGCAGCAACAAAATTAAACGTGCTGTCAGTGTCCGATATGATAACGAATAGTGCGGTTTTTGTGTCACCGATGGTATCCAGTTCCAGTTCGTCATACTCCATAAGATTTCTAAGTTCTTTGATGTCAAAGGGAGAGAGCCGAGCACCACAACTTACAAGAATACTCTTGGCTGTTTTTCCTGCCGCCATTTTAAATTTTTTGTATTGCAACACTGCAAAGTGGTCAGGTTCTTCTTCTGCTAAATCTTCAAATAGTAGGTCAACAGGATTCCTGTAGTCCTCATCATCTTCTCTAGCGTCCGATTCGTTCAAAAGTTCCAAGAACATATCAAAGTTCTTTTCTTCTTCAAGACCCTCATAGAAGATATATCCGATAAGTGCTGTGTAGTATAATCGTTCGGCTTTGACCCAAAAGTCCTCGTTAGACTTTTCACCCTCACCCTTAGTGTTGATAATAATAGTATTCACAAGTTTGAGAATATCCTTTTCACTTCTAAGGTAGGCGAATGGGTTATATTTCATGCTTTTAGCAAAGTTGATAGTGTTCAAGATTTTTATGTTGTATTTAGCTTTGCGAAGAAGTTCGCCGACTTCAAGAAGCACTGTGCCTTTTGGATCAGTGGTGACGTAACTGCTATGCAACTGCATGAGGTTGACTTTAAGATAGTAGCGGGTTTTTCCCGAGCCGGAACCCCCGATAACAATTACATTCTTGTTCCGGGCAAGAGCCGGATTCTTAGGACGGCTGTTCATAGTAAGACGTTCAGTTTTAGTGAGCAAAATGTTGTTTTGATAGTTCGGGTCAATATATGGCTTTATATCAGCAGGAGTACCCCAACGAGCAGAGCCATATTCAACGCCTTTGCGATATTTCTTTGCATTTGCTTTCTTTGCATGAAGATAGAGTAGTATAGCTGTTGCCCCGATTAATCCTGCTAAGAGGTCGGTGCTGTTAAGGCTCGGCAATGGGTTAGAAAATGCAGTGCTTAATCCTTGATTTATATTAGTTATTTTCTCACTGATATCACTTCCCATTGCAAGCCTGTAACCTTGTGCAAGCTTGTTAGAGAGATAGAAGAATATAATGAAAGGTATTGCTTTGATTGCTATTTGTTTTTTATCAAAGCTGCTCAAAGGTTTATTTCACCTCTGTTTCGATTCTTCTCTCTGCTTTTGTTGGCTTCAAGTTGCTTTGCTTTTGTCCTAGCTTTATCAAGGTTAACCTTAATTGGTGGTTTACCTTTGTCTTGTTTTATCACTTTTTTAGAATATTGTGTAAATGCGTGAGTAACGCTGTCAATGTCTTTACCCTTGAAAAAGAGCGTGTATTTGCCTTTTCCGTCTTTTAGTGGTGCAAAGTAGACACCATGCCTTCTTGCTATTTTGTCAAGTAATCGCAGATTTGGGTTTTTGAGTTCAATAGAAGAAAGTCCATCATTTTCTGCTGATAGTTGTTTAAGTGTGGTTCTGCCGTATCTGATGCTAGGATTTCTTTTTGAGCCTTTTTCTTTTTTATTTAAGTCAATAATCAGCTTGTCAAGTGCTCGACGTATTTCAATCGCTGTTGTTTTACTGATTCGGACAGCAAGGTTTATTGATTTTTCGTTTGCATCTTCACTTAGCATGGGTAATCCTCTCTTTCTCTATGGTCGGTGAGAGCCGAATACTATATCAGGGCTGTCCCAATTTATGTGTGATGGGAGTGTGACAGAATCTCTGCTTGGGAATCTGTTGTTTTGGATATTTAGAGTGTCCAAAGAGGAGAAATTTGATAAGTCAAGGCTAGTGAGGTTATTATTCGGCATCCATAGCAAACTAAGTCTTGTGTTGTTTTCTGAAAGCAATGCATCAATGTTGTTACTTTCTGCATATAATAGGTGGAGGTTGGGGTTTCTTGTAATGTCCAGTGTTGATAGATTATTGCGTCCTATTGTTAAGTTTTGCAGCAGGGGATTGTTTGACAAATCAATATTGCTTAGTTGGTTGTTCCCTATGTGTAATTGGGTAAGTGCAGGCTGATTGCTTAAGTCTATGCTGTTTAAGTTGGCGCTTTCTGCAATCAGAGTTGTCAGCAAGTTATTGTTTGACAGGTTGATTTCTCCGATGTTTGTGTTGTCTATAGCTAAGATTCTCAGCATGGGTTGATTTGTTACGTCAATTTGCGATAAGTTAGTGTGAAATACATTTATTATTTCAAGTTTCCTTTGTGCTGAAAGATCAATTTCAGATATTTCGGTGCTACTTAACATTAAAATGTTTAAGAGCGGTTGATTTTCAAGATTGATGTGTCTCAAAGGTGTGTTTCGAGCACTCAGTGTTTCAAGGCGTGTTTGATTGCTCAAATCGAGGTTGTTTATTGGGTTAGAATCAACAGATAGAAGTTGTAGGCTAGATGATACCGGTAGTATCAGTTCGGATATATTGTTGTTTCTAAGAGATATATTTGTTAGATTTGAGTTGTTAGATAGATCAAGGCTTGTTAGTCTATGGTTGGGTAATGATAGGGTTCTTAGGTTTGTATTTCTGCTTACATCCAGCACTTCAACAGAATTTGGGTGATGAATGCAACTTAGTTCAGTTAAGTTTTGAAAGTGTTCGATTCCTGCAAAGTCCCTTATTCCGGCTGTCTGAACAATTATATTCTGTATGTTGATAACATCAGAGAGGTATATATCTCCATCAGCTTTGCGCGTGACTCGCCTTACTTCTGTGAGGAAGTTAGGGTCTGTGAAATACGGTGTGATTATCCTATCTCTGAAGTGTCTGTCACAGTCGGGGTCTTCGCAATCGGTGTCACTGTTGCAGACTGCTTCGCATTTACAGTCTTTTTGGCAATCGCAGTTTGTGTCGCAATCGCAATTTGTTTCGCAGGAACATGTTTTATCGTTGTTATTGTCTGTGTTGCATTCACAATCAGCGTCACATGGACTTTCGCATTCACAATCTGTGTCACAACATTTATTTGCATTATTTGTGATTGGTTCTGCGGAGAGTATGGGATCACAGATGTAAATTGCATTGTATTGGCGTGGAGCGCTGAAAGGGGAGCCGACTAGGTTTGCAAAGATTTCAAGAGTTGTGCTGTCTGATATGTCAACTGCAACTTTGTGTTGGTATGAATGTGGTTCAAGCATTGTTTCCCAAAGCACTGTGCCTGTTTCGCTGTTTTCTATGCGTACATTTACATTAAAGTCTGCTTGGTTGTAGATATTGAAGCCTAGTGCTTTATATTCATCACTGTCGAGTGTGTATATAACACTGTTTGCTCGTCGTGTTTGGGAGAGATAATCTGTTTTAAGTGCTTCTGTGTAGGTGGGTCTTGGTAATTCATCACGGTTAATTACTTTCCACCATCTTGATGTGTTGCCTGATGTAGTTATTCTTCCCACATCGGTGTGTGATAGAAATGAGTTTGGGGTGTAGCCGTCAAACATAGTTCCTCTGTCTACTCTTGGGTCACAGAGGTATACAGCATTTTCATAATGCATGTTTGTTGTTGGAGCGTTAATTAATTCTGCTGTTATTTGTATTTTGTCAGCTTTTGAGATGTTTACATCTGTTACTTCGAGGCTTGAATGTGGTTCAAGGTTAATTGACCAGAGCAGATATTCGGTTTCGTGGTCGAATATCTGTATTCTTGCAATGAAGTCTGTTGTATTGTAAGCTGTGAAGCTTAGTGTGTGATAGATTCCGGAACGGTCAAACTCGTACAGAACTCTTGTTTGTTGAAACATGAAGCATGATGTTGTTTTAATTGCATCGGTGTATATTTGATTGCCGTCTGCATCGGTAGGCAGTTCATTTATATCTCTGACTTTAACCCATCGTGCATCGCTGTTTGGTGCTACAGGTGAGCCATCATCTGTTACATCAAGTAGAGATTTAGGCCATGTGTCTGATGGTGTACAGTTGGGGCAGTTTGGATTATTGCAATTACCTGTATCGCAGTCTGATAATGGATTGCATGTTGGGCAGTTAGGGTCTGTGCAATTTCCTGTTTCATGGTTCGATTTGGGGTTGCAGGTTTTGCAGTTTGGGTCGTTGCATGTGTCGTTGTCGCAGTCTGTGGTTGGGTTGCAGGTTGAGCAATCAGTGTTGTTACAATTTCCTTCTTCACAGTCTGTTGTTGGGTTGCATGTTTTGCAGTTGGGGTCTGTGCAGTTACCGTTGCAATCATTTGATTCGTTGGTTTTATTGCAGTTACAGTTGTTTTCAGTTTCGCAATTATGATTACCACAAGTGCAGTCGTCTACTGTTTCGCAGTTGTGATTGTCACAGGTGCAGTCGTTTTCTGATTCACAGTTGTGATTGTCACAAGTGCAGTCGTTTGTGTTTTCTTCTGAATCTGTGTCGGTGTTTGAATCTGAATCGTTGCCGGATTCATTGTCATTGTTAGCGTTATTTTCATTGTTTGAATTGCTGTTGGCGTTGTTTGAGTTATTATCGGCATTGTTTCCGTTGCCGGAGTTGTTTTCGTTGTTTGTATTGTTATTGGAGTTATTTTCGTTGTTAGTGGTTGATGTGTTGTTGTTTGTGGTGTTATCTGTTTGTGTTTCTTCTTCGTTTGTTTGGTTGTTTTGATTGCTTTGGTTTGGTGTGTTGAAGATTGGTTCTTGGCTATGGTTTGCGGTTCTGTCAAAGAAAAGGCTTCCGCAGTCGCAACAGATGGGGCAGCAGCAGTGAGAGTAGTCGCAATCAGTGCCGTTTATTATTGCCATTACAGCGTCTGTGATTATTTCTTTATCGTTTGTTTCGATAGCGGTGATTAGTTTTCCGCTGTTTATTCTGTTTTGGTTATGGAGTTCTTGGAATATTTCGTTTTCAATCATTTGTTCAATTAGGGTAATTTCTTGGTTGTTGAGGGTGGTTGTTAGCATGTTTAGGATTATGACAGCCATTTCGCCTCTTGTTAGGGTGTTGTATTCATCGTTGAATTGATTGTTTGTGATTTTGAGTGTGTCTGTTTTGGTCCATGATTCGCACCAGTTGAGGTCGGAGCTGTTGCAAGTATAATCAAGGATTGAAAGTACGGCGGTGAGGAAGTGGTCTGCTCTTATTTGGTCGTTGGGACTGAATCTTGTTCTTGATATGCCGTGTATCATGTTTTGTTCAAGGCTGTATGCTACTATTGGGTGTTGGTTTGTTGTTAGGTCTTGGAAGTCGGTGAGGATTTTTGTTCTGATTGCTGTTTGTTCTTCACCGATTGCACGGATTAGGATTGTATAGGCTTGGATTCTTGTTGTTGAGTAATTGAGAGCAAAATTAGGAGTTCCGTCTCTGTTTGTTGTTACTTCTTGAAATAATCCTAGTTTGTATAGCTTTTCAACAGCATCAAGTTGTTCTTGGGGTACTTCATCTGCTTTCATTTGGCGGTAGGTGTTTTGTGTGTTTGTTGTTTGGGTTGTGTGTCTTGTGGATGCATGGGGTGAATGTTCTGTGGGTTTTGCTGTTGTTGTGTCTGTTGCTGTTGATGCAGTTAGTTGAGATATACTGTCTGTAGCAGAAGTAGGGTTAATGGTGGGTTGTGGTTCTGTTGCACTAGCAGTCATTGTGTATCCTGATAGTAGGGCGATTATTGCAAGTAGTGCAGCGATTATAATTTGTTTTTTCATTATTAGTATGTCCTTTCTGTTGGTTTGTTATTGTCATTGTTAGTAGGTAAAAGAGCAGTAAGTGTTAACAAGAGGTAAAGGCAGAGGTGAGTTGCGGTGGGTTGTATGGTGGTTATGAGGTTTACAAATCTGTGCGTGTTTGTTTCTGCCTTTACCTCTTGGAAAATTGTACTGCTGTACCGTTGTCAAGTTACGATAGT
>Ga0123355_10008729_pt1 | contig 15329 bp, 8 predicted proteins | sample TergutEmb28metaG_3_FD_89872 | JGI IMG/M metagenome (GOLD analysis project Ga0123355, IMG submission 89872) | Embiratermes neotenicus P1 segment gut microbial communities from Petit-Saut dam, French Guiana - Emb289 P1 | ecosystem: Host-associated > Arthropoda: Insects > Digestive system > Gut ... | reverse complement strand
TTGAGAAGCTAACTGGTTTGCAGCTAGTCAAGAAATTCCCCGCATTTCACGGAACCCGAAGGTTCATTACCGCACTCACAAGCGTCCGCCACCTGTCTCTATCCTGGGCCAGCCCAATCCATTTCATATACCCACATCCCACCTCCTGGAGATCCATCCTATTATTATCCATCCATCTACGCCTAGGTCTCCCCAGTGGTCTCATTCCCTCCGGTTCCCAGCAAGACCCTATAGACCCTATATTTTTATAACTACTGAAATATACTAGAGAGATTTTTTTTGTGAAAAGAAAATCTTTTGAGCTGGTGTAGTGATCATTAAAACCAGAGCACAGTGAAGTGCACAATAAACACTATCAATGTGTGATAAAAACAGGGCACAGTGTTAGTGCAGTAATCACTGCCAACAAAGGGAAAGATAATGCGTAAGCAAACAGAACTAAACAGGTACAACAGCTGGGCGACACCCGAAGTTAATATTCATTTAGCAGTTTAAGTCAGGGAAAAAGAGCTTGTTGGTCCTAAGACTAGGTGTTATTGTAATTAAGCGCCGATGTAGTTTAATAATTAAAAAAAAAAATGTGAAAAGAAAAACAACTCGGGAGACCACGTGATCTACATTACCTTCTCCGGTTTTAATGAAAGTCGGTACGTACAGAATTATGTGAATACAGTTCGTAAATGTGCTATAATCTGCACTCAGCATGGCGCTAAAAACGGCACAAACCGCGATAACGCGAACATTACGACAATTTTTACGTAATGAAAGCTGACAGTAGCTTAACTGTTTAACATAATAAATCACCGAGTTTATCATTACTGATCTATTATTGCAGATTGGCCTGTACAGATTAAAGTACTGGCGAGTTACTCCTCCAATTCCAGCTTCGTATCTCTAGCTGTCTGAGTAGCGGCTAGTATCAGGTATTTTTATCACACCAAATGTGTGGACTGGAGGGATTTGTTTAAATTGCGGCTCCTGGAAAGAAGCATGACTGGTAACACTAAAACCTGGATGAAGAAAAGGCATTTAACTCGTTAAACGGGAGTACATCGCAAATGTGTATGAGTACATACATCGGGATGTTCTTTTCACCGTCGGACTGAGCACTGCGGGTGAGGAAAGTCTTGTGCTATACGGCGCGCAGTCCCGCGTTTAAAAAGAACTGCATATAAGGCAAAACTGGAGAGTGGATGAGACTAATATACAGTCATGCAGACCCACACAGTTTCTTACACGCCATTATCGTGGATGATTGTAGACACGAGTTGCCTTCCAAAGCCCAAACCCAATCCAATCCAATCAATCAATCAAACAACAGGCAATAAACCTCTTCAGCAACTCTACAGCATGGACGCGAACAGGATCATTTCATGGGCACCACACTAGCCTCCAAGCAATCCTTCTGGCAACTTTCCAACGAAGAGGACTCAATAATGCAAAAAAAAGTCAATACTATCGTCGTTGGCTTTCGTTTCACATCATTCCCAACAAAATTCCTTAACGCAATCGCAAGCAACGAGCCGACCAAGACAGAAGCGTCTGAGCTACCGGCACTTCCCGTTTCTATCCTGGAAGTCTCCTCGGGTTCGATTCTTCACTTGGATACTGACAACCCTAACACGTGTTATGCTATTTTCTTCAGTATCTCAGCTGACGCCAGGTCCCTTCCACAACTTTCCCATCATTCACAACCACCATCCCTCCCGAGCGACACTACAAACACACCCAGCTAAAAAATTCGTAGCACTTAAGTCCGTTGTCAGTCGCACGTAAAATAAGCACGGCATATTAAACTATTAAAAGATGCTTCATACAAGCATCCACATCCTTGCAAACACATTAACTAATAAAGTGCTCTTCCAGGATCAACTGGTAAAAAATACGTCCCTACGCTCGACATCCAGTTGCGATGAAGACACAGAAACTACACAGTTGCATAATGTGCCGCATAAAAATAACACTTCTACCAGCAGGTATGATCCTACAGGCAAACATCAACTCCCAAACTGTAATTTATGTTGACCTGATCATACCGACATGACGGGTCAAGCGCAATCTGCAATTCATCCCAACGCTGCAGACAAAACATCAAAACAACGGCAGCCAGGTTACACAGAAATATGACGTAAGACGTATCGTCAATGCATGAGAAACAAATTTCGCTCCACTCTCTTCCAAACGGTATACACGTTGCCCTTGTTTTACGCCTTTTGATTTAACGCTCCTTGCCAATGATCACTTCTTAATTTACGCCCTATCATTTCGCTACAACGCCCTTCGGCCGGCTCTGCTCTAACACTAACCCCTACGCATTCCATAATTTCCTAGGAGAATATCACTTTTAATTTACGCGTTACTCATTTACGCCCACTTTGAAACACAAATAGGGAGCGAAATTAGGGCTTGGTGTACCTGCCGATGTTTAAACGTTTTATCAGTCATGGGGGAGATACGACGGTCTCCTTCGAGTGGGCGAATATTGGCTTCGATTTTTCCATCCGTGCGCGCAGTGGGAGTGTGGGCGCTTGTGGCGTCGTCTTTCACGTCCCTCCAAACGTCACGGAAACGGGCGTGCCATCGATAAACTTTGGAACGACTGGAGAGCCGTACTACCTACCATATGCACTGTGAATCACTTAGGGTTGCTGGAGCACTTTAACGGCTTATACGCCAAACGTACCCTTCATTCATACAAAATGACAGTTACAATGCACAAACATTCATTTGAAAAACACATCACAGCTTAATCAGCTAATCGCAGAATCAGGAAACTTGTCCACGCGTCAGTCGAAAGCTGTTACTACCCGTCCAAACGCGTCCTGGTATATGGCGCTTCTGTTATTTCTCTGATAAAAGTTGCCCTAAAAATCCCCCTCCCCCCACACACACACACAACCTTGTATTTGCATGTGGGAAATAATATTGGGATATTTTCTTCACAAATCATGATCAACTGTTCCATTGCACACCAAGATTTATGGGGAACTGATATCTCACCCATGAACGCTGGAACTGAATACCGTTCCCCAATACAAATATCAGACTTCCGAAACGAATGGTTACTATTACTGCTTTATGGCTCGAATTCGTCGCTTACATCCATAGTTACAAGCTCTGAAGGCCAAACGGAATGTGAATGAACATAACAGAGACCGCCTCTACCAGTTTAATGTATGTAATTATGTCAACTTCATGTTATTCTACCACGCAAAGGAAGCAAAGTCAATACACTCCAAATACTTAATAAGCATTGTCAGTTTAACAAACTCGACGGTTGTGGTCAAGGTTTTTCACCCTCAGATCACCGCTATCACGAAATCTGCAGCCAACTTCAGTACGAACTTTCAGCTTGCAGGGAATCACGTAGTTGTTTGCGAATACTTCTCGCTGTTGAGTTAGGAAATCTTACCAACTAGTGATGCGTAGATAACTAAATGAATAAATGGACAATCACAACAAATGTTGACAATATTTTTAGTCGAATGTGCAACATGTTTCGGCTTATATACAAAACATAATCAGGCAGAGTTTAAAAATATATATAGGAGAAAGAACTTAAAATGACTGACATCCCAATCTTACAGTGTTTATACAAGTTTTGTTGTTCTTCGCCGAAACCTTGTTAAAATAATATCCAAAGTATACATTACGACATATTAAAATGTGTGGTTTGTTTTTATGCAGTAATTCAATGAAATCCTTGTTATAAGATCCTCGTTTCTTTCTTTCCTTCCTTCTTCCCTTCCTTCTTATTCTGACATCATCTACCTACTTATAGTAGATGTAGAGGGTTACTGCTGCAATTGATCACACTCAATGACACACACTCGGCAGGACTCCTCTGGACGAGAGATCGGCGCGTCGCAGAGACCTCTACCTGACAACGCACAGCACTCAACAAGACACACACATACATGCTGCCGGCGGGATTCGAACCCGCAATCCCAGCGAGCGGCTGCAGACCGACGCCTCAGACAGCGCGCCGACCGGGATCGGCAGGTTTTGCGATGTATGCGAGTATATGAGCAAGAGAATACGGGATTAACGTGTTTCCAAGAAAAGGCAGGATCTTTTTTTTTGTCCAGTGAGAGGTGATATGCTTAGCAAAAACGATTACTGCGTGTTCTTCATGGCGTCGATGTCGTATTTGTTGCCGCGCTGATGTGCAGGGCTGTTCAACTGTTTATAGTTTGGAGATATGTGACTTGCGTATGTTGTGGATGGACTGTCTATTCATCCTTCACACGATTCGCGTACATACACATCAACACGAAACTAAGCATGCAGTTGACGCCTTAAAGAAGTAACGTTTCGGCTACCAAACCCGAAGCAGGGCCTACCCACGGGATGTAAAGTATGCTCGTGGATCTCTTAAAGCATCACCTGCTGAAGGCACATTTTACCACTAAATTTGCAACGCGCATTTCATTATACTGGCGTATACAAAATATTTTAAAGTTTGATAACATCTTAATTCGGGACAGTCACGGCTACGAACTTCTGCAATTTTGGACTTCGCAAAAATTCAATCCTAACTCACCTGGGAGGAGTGTGGTGTCTTGACAACGTAGTGTTTTGATCGCTTTACTCCATTCGGCGACGACCTCTTGTACAACACAAACTTGCTCCTCCTGCGACCCCGATCACCCGGTGGCAGGAATCCATTGTAGCTGGAACACACAAAACCACAAACAAATAAGCAACGACTGTGAAACTGTTTTGGAAATCAGCAGCGGCCTAGACTAAGTGGTTCTATTTTCACTTGGGGCAATAACCAGTTTTCCCCCCCTCAACAACACAAAGGGCCCCTCACAGGTAACGGAGTCCTTCCCCGCAGGTGAAGGCGCTCAGCTAACTACCAAGGTCAACAGGATGTGGAAGTCTGCGCTCCTCTTCAGCTTATGACAACGTAACAGGAGTTAGGACTCTCCCCACCAACCCCGCCGCCGCCACCACGGAAGGCTCAACAAAGTCAAGACCGACGGTTAAAAATCTTGAAAGTACGTATTCGTTATTTTCTGCCTTTTATACATACGTGAGGAATTGCAATTCGACTCCCCCACCGGCAGTAGGAGGAAAGAGAATTTTTCTCTTCTCCAAGGCATCAACACGGGATCTGGGGCTCACCCAACCTTCTCCCTGATGGGTACCAGGGCTTCCTCTCTAGGGGTAAAGCAGCCGGGACGTCAAGCTGACCACTCACTTCTCTCTAGTTCTTCGGTCAAGACTGGGTGAAGCTACACTGCCACTTACCCATACGCCTTCACGACGTGCACACGGACAGTCAGTTACATTTGCATACTGTAGAACATAAGCAATATTAACAAGTGTATACCCAACATATTATATGGTGGTAAACAGATTGGCAGGTTCACCTACAGTGGGCGGGTAAGCGCCGTTTATCTTGCGGAGAAACGACGAAATTAACTTTTCCCTGTTACCTTTAACCCTGCACTTCCGACAACGCCAGCGACAATAAGAAAGGTGAATTAATTTCACTATTTTCATATGGTAATCCATACAACAGCCGGAGTAGCGTACTCGGTAGTCATTAAGTTACGGCCTGGGTGCCTCGGTTCTCGGCGAGGGTAAGCGATCTCTATGCGGGAAGCTGACCAAACAGACTACACGGAGACGAACCAGAAGACCTTAATATAATAATATATAATATAATATAATATAATATAATATAATCAAATACATAAAGTATTTCTACTTTGTTTACCCAACAAACGCTAGAAGCATGTTTAACCACAGAAATATGGTTTAAAAAGGAGCTTTCAGTGTTCACTATGGCCATTGTTTTCACTCCCGTAATAAATAAAATCAGTCTTTCAAAGCCTATCATTAATAAGCGCCATTTGTAGTCTGGAAATTACACACAAGCATAGTGTGCATACGAGGAGCAGAATATAGCCTGCCCCACTATACCACGCACACCATTACGTCCCTGCAGCAACGAGAAACGGGAAGAACTCTTCATTGCTTTTAAAAAAAATGGTAAATTGTGCACAAGGAAGTGAAAACATGCACCATCTCTGTTCTCACTGGCCCTCTGTTCTTATTTTAAATAACGTTCCTCTGCCTGCAACATACCATACATAACCTACCATTCACGAACTGTACTGTTCTTCATGATTCGTGTAACAGTGATGGTCACTTCGTGCCACGAAATTCGCGGCCAAATGCTACAAGTTTTTACTTAGCTACGAAAGTACAGCAACTGATTAACACTCCGCCTGTATTAGTAACGACATGTGGAAATAGGTGAAGGCAAGATGAAACGGTACTGTTGTACAGCAAAACCACTCCACTAGTTTCGAATGGGAACGTCGCGGGCACCACCGTATTCGAGACGTTTCTGTTTCTTCAGTCCCTATACCGCAAATGACACCATGGCCACGTTCTTACACGTTCTGCCAGCACATTATTTACTATCAACCATTCTACACTAAACAAATATTGCAAGTGGCGATAAACCATACAACGCACGTGTAAACGTAACATGGATGGTCGTTCGTGTAACCACTGTTGCTGTGGAAAAGCGGTATTACATATTCCGAGTGTGTGTAGACTCAGTTGACCAGCGTGCCATGCGCATGCGCCAAATTGGCATATGTGGCCTGTCCACTCTACAATATTTTTCCACATTATGTCATAAATGGCACGATTTTCGGGGGGGAAAGAAAAGAAAAGGGGGGAAAAAAATTACTGAGCATAGGATGCGTTTTATCTCAGCAATTAACCAACTTGAAACACAAAATTATTGTAAAACAAAAATTGTGTGCATCAAGTTGGTTAATTACTGAGATAAATATACTGAGATGCACGGTCAGCAAAACGTCAAAATAAGATGCGTGTTTTGATTTCCCCTACAGCTTCTTTCTGCAGCATTTCTCGTTCTAACAAGAACTGGACGAGATATGGTCAGATATGTATATTGGTCTTCGTCTAAAGTACCCGTTATTCTTGTCAGATTTTAATGAAACTTGAATTTTCTCGACAGATTTGCGAAAATACTCAATCAAATTTCGTGATGATTCGTTCGGGAGGCGCCGTTTTTTCTTTGCGGACAGACGGACAGGCAGACATGACGAAGCTAACAGCCGCCTTTCGCAATTTTTTCGAACGCGCCAAAAATCAACCCACGTGTCACTATTAGAGTGGAAAGCTGAGGAACAGCAAGAATTTCTATGGAATTAGCAACCCTACGGCGCTACAGACCCAGGCTACTAACAATGAGGAGTATTCTAGATTTTACTACGAATTTGTGTAACAACTAATTATATAGCACACTATGACATTTAGTATGAATATATCACTTCCATGAACTCCCTAGACAAAAATCCGTGGTACAATAGGGATAAGGCCATCTCTATGGAATATTATGATGAAGCAGACAAGGTATTAAAGGTCAACTCTTTGTTTGGCGAAAATGTCACCAGGCCAATTTCTGACAACAAACATACCGAATGGGGGAGGACAAGATGTTTAATTTAAATACCACAACCCTTCATGGGAATCAAGCGACCTCCCCTGTGATATGCACTCTATCCTTTCAGCAGGGCGTATAACATGTACACAACACAAACATACTCAATTTAACTGTTGTCAGCAACCTAAATTTTATCTGCTTTTAACAATAATTAATCCAACATTTTATGGCCAATGGAAGAACTTCAGAATGCTAAAATTACGTGCTAAGTGGCTTTACTTATGCAATACGGCAGTTTGTTGTATTTTGCCAGTATTCTGGTGAAGGTACCCTGGTGAAGGTCGGAAGAGCGGCCGAAACATGTAGGTAATAAAAAGGTAAAGTGATCCCGTTACAGGCCCGGTGTGGCCCAGAGGGTGGGTAGAGGTCTAGCTCTACTCTTCCATGACCGCGGCACCGGAAGGGGGTGAGTGGTCAGCAGCACGCCCCGGCCGCACTTTACCCTCGGGAAAGACCCAGTACACATTTTACAGGAGGCTGGGTGGGCCCCAGGGTCGGTCTGGACGGGCGGAAAATCTCGTCCTCACCGGGATTCGATCCCGGACCGTCCAGCCCGCAGTCAGTTGCTATACCGACTGAGCTACCCGGCCCACAAGTAGGTAATAAGATACACATATTTTATTTTAATGCTATTTTTATTTTAAAAATAAAATAAAAATAATAAGATATTAATTTTACCAATGTGCAGTTGTTGGTCTAGTACATAAATTTAGAAAATTCACTGCAATTTATCGGCGTGTTAATCCTTGCAATCACGTGTACGTACCATCTGATCTAACATTAAAATCTGTACATTTTGCCACAATCTATACGGATCCGTTTCGTACATCTCTCCGAACAGACCGTACATGTTTACTTAACAGCATTAACTCGCTGTTCATTACAATGGCGGTGCATTTTTGTTTCCGAGATCGTAATTGAATTTTTAAGTATTAACCAGATAAAATTTTGATTTCGAAACGTTAACCTCAATATACAAAACACACGCGGTTCAGAATTCACAAGCCCAAAGCACTCACAACAAAAACTGCAACACCGCCAAATCAGTGATCAGCGCGGTAAGGCTGTATCTCCGTGACCTAAGGCAAAGGTAATACACGGCCGCTGGGGGTGCTCGTGCTTGGCCTTCCGTCCGTCATGCTGCATGAGACGCCTTCGCAACTAAATTCACACACCTAGTTTACTGGCTTACAGCTCAATGGGAATAACGCAACGTACACAACGAACGCATGTTCCCACACGCTGTCAACACACATAACGGTCCCACTGGGGATGGCTGCCATAAAAGGCATGGATAAGTACTTTCGTACGCATATGATTAACACACTGTACCCATTTTCACACAATTGGACACGTACGTAAGCTACTCCAGACAAAAGTAATTTAAAGTGAAGCTTATTACCTTCTGCGACGTCACTCCGTGGAGTCTGAGAGCAACTGATCGACGTTTCGGGAGGACTCTGTTGCCTATATCTTCCGCGCTAAAGTAAGCGACAACAGGTTCTGGCAAACTTAGGTTTCCCCCACTCCCCCCCCCACACTGCCGGTTATCACATCCCTGAAGACAGTCATTTCCACATCACCGCTGTTCCAATTTCATGAAGACCCACACGATATGTCGGACAACGGAAGGGAAAAAGTGAGAAGCTGAACAGAAACGTCACGGGGTCCTATTCATTTCACAGTGTCTGCGTCAGCTCCTGGCAAAGAAACACGCATGCAGTGCCGCCCGAACAATTCTGAATACGCAATTCAGACAAAAAAAAAGGGGGGGGAGGGGGCTGCACTGACGCCTGCCGATTCAGATAAACACCCCTGCCTTGTAAGACGAAGGTTGGATAATTTATGTACCAGCAGATTGCGTGTTACAGTACCTTCCGGTACAGTTCCCTCGAACTTCGATGTAGGTTATCTTTATTTACCAAACTGAAAGCAAGTTGGAAAGAGGAACATATCTTAACACGAAGTGAAAGTGTCAACTCAGGTCAATTTGAAATGTCTTGTGGAAACAACGAAAAATAGCTAGGAGGTCAACGCAAGAAGACATCGCTCCATAGCCCGCTGATGAAATAAGTAAATTAGTGACATGAATGACAGACTCTCACGAAGTAGACGAAGCAGAGAACATCGCACCGTGTCACTGTTCAGCAAACAACGTCTGGGCAGCGTAGGTAAACGGAGGATTGGCACAAAGAAACCCAAAGCCACTGTCATAAACTGAATTTCTACATCCAGCCCGCAAGCTGCTACTAGTGGCTGAGATACCTGGGCCCATGTAAGTCAATATTCATTTTCTTTTCCATAAAGTACAGTCGAACTCGATTATAACGTCATTAAGGGGACTGAATATTTTGTGGTTTTAAACGAGCACTGTCATAACCGAGGCGTGTAATTTTATGGCTAACAGTGAGGAATTAATTGGTAGCACACAATATCGAACGTTATGGGCAAGGTGCCGCATAAAGCAATGTCGTTATAACCGGGGTTGTCTGCATTTGGAATGGGATAATAAGAAGATCTGATAGTAGTACCATGATATAGCAAAACACGTAACCGAGGTGACAAATGTACGTCAAATACTTTGTACTAACTGAATGTATCACATATACTAAGTGTACGTTCAGGATATCACGCTACCGCCGCGGTGCAAATGAGATCCGCGCTCTTTTGGGATTTTACGCAGCGCAGAATGGTAATTTCTTACAGACGTTTTGGGAAAACCTATCAGTCCCACCTTCAAGGGTCAAGTAGTTTCTTCTTGGACTGCTAGACCCTTGAGGTTGGGACCGATCGGGCTTTCCGAAACGTTGGTAAGAAAGTACCGTTCTAAGTTGCGTAAAATCCCAAAAGTGTGCAGGTTTAACTGTACGCGTCCTGCTGCCTTTAATTGCAATTAAGGGGATTCATAAAACATGACATGTTTCCAGACTCGGCGAGGAATCGAACTGGTCATAGAGCTGACAAATTATGTATGATTGTAATACAATAACACGGGTTCCTGACTAAACGCCAGCGAGAAACTGAAATGCCACGCAACAGAATCGAGATGAAATACATTTGACCGTTCATGTAACTCTTTTCCTCCCCTCAGAGGATCCCGCAATGTACAGAGGGCAAGTCCCCAGGGTGGAGAATAAGAACGTACCAAATGTTGTGGGGACAGCTACTAACAAGCAAACATTTCTTGCATGCTACTAGTCATCTAATTTCAGTATTTACAGCGACAGACATTTTAACACCAGAGGTTTTGTTCCCAACGCCACCTTGCCAGTCGATAAGAGGCAAGGCAAGGCAAGGCAACGCAACGCAAAAAGTTGTCTCTGTGCTTAATTAGGCACCACGCCGTGAACAAGTGTAAAGGAGTAGAGATAAATACGGGACAGCTACAGAGTAAGGGCTTTCTTATTTCAAGCTATCTACAAGCATGATATAAAAATTTCACGGTTCACATAGCATGGTTGTTTTTTAATGTAGTCTCCACATTAGTCCGTAGCGTTCTTCCACCTTTGAAGAGCATATATTCCTAACGGGAAAATTTGTTCTCCCTCTTCTACAGCCACTGGTGGGCGGCAATCTGCAGTGTCTATTCGCTGGAATCATGGTGTCTTCGTAGATTTTTTTAAAGGACCAAACATGTGACGATGTCACAGGGCGACGATATAGGACTACTGGGCAGACGCGGTGTCATCCACAATTCGTGATGGTCTTTGTGATGCACGCACTTGTGTGCGGTTGCCATGGGCGAGAAACACTTCTACATTCTTCCCGTCGAACGAACTCTACGACGAGCATTCAGACTTCCTACACACACACACACAGACCCAGATCCATAGTATCACGTCGCACTATTCGTTGTGCCGTGTGATCAATTTGTATTCTGTAGAACTCGTGTTAGGGAAGGAAGAAAAAAAAAAACCGGGCGTATGCTGAAAATAACAATGGCTCGCAAAATAATGACATGTGTCATCGGCCCATTTAAAAGGCAGTGCCCACCCCCAATCTAGCCCGAGCGATATAGCAACAACTAATGGTCATTCAAGTTTGGAGTTGGTGCCATCGCATTTCGAGTCGATTTCCTATTGATTGCGACCTAACCCTTTTTCACGTATCACATTAATTTTATTCAAAATCTGATGCTGCCCCCCCCCCCCAAGTTCGTCCATTACGTTAAGAGACTTGTCTAATGTTACGTTACAATGTAATCAACCTACTGTAAGCAAATGCAAATGGGGTGAACCCCCATAACTGCTAATAGTTATTGTTTACACGCTAAAACGAGAACTAGTAGTCAGTTCTGAATTTCATTTACAGGCAATGATAAGATTATGTATTATCAAAATTTCCGCAAGTGTCCTGTTAGGTAGTAGTTATATCGATGTTCACCCCGGGAAGAGGCCATGAAGGCCCAGATGGGGAGTAATGTACAATTCTACTCGTCCTTTAACCTCGGCGCTAGATAGGGGTGGGTGGTCAACGCCATGCCCCGGCCTCTTTACCCCTGAGAAAGACCCGGTACCCACTGTATACGAGGCTGAATGGGCCACAGAGCAGGTCTCAACGGGTACGAAAATCTCGCCTCCACCGGGATTCGGTCCCTGAACTGTCCAGTCCGTAGCGAGTCGCTATAGCGACCCAGGTACCTCGGTCCATGTTATATCGCAATGCGCTTGTAAATATTTCACAGCGACTATGATAATTTTGCATAAAGTCTATTCCGCTCACTACTGATCAAGTTCAGATAAAAACCATGAAACCGACAGTATCGTGAAGGCAGATACGTACCAATGTTTCGGAAATTAAAAGATCCCCCAGAAATGTTCGGGCCCATCAACGAACAACACGGTGTCACACGCCAAAACACGTTATCTTCAAAGTCAATCCGGCGAGAATCTAAATCCTTATGCCGTCATGTGCAGCAAAAACCGAAGTTTGCACTTCAAATTTTGTGGCCTGTAAAGGGCGAATTCAAAGTATAAATATTTACAGCTGAGTTCGTAAAGCGTAACGGCTGAAAAGAAAGCAAACGTGGGTGACAAGTGCCAATAAGTACGTGTTCATAGTGGAATTTCCTGAGTTTGTGGAACATATTAAAGTCGTGTGGCCACATCAGCTGTTAAAACCTAGTCAAAGTCGTGCATCGAGGAGTGCCGCGTGCTAAATTAACTTAAGACCATTCTCGTGTTTACCTTTTTCAAGTAAGAATAATTCTTCCTGTTGGCAGTAGCGAATAAATCAGCGCCGTTTCAGGCGACTTCAAGCCATTGACCAATTAATCAACATATCTGCTGATTTCTACTGTAGGTTTCTGCCGAGTTGAACTTGTTCCAGTACGCAAATTGTCTTGTATGTCCACATGCTCGGTAAATACGGATAGTCTGCCGAAATCATGTCAAAGAATAAAACAGTTAGTGTATACAGCTTCGTGACATGGCCTCTTTACCCTCGGGGAAATGACCGTCGATACCCCTTGAAGGCAAGCATGGATGGGCTCCACAGCTGGCCTTGACGATTTGCAAAGAACAAAAATCTTTTGTCTCCGGCCGACATCGCACACCATTTCGTCCTTCGTGCGGCCCTAGCCGTCACTATTACTTAGAGGGGTGCTGATAAGTCCTTAGCCTGACCAGGCAGGAAACAAGCTAATGTTTCTGTCAGAATGGCGCGAATTTCCTTCGGCGCCTTGCCTTGCGAGGGGGGAGGGTGGGGGGTTGATGACAGCTCGCGTCGCGATGTTGTTGAAATCGCGCGCGTCCCTGACATGCTTCCAAGCTTGTTTCCTTCCTGGTCGGACAAAGGAATTATCAGCATCCCGGTACACAGCAGGTTAATATTTTTCAGCCAATATAACTGATGAATGTTTAGAACACAAGTGCTCCCCTCCCTCGGCCTTTCCTTTAGCGCCTCTAGAATCAAAATCTGGAAGTGAAAACTTGGTAAAACTCAAACGCAATGGTGATTGACAATTCTGTTACAAAAGTGTTCTATCTAGTCTTAAAAAAATTGTTTTGTTAGCGTTCGACTGGAATTAATGTGTGATGAAGGAGATTCTGACAGCGCTACTGTACGTAAAACGAGATGGGATTCATTTGTCACGCGTCGCCCAACGTGATCTCAATCAAATCCACTTAACCACTTCACCAACTCCTGGCAGAAATGGGCATGAGCAGCTTCAGCTCGAGCAAACGCAAAATGCATGCGTCCAGCGGGGTGTAAGGAACGATTCTCACTCAATTTACCAACTCAACAGTATCAATGTGCTGGATTCATGGCCCGAATTCGGCATATTCAATCTCGATGATGACAATACTTCCGTGTTCGTCATCAGCTGGTATAGTCAAAATGTCTAGTAACAAAAACCGCTGGTTTAATATCCGTAAAATATAGCCACCGTTAGGGTATAATAAAAGGTAAAAGGTAAAGTGATCCCGTTACAGGCCCGGTGTGGCCCAGAGGGTGGGTAGAGGTATAGCTCTACTCTTCCATGGCCGCGGCACTAGAAGGGGGCGAGTGGTCAGCAGCACGCTCCGGCCGCACTTTACCCCCGGGAAACACCCGGTACCCATTTTACAGGAGGCTGGGTGGGCCCCAGGGGCGGTCTGGACGGGCGGAAAAATCTCGTCTCCACCGGGATTCGATCCCGGACCGTATTACGTTATAATACTTAATCCAATTATCAAAACAACGTACGAAGATTTGCCTAATATGTATATCCAATCAGAGTTTCGTGCTCCATAGGCGCATTTTTCAACAAAATTTTCCAAATAGAGACGGCGGCTCATCTGTCTGTTTACCTCCATGGGGTCACACATCCATATCCTTAGAGAGATTTAGTCGTCATAACATGAACATTCATTCTAAGAGTATACGAAACTCCATCTGCTTGCTCGCCTGAGGTAAGCACCTGCATTCTGGCGGGTACTGATCTGGGTCAGAGTGCAGTTTATATGCAGCGTGTAAAGAGATGGGCGTGGGAAAAAGAATCAGTGCAACGCTGAGTTCGTGGTAACTGCGGGAAAAGTGTATGTAAATACGTTTCACTTACCGTAAAATTTCTTCCAGCAGAGGAAGTGGTTACGGGATGCAGGTTGGTGAGTAGACCTTGGGAAGGGGTGTATGGGGAAACCACCGCTGGTAATTCTACAAAACTGACTTCGCTTACGTAAGGGACAAGCTAACGTTTGGTATTCTCAAATTACATACACGTTGGCAATTACTTTTAGATGCGTTCGCAGAATTGCTGAAAGCGACTATTAGCTTTGTCAGGCCTCTGTCTGTCTGTCTGTCTTCGTCCGCATGGAACAACTCGGCTCCTATTAGACATATTTTCATGAAATTTGATATCCGATTATTTTTCGAAAATCTGCCGAGAAAATTCACGTCCCGGTAAAATCTGACAAGAATAACAGCTACTTTACATGACGACCAATATACATTTTCGATAATATCTCACTTAGTTCTTCTAAAAATGAGGTGTTTCAGAAAGTGGATGTAGAGACGATCAAACCACGCATTTTACGTTCAAAAAGTTTCTTTTTTCGAAAATCGTGCCGTTTATGAGATATAGTAGAAATATATTGTAGAGCCGAAGAGACCACAGATGACAATTATTGCACATTCGTACTACATGCTGGATACCTAAGGCCACAAACACAAACTGAGAATATGTAATACAGTGATACTTCGGCTAACGAGTGACCCTGCTAACAAATTTTTCGGCTAACGAAGATTTTTTCGCTGTTTTTCGGACTCGGCTAACGAATGTTTTAGTGGATGCACGCGCTAACATAAAGCAGCAAACATGAACGGTCGGGCCATTCCAGGAGCTTATCTT
>Ga0123355_10008728_pt1 | contig 15330 bp, 10 predicted proteins | sample TergutEmb28metaG_3_FD_89872 | JGI IMG/M metagenome (GOLD analysis project Ga0123355, IMG submission 89872) | Embiratermes neotenicus P1 segment gut microbial communities from Petit-Saut dam, French Guiana - Emb289 P1 | ecosystem: Host-associated > Arthropoda: Insects > Digestive system > Gut ... | reverse complement strand
TGTCCGAAAAGTTAGGAACTTATTCGGACATCTTCCTTAATTTAAGAATTTTCGCAATATTTCGTAGAAATATGAGGAAATTCAAAGGCTGTTCGAAAAGTAACCAACTTTTCGGACAGCCCCAATACTGAGGTTGTTATGATCGATTTTGTCCAGTTGCAGGAAATTGTTAAACAGCATCTGGATCAGGATAGGGCAATCAGATCTGTCGATGTATCAGGTTCCACTCTGGAAGCTGCTGTAAATGAAGCCGCAACTCTTTTAAATACTCATGTTCGCCGCCTTGAGTATGAAATAATTGAAAGAGGCTCGTCAGGTTTTATGGGAACTGGAAAAAAAGAATGGGTTATCCGTGCTTATGAACGTATTCTGGTTAAAAAGAAAAAACAAAAAGATGAAGACATCTTTGACGAAGATGAAACAATTGAAGAAGAAATTATATCAAAAGACGGAGACGCTTTTGTTCAACGCTGGCCAAACGGAATTTACCTTAAAGTAACTCCTCCCGAAGGAAGCGGCAAAAGAATTTTTTCTCCCTATGCACTACAGGCACTTTATAACAAAAATATAACTGATTACGATACAGAAGCTGTAGAAAACCTTGTAAAACAAGCTTCCGGTGAATACGCAAAAGTCGCTGATTATAATCATAACCCGGCTAATGACAGCATAGCGTATGTTGAAGTCGATGATTCCGAAATGAAAGTTTTTATGATAATTCAACCGCCGACAGAAGGCGGTGCGGACTTGCCGGTAGACGCTCTTAAAGGTTTGCTTGTTCAACACAGGGTATATCATGGTGTAAAAGAAGATGTTTTAACCGCAATTGCTGACAGGCCTGTTTACAAAGAAAAAATTGAAACAGCCGAAGGACTAAGGCCGCAGAACGGCAAAGACGCTTATATACATTATAATTTTGAAGTTGATCAAACAAAAATCAAATTAAAAGAAGGGGCAAACGGGCGGGTAAATTTTAAGGAACTAAATATTATTCAGAATGTTGTTCAAAATGAAGTTCTTGCAAAAAAAATTCCGCCGCAAGACGGAGTTGACGGAAAAACTGTTACGGGAAAAATTCTTCCCGCAAGAGCAGGCCACGACATACCACTGCCTGTTGGAACCAATGTTCATGCCGGAGATAATGATACAATTATAGCGGATATAAACGGTCAGGTTATTTTGGCAGGCGGCAAAATAAATGTTGAGCCCGTATATACTGTTGACGGTGATGTTAATCTTAAAACAGGAAATATCATCTTTCTTGGAACGGTTATGATCAACGGGAATATTGACGATGGCTTTTATGTTAAAGCTGCGGGAAATATCGAAGTTAAGGGTTCTGTCGGAAAAGCCGATCTTGATGCTGAAGGTGACATAATCATTTATCAGGGAATCAACGGAAAAAGCGGCGGAAAAATACGTGCGGGGCGTTCTATTTGGTCTCGTTTTATCGAAAACGCCAATGTAGAAGCCGGTAACATGGTTGTTGTTACCGATGGTATTATCAATTCTTATGTTGATGCGCTGAAGAGCATAATTTGTATGGGCAAACGTGCTCACATAATGGGCGGAAGGCTTCGTGCCGGAGAAGAAATCAACGCCAAGGTTTTGGGTAATTCCACAAGCGGCACAGAAACAACTTGCGAAGTTGGTTTTGATCCTACCAGCAAAATAGAGCTTGAACGTCTTTTAACTTTAAAATTATCTGCGGAAAGCGAACTTGATGATATGAAGCTCGATCTGCAAAATCTGATCAATACAAAAAAACAACGCAAGAGCTTGCCGGAAGAAAAAGAAGCGTATATGTCTGAACTTATGGACAGACGGCAAACCTTAACCGAAGACCTTAAAAAAACAATCGAAGAAATTGAAAAAGTCCAAGGTTACATGAAAGATATGGAAATATGCGGGAGAGTATCGGCTTCTACAAAAGTTTGGCCGGGCGTTAAAATATTAATTCGTGATGTAAAAGAAAATGTGCATACTGAATACCGTTCGGTAACATTTATTTTAGAAAACGGGCTAATCAGGGCAACCAAATACGAAGAACCTGACGAGCTTGCAAAAAAGGGACTGGATGGCTATAGCTCCAATTGACCTACAGACACTCTTTTCTCAAGTTGATAAAGTTGGGAGAGCGCAGCTCGCCCAGAGAGAGGGTCAGGCAATTGCACAGTCAGTGCAGGGAGCGCAGTTTTTGCGGAAAACAAATGAACTTGATAAACAGGTGAATGAAACCCAAGACATGGGAGATGGTACGGAAAAAATAAAGGATCGTTCAAACAAGCAAAACAATGATGATAAAAACCGCAATAAAAATGAAAATAATGAAGAAGACTATGAAAACGACGAACCTGAAAGCTTTGTTTTACGTGAGCCTGCTTTGGGAAAAAAAATAGATATAAGTTATTAATACGGAATACTACATGAACCTATTATTTATTGTTTCAATTGTCAGTTTTGCTCTTTGTTTGATAATGTTTTTTTATCTGCATTGGCTTATAAGAAAACGAACAAAAGGTTCAACCCTTGACGAACGCCGTGATGAATTTATCAGGCTTATTGCGGAAATCGACAGAGTTACCGACAGAGATTCGCAGATAGTCGAAGATCGAATAATGAAGTTAAACGAGGTTATCGAAGACGCTGATAAACGTATCGCTGTTTATGTAAAGGAACTTGAAAAAAGCAAAGGCTCCGAAGCGCTTTACACAAGTCTTGGAAAAGGGATTCGTGACGCTTTGTATGTTCCTCAGGGTATTCCCGAGAGTACTTCTCCAGGCGGGATTAACACACCGCAAAATTATCCAACCGATACAATCGAAATTTCATCTCGGTTGAGTACTATACCCCGTGAAAATGCGCCTCCTCCTCCATCGCAATTGTCTTTAATAGAAGCGCAATTTGAAACTGACACATCTCAAAAAGTAACGTCTAAAAAAACGCCGCCTATTGAGCCTGCCGAGCCGCTGCTTGCTGCGAAGCCTCCGCCGCTTTCCAAAAAGCAAATTCGCTCACACATAGATCTTTTGCTTAACGAAGGCTTGCCTCCGCAGGAAATCGCCTCTCGCCTAGGGATTAGCATTGGCGAAGTACAGCTGGCAATAAACCTGCGAAGGTGAGATTATTCACAACCTACCTTACACAGGATTTTTTTTGATAAAATCAACTATTTCGTCCACCATGCCGAATGCCAAAGATGTTACAGTATCTGCACAGCCGTAATAAACGGCTATCCGTCCTGTGGCTCCGTCAGCAAGGGCGGCGCATGGGAAAGTTACATTGGGTACATCTCCCATACATTCGTAAGTTTCCTGCGGAGAAATAAAGTAAGGGCGGCTGCGGGCAATAACCTGCCAGGGTTTATCCAGGTCGAGTAATGCGCCGCCAAAAGCATACACAAAACCATTACAGCTTGTTAACACGCCGTGATAAATCACAAGCCAGCCTTCGGTGGTTTCGATGGGAGCAGGCCCGGCTCCTATTTTTGTGCATTGCCATGCGCTCTTTTCAAAAGGCGTCGGGGACATAACATGGCGGTGTCTTCCCCAAAATTCAAGATCGGGACTTTCCGAATAGATGATGTCGCCAAATGGAGTATGCCCGGAATCACTGGGGCGGGTAAGTATTGCGTAACGCCCGTTGATCTTTTTTGGGAAAAGAACGCCGTTGCGGTTAAAGGGCATTGTAACATTTTCCATCATGTAAAATTTTTCAAAATCATCGGTGTAACCAATGCCAATGCAGGGGCCGTGATAACCATTGCACCAAATGACATACCAGCGGCCGTCGATATAAACCACTCTTGGATCGTATTTATATTCAGAATCAGGCAGATCAGAATTTGTTTTGATAAAATCAATTGGTTTATCTTCGATAACCCAGTTGATACCGTCTTTGCTTTTTCCGGCATGAATGTTCATGCGGCGTGAAGTATCATCACAGCGGAACACTCCGGCAAAGCCGTCCCCAAATGGAACTACAGCACTGTTAAAAATGCTGTTTGAATGTGCCGTTAAGTTTCGGGGGATAACAGGATTCCCGGAATAACGCCACATAGGGGATCGTTTGTCAAATGATTTTGGTTTAGCCTCCCAAGGAATGTTTGGAAGGGGCGGTAAGTTTTTTATTATATTCATGTTTGTATTCTTCATGTATTGGGAGTTAATGTCAATGGAATTGATGATAATTCGCTAACAATGAGGTTTTTTTCATAAAATTTTTATAATTAACCTTTACAAACAGTTATAACCAGAGTAAGATATGATTGAAAAAAATCAAATCTAGGAGAGTTTATGAAGATAGCTAAAAAAATTACGGCTGTTGCGATTATTTGTGCGGTATTAATGTCCGTTGCATTTACCTTTACCGCTTGTGAGAGGGAACCGAGTGCGCCTACGCTTATCTGGTGGATGGTTGGTACGAGTCAGGCAGGATTTAACAGGGATATGAGAGTTATTTCCGATTATATCGAAGAAAAAATCGGTGTACGGCTTGATATAAGACTTGCAGGCTGGGGAGAAGCTGCGCAGCGTTTTAATACAATGATCAATGCCGGGATTTACTATGATATTATGTTTGTCGATGGAGGCACTTACAATCGTTTTGTAAGGCTTGGCGCTTTTGCGGATTTAACGGATCTTATCCCGGAGTATGCGCCTGAACTTTTAGAAGTTATTCCAGATTTATTATGGGAAGGTGTCAGAATCAACAATCGTATTTTTTCAATTCCTACCTATAAAGATTCAGCTATAACGGCCTTTTTCTTTTGGGACGGTTATTTTGTTGATAAATACGATATAGACCTGACCCGCACGGATTTTGAATATCTTGATTATGTATTTCGTAAAATGAGAGCTGGCGAATCAGACCCCCGCTTTCACCCGTTTCGGCTTGCTCGAGGCAGTAATCCTTTCATTTTTGATATTTTCGACGGACTTTCCGCAAGTTTGCCGCCCATGGGGGTCAGGCTTGACGATCCTGAACGCCGTGTAATAAATACATTACTCGAAGAAGATCTTCAAGAAAAATTAAGATTTATGTATTCATGGTTCAGAGACGGTATCATAAACCCTGACGCAAATCTGGTAGACGAGCTTCCAATCGGACGACCTTTCTTCATGGCTCAGGCGTGGCCTTCAGTGGCTTATATGTTTGCCGATACCGAAGGCGTGGAGAGATATGAAGCTGTGCCTTTCTTTGGCCCTTCTATTTCTACCGGTTCGATTCAGGGTTCAATGAACGCTATCAATGTTAATTCCAGGCATAAAGGCGATGCTTTGCGTCTGCTGCAATTGGTTAACACTGATACAAAATTGCGGGATATGCTCCATGTTGGTATCGAAGGAAGACATTTTGAGTATATCGAAGACGGAACATTGATTAGGCGTTTGCGGACAGATTGGCCGCTTTCCAATTTTCAGCAGGGTAATTTCTTTGTCCTGACTCCCCTGGATACAATGCCCCCCGGATTCCTTGATGAAATACGCGCTCAAAATGAAGCCGCTGCACCATCGACAGTGCTGGGCTTTAATATGGATCTTGAACCTGTAATGATAGAAATGGTTAATGCAACCAGCGTTTGGGACAGGTTTGCCGTAGACTTAACATTAGGAGCTGCAAATCCTGATGTGCTTATACCTCAAATTATCGAACAACTGATGGCTGTAGGTTTTGACAGAATAATGGCAGAAGCCCAGCGTCAAATTGATGAACATTTTGGAATGAATTAAAAAAACTGCTTCACACGAATAATTAGAGTCTGTCTATAAATGCAGAGCATTTTAGACAGACTTCCTTGAAAGATGTACTTTCGTAACCTTTTGCAAAAAAAGGTGAGAAAATACAAAGTGTCGTCCATAAAGAACCACTTTATGGACAGACACTAATTAACCCCCATCTAAAAAATAAATCATTTGAGGCAATTGCAAAACTTCAGTCTTTGCAAGAGGCTCATTTTACCAACACTATTTGCTCAAAAAGCATCACTAAATTCGAAATCGAATTTTATTCCTTGCCTTTCTGATTTTGTTCTCATATATTTGATTTGTCGAGTCTTTTGAAACGATCTTTATATTTTTTTGTATGAAGGAGTAAGTATGTTTAAAAAAATTGGAATAGTGTTGGTTTTGTTTGGTTTAACGTTTTCCCAAATTTTTGGTCAGGCTTTTGGAACAGTAGATCATGCCGAACAGGATGAAGTACTGATAATTGACACTGAGCGGGGTTTTACCGCACAGGTAGAAATGAACAGTAATATGTTTCAAATGACAATGGCAAATTTTTCTGACGAAGTACAGCGTTTTCGCCGAAGCGGTTATTCGCTAATAAATAACTACCCATTTGGTAATATCAATGTTCTTGATGGTACAAGTGTCGGTTTTGCTTACAACGCCGAATGGTTTGGGGGAACTCTTTCTGTTAACTCGGGCGGTCTTGGAGGCGTTAGAGCGTGGGTTAGTTTTTTTGATGATATGATTAAGGTTACAGCCGGCAACGATATTCGTTTTACTTTTGCTAATTCGCAAGGAGCGGGTGCAGGTTTGCGTGTATACGATGACAGAGTTCGTAATGTCGCAGCGGTCGGGTCGGAAAATCCTACGATAGACAGCAACATAAACCCCGATGACATTACTCAAGGAAGCGGTATTTTATTCGAGCTAGATCTTGATTCAAGAGGAATTGCCCCTGTTGTAATTGCTTTTGCCGGCGGCGGAAATCCGCTTAATTTGGGCGGAGACCACGGAAGTTTCCAATTCCTTCCAACCGGTTCATTTACAGCGAGATCTGTTTACGGTAAGCGGATGCAGTACGGTGCGAACATAGGAACAATAATCGGGGACATTGCAAGATTTAACGTGTCTTACATCTGGCAGCACGAAATCGACCAAACCTTGTTTCAATACATTGAGGCAGAAGACATTATTGTTCCCCGTGGTGCAAATACAGAAATAACCAACCATGTTTTTGGAAGTTTTGGGAGTTTTTACCCTTTTAGGGATGACTCGTTGGGAATTACGATCGGTTATGCCGGAATATTAGTACAATATCTGGAAGAATTTTCTTTTTCTGCTGTAACAGGATCTGCGTTCCAAACGGTAATGCCGCAAGTTTTTAAACACGGCATAAATTTTGCCGCAAGGTTTAGGCACGGCAGCCTTACTTTAGTGACAGATCACAACTTTAGTTTTTGGACGGATAAAAACTACAGAATATTTAACCTGCACAGCCCGGATCCGCTTTTAACGGATCACGGACTAAGATCGGCGGACACAGCAGCGGCTGATATTGCAAACGTAAACCATACATTTTTATGGAACGGTTTTGGTATTTCGTACCAGTTTACACCGGGGTTAGAGGGTACTTTTTATGCACGAAACCTTCTTCGTATAGACGAAACACCTCAGTTTAGAATGTTAAACAGTTATTTTTCTGTAGAAGCAAGAGCGAATTTTCGTTTAGGTTCCACAGTTGAGGCTTGGGCAGGGATTGTTTACCAATATACATGGCGGACTGTAAATCAAGAATTAAACGAAAGAGTAAATGAATTTCCTTCCGGAAATACAGCGGCAGATACTGTAGATACTTTGTCTATGTTTCAGATACCAATCGGGCTGAGAGTAAGACTGCAAAGAGGGAATTAATGGAGTTGTTCGGAAACTTCAGTTTCTGAACAACTTCTTTATAAAAATCGCATTTTTGCAGGGCTTTGACCGAAAAAATGCAAGACTTGAGAGGCAACCAACCGGGTTGCCTCTCAAGTACAATGTGCTTTTCCCGAAAGGTTCTTTCGGTTGAAAGTAAATTTATTTTGCATAGGAGGAAAATATGCAAAGAACAAAAAAAGCTAAAAGGTATATTTTAGCAGGCTTCGTAGTTTTTGCTGCGATATTGTTAGTTCTGGGAGCTTGTGGTCCAGATCCTTCTCCACCACCCCCGCCGCCGCCGCAAGATATTACATGGACGTTGGAACAGGTTGGCGGTGTAAACTTTGAGGCTACTACAACAGGTTTACAAATTACTTTTGGCTCAAGAGTGAATAACCTTACCAGTAGCGACATTACAGTTACAGGTGTTGCGTCTGTTGGCAGCGGTGCGTTTGAGTCGTCACAAAACGGAGCAGTCTGGACTATCCCTATTGACGTGACTGAAGGTGGTCTAGTAACAGTAGAGATTCCCAGATCCGGCATAGAGACTGGCCCGCAGAGTGTTAGTGTGTTCTTTGTAGGCGAATGGACACCCGCTACCTGGACAGCAACTGCCAACGGAACCGCAGGAGTTTCTTCAACTACAGCGATTCTTTTTGTATTCGATCATTTTGATGATTTCAATTCAACTTTGAATATAGCAGATTTTGTAATAACGAACGGAACCGGAAGCATAGAAGAAGCTGTCCATTTGATTGGCAGCGGAAATGAATGGTCATTGACAGTTCGTACAGAGTCCGCAGGTACAGTTAAAGTTGTTGTTAACCATGAAAATGTTGTTGACGATTATCAATTTGTTACAGTTCATTATAGGCCCAACGTTTTATCTCCGGAAGCTCCAAGAGTAAACAATATACAAGACGGGCTTCATTTTGTTCCCGATGTTGATTTAACAAATCAAACTGCTCTTGACACTATTGTAGGAAACGAAACCCATATTAGGGCAAATATTTCCTTTACATGGCTTGGGCTGGGAGCGGATACCTTTAACATATATTGGGCAAATGAAGCTATCAGACCTGCTGCACCTGGTGCTACTGGTATAGTCGACCAAGTGTTCTTTATAAATAATCTGGAAATGGATTCTGACTACTTTTTCTGGATAGAAGCTGTTAACCAACATGGCAGAGTTTTTAGCGATGTCTATACAAGAAGTACCAGAGGCGTAACTGCTACAGGACCTGGAGATACAGGGCGTCAAGGCGCGCGTGATATCACATACTTTGGCCTTGAGCGCGGCGACTATGTAAGAGAAATGAGAATCGAACCATCTGATGGAACTCTTACAGTTATGTGGGATCTTCGTGACAGAGTGGGTTGGTACGAAGTTTATGTTATTCCGGTAGGCGAAATTGCCCACATTGACAGATTTGCCAGAAGGCATATTCCTGTAGAAGGTTCAACTACACAAGGTGAAGGGCAATGGGGTTTCCATGTTTATGCTGACTCCTCACCAACTAACCCAATAGGGATCCATTCATGGGATTTCTTTAATGACACCTGGAGAACCTTTCACATCGGTGCTAACAATGGTATGAATTTAGGCTCTGGCGGCAGACCTGTTATTGGTATGAACCAGCTTGGAACACCTGATGCGATTGAAGCTTATCAGGATCCGTTTTTCTTGGATGCTTTCCCATATCTTGGTGAAGGTTGGGAAGAAGGAGAAGCCGTTTTAGCTGCACACGCCAGACAAGGTGTAAATGTTGGTCTGCCTATGGGTTTAGGCTGGTTACAGCCTTACACCGTATTGGATTCCCGCTTTGAAAATGCAATTCCCTGGGGGCCGGATCCGATAACAGGTGTTATTGGTGCGGGCGCTCCCGGCAGTGAGCCAAGGCCTCATTTTTCTACCAACATTACAATTACAGGTTTGACAAACGGTACAACTTATCAGGTATGGATAAGAGCGCCTAACGTACACGGAGAACGCGGATATACTTACATGAACGCTACTCCCGGCCCTGTTGCTCTTCCTATGGTTCAAAATGTAACAGTAACAGCTCCTCCGAATACTGTCCGTAACCTGGACATAGCTTGGGACAGAGTTGAAAACGCAACACATTATCGCTTGTACTTTAGCCGCTTTAACAGACCTCCTCGTCCGCAGGATGAATTTACAAGAGTAACTGGAACTGTTGCAGATCCTGTGTTTCCGAACAGGCTTAGCCAGGCTGTTTCCGGTCTCTTGCCGGACACACTTTACTATGCATTTGTTGTTGCAGAATCCGGCGGTGTTGGCGGTGCAATTGGTAGTGCTGTAACAGGCAGAACCGGTATGGCTCCTGCTAGCGGTATTATGAGACCAAAATTCAATTTGGATGCCTCGGGTAATCCTACAACCCAAGAGATAAGAACTCTTGTGTATGTAGAAGTAAACGATGATAATCCATTAAATGCCGGCTCTTACATTTTGGACGACGGTACATTCTTGTTCAATTATGTTGTTCTGTTTGCGGCAAACCTCAGGATAAGAAACTGCGCCGCAGAAACATTAGCAGGTGCTCCTCATGGTTGTATGAAAAATGGACCTCACGTTCACTTTAACGAAAATGTCCGTTTTATACTTAACAACAGGGCAAGGTATGTTCAGCCTCTGCAAGATAAAGGCATAAAAGTGCTTCTTGGTCTTTTAGGCGATTGGGACGGGATCTCCTTTGGCACAATGGTTGACTGGATGCGCCCGGACGTTTCCGTAGATCAAGTGATTGCAGAATTTATCGAAGATGTCAGGCGTGAAGTCGAAGCTTTTGGTCTTGACGGCGTAGACTTTGACGATGAATGGGCTAACAAAGCTGATTTCCCGCCCGGAGCAAGTGCCAACACGGATATGCTTCCAACCTCTGTCATTGCATTCCCGGCTTTTACTGCCGCTTGGCCTTTTAATTATACTATTTGGCGTAACCCTGATGTGGGAATTGAAGCGGGTAACTTCCTCACAGCTGCTCCCGCAGATGCCGCCATAACTCAAATGTGGCAGGAAGGCGGTGCTGTTTTCTTAAGAGTTCTTGAAGCTGCAAGAGTTGCAATGCCAAATGCGATCATCGCATTGTATGAGTTTGGTCACTCACGTCATATTACATCAGGTCCGGGTGGAACTAATCCAACTGACGCAACTGTTACAATTGCCAGATTGGAAGCGGCAATAGACTATGCTATGCAGCCATGGTATAACCAATTCCATAATGCCAGTCCTAATGCTCTTCCAAGGTCTATGTTCTCGCCAATCGCTATCGATGTTGGCGGCGGCGCTTATGCAGATCAGGCAGGAAGACCAAATCCGCCGTTCCCGGGTTTTACATGGCAAGGGAATAACGACATTGCAACTTTTGCAACGAACATGAGAAATGCATCTAATGCCGGTAACCCTTATGGCTTTATGTTCTTTTATGGATTAAATCCGTCATCTATCGGTCTGTCAAATACTGCAAACGGTGCGCGTAATAGAACAAAAGAAGAGTACATTTCTTATGCAACTCGCATTATTTTTGGTATGGATACCATTCTTACAAGCGAAGGTGGAGATTTCCGCAGAGAATGGTAGTTTTAGAGTTGTTCGGAAACTCGAGATACTAATCTATGATTCATTAGTTTCCGAGCAACTTCGCTTTTTAAAAATTGTTTCTCCGAATTGTTTAACGGCAATTCGGAGAAACTTAAAGGACTATACATGAAAAATATTTTTGGAATTATTTGTGTTTTTCCGGCTGTTTTATTATTAGGCTGCCTTGAGCTTGGAAGCGGAAAAGATCCGACTCAAGTATTTCCGGCAATTCCTCCAAAGGTACTCATGGGAACCTCTGGGCCAACTGCTCATCCTGTTGGGGTGGTTTTGCATATTGATGTCGAAAAATTTAACCCCCTTAACGCTAAAGATTATTTTATTCGTGACAGATTTAATCCTGATGTAAACATTCAATTTTTTGATACAGTAATTTTAAGTTTTGCTTATATGGAAAAGCTTCCTCGCGGGACTGCTCGATTAAGAGTGACTCCTGCTTTACAATACATTTTAGACAATAGTGATATATACATTAGACCTCTTCGTGCAAGAGGAATCAGAGTTTTAGTAGAGGTACGCAGCGGTAATTATTCCGACAGCGAACCCGGAAGCGGCTTTGGTTTTGGAACAATGGAAATTGCCGCAATTATACCGTCTTTACAAGATTTCACGCAACTTGTAGAACGCTACGAAATTGACGGATTTGAATTAAACGATGTGGGCGGAGGTTATAAATCTTTCCCTCCGCATACACGATACTTAACACGGTTTGAAAGCGATGAATTATTATACCCGGACAGTCTTTTTGTAGACGAAGATGGAAATCCGCTTTTAGATTATCAAGGAAACCCGAAAGATCCTGAAAAAATTCTCTGGCAGGAAGGTGCAATCAATTTTGTTAACTTTATACATTTTCTTTTTGAAGAACTAAAACTGGATTTAACTATGGAAAGAAATTTTCAAGTTATGGGTCCTGACGGCAATATGGTTAATGATAATATCAGGCGGCAAATTGTACGCACGATTATCACAAGACAAAACGGGCACGGGACTGTGCTTTCAGCTAATTTGCGCTTTGATCCCGATGCATATACCGGAGCTACATTTGTTGTAATTGGAAATATGACATTTTTGGTTCAAGATTTTACAGGCCTCCCTGCAGACATACCCGGTCAGTTTCCTGTCATGTTTGATGAAAGAAATTTTGGGTTGCATTGGCCTCGCGAAATCGTAAACACAGCCGCAGAACGCAGTTATGTGCCTTTTATATTAGATTTATCAGATCTTCTTCCGGTTTGGGCAACAACAGCTTTTCGTGAATTTTTCCTTGGAAGCGGTTTAAGACGGTACGGTGCTTTGTATTTTAAAAATCTGCCGCCTGTGTCGGAAACACCAACAGAAACCACTTTAAGTAGCTATTTAACACGATTCTCCACTCCGATTTTTGGAACAGCCGTTACCCGCACAGAAGGCGGCGGAGATTACACATTAAGTGATACCCTCAGAAGCATCATAGAGTAATTGAAATGACTACAATTTAAGGTTGCACCTGTCAGGTTATAAATACCTGACAGGTTTCATTGGGATTTGGGGATAAGGGAAACAACTAAGGGCGCACCAGCCGGAAGCCTATGCCGCCCCATCTGTGGTAAGATTCGTTCCTGAATCGAACTGCCAGACGAAGACCCAGTTCTCCGCCGAACCAAGAGCCGCCGCGAACTACACGGTCAACTCCGGAAGCAGGACCCATAGGATCAATTTTGTGTGTACTTGTGTAACTTCCAAACCAATCCCAAGCCCATTCCCATACGTTTCCGCTCATGTCATGTATCCCTAAACTGTTAGGATTTAAGAGCCCTACCTCTCGGGTTTTTTCTCCGCTATTTCCTAAATGCCATGCAACCTCATCGGCATTGTTACTGCCGGAAAACATGAAGCCGCCGGGTGAGCCTTCTCCGCCTCTTGCCGCAAATTCCCACTGTGCTTCAGTTGGTAAACGATAACCCGTAGATCCGGGAACTATTCTTACTGCCCACCTTGTGCTTCTCCTGCCGCCGGTAGGGATCTCTCCCCATCTGGATGTATCTGTCGTCCATTCACCTGTTGTTTCGTTTAACGCTTCATACGCTGGAGTAAAACCATCTTTTATACTAAGCTTGTTTGCGAATATTATTGTTTCATACCATCTTACAAATTCAACAGGTCTTCTAACGTCTGTTTCACCGTCTGCAGGCGGTCTGCCGTTGGCTGTTGTAAAGTGGCTGGGGTTTGTTCCCATAACTGCTTCAAATTGTTCTTGTGTTACAGGAAATTTCCCTATCCAAAAACTTTGAGTTAACGTTACTTGATGCGAAGGCTGTGCCTCCAAATCATCAGGATCATCACTGCCCATTATAAAACTGCCAGCCGGAACCAACACCATTTCTATAGAGCTGCCAGGGCTTCTTGACGGGCAGCCTAAAAAAATAATTGCGATTATCGCCGCAAAAATAAATCTAAAAATTTTCATACATTGTTTCATATTAAAAGTATTATCATTTGACAGCAAAAATCACAATAGAGCGTACGCTGAAAGCAAAGTGGTAAAATAGTCCTATTCATTTTTTTAAATATTTAGAAAACCCTGCTTGACTAATACACTGATTTGGCATACAATATCAGTGTATATGGAGGACTGTAATAACAAACCAAAACATTGTTAAAAAGTTGCTGTCTCAAGGGAATGGAATGTTTATCACTTCGCAGGCTGTGGGAGCAGGGCTTTATCGGCAGTATCTTGCGGATTATGTAAAAAATGGAAGTCTGGTCAGGGTTGAGCGTGGATTGTATGTCAGTCCCGACGGGCTGGATGATGTTCTTTTTTGGCTTCAACAGCGTGCGAAAAAAATAGTTTATTCTCACGAAACTGCTCTTTTTCTGCACAGGATAACGGATCGCACTCCTTCCCGTTATTCTATAACCGTACCTAGTTCCTATAAAGCGTCTGAAGCTCTTAAAAGATTTTGTAAAATTTATTACATAAAAAACGAGCTTATTGATTTGGGTAAAATAGAAAAACCTTCAGGAATGAAGAATTTAATTTATACATATAATTTAGAACGAGCTATGTGTGATATTATTCGCAGCCGAAATAAAATTGATAATCAAATTGTTATTGATGCCGTAAAAAATTATGCTCTGTTAAAAAATAAAAATCTTCATCTTTTGTATAAGTATGCGAAAGAATTTAATATTGAAAATATAGTATACCGGTATTTTGAGGTATTGGTATAGGAGCAATTATGAACGCTATGAGTTTAAAAGCAAATTAGTAAAACTATAAATGATATATGTTCGATTACTGTAGATGACGGAATAAACTTTGAAGTTATCCGAATTGATTATATTCGTGAAGATGATGAATATGGCGGTTATCGTGTTTCTCTAAGTGCAAAGTATGATACGATTGTTTCTCCGTTGTCCATAGATATTACTACTGGAGATATTATTACCCCAAAGCCAATTGTCAGGTTATTTAAGTCTCTCTTTGACGATACTGTCCAATTTAAGTTATGGACATATAATGCTGAAACAATTTTAGCTGAAAAAATTGAAACGATTTTGCGGCGTAGTGCGGGTAATACCCGCCCACGTGATTTTTATGATGTTTATCTTATCTCTAAAACTCAAAAATTTAATATTGATGTTTTTCGAAAAGCTCTTTGTGCTACTGCGGAATAGAGAAAATCAACAGAAATGATCAGTAATGTTTCAGAAATTCTTGATGTTATTGAAAAGAGTTCAATCCTAAACAGCCACTGGAAAAAATACGCTTCTGAATACTCGTATGCAGAAGGCATCTTATTTGAAGATACTATTAAGGTTGTTAGGGATTTAACGATCAAAAAATAACAATTTCCTCTTGGCAAAAATCACAATAGAGGGCTCACTGAAAGCAAAGTGTATTTAGTAAAAAATATTCACATGTTATGGATGATAAGTCAAGATTTATGCAAATTCATCCCCAAAATACTTGATTTTTGTTGCTATTTAACGCAAAATGGTAGAATAATCTTTATTGAATTTTTTTTAAAAAATCTTTAGAAAAACCATTGCTTTTTAGATATTTTGTGATACTATATA
>Ga0123355_10008727_pt1 | contig 15330 bp, 14 predicted proteins | sample TergutEmb28metaG_3_FD_89872 | JGI IMG/M metagenome (GOLD analysis project Ga0123355, IMG submission 89872) | Embiratermes neotenicus P1 segment gut microbial communities from Petit-Saut dam, French Guiana - Emb289 P1 | ecosystem: Host-associated > Arthropoda: Insects > Digestive system > Gut ... | reverse complement strand
TGCCGGGATCGCTCAGGAGCCGGCCCGCGAGAGGTATTCGCCGGTGCGGGTGTCCACCTTGATCCGCTCCCCGACGTTGACAAACAGGGGTACCTGGACCTCGAAGCCGGTCTCCAGCGTCGCGGGTTTGCGAGCACCCGACACCCGATCGCCCTGCAGGCCCGGCTCGGTGTCGGTGACCTCGAGCTCCACCGACGCCGGCAGGTCGACGCCCACGATCTCGCCGTCGAACATCTGCAGGACCGCGGAGTCCCCGGCCTTCAGGAAGTTGGCGGCCGACCCGAGGCTCGCCCTTGTCGCGTGCAGCTGTTCGTAGTCGGTGTTGTCCATGAACACGTAGGAGTCGCCGTCGGGGTAGAGGTACTGCATCTCACGCTTGTCGATCAGCGCCTGGTCGAGCCGCTCGTCGGCCCGATAGGTGCGCTCGATGACCGCACCGCTGCGGACGTTCTTCAGCTTCGTCCGCACGAACGCCCCGCCCTTGCCGGGCTTGACGTGCTGGAACTCCACCACCGAGAAGAGCCCTTCAGCGAGGTTGAGGCTCATCCCGTTCTTCAGGTCATTGGTTGACACGGCAGGCATCAGCGGTGTTCCTTCGGTGCGTTCGTGAGCGGCGTGCGGCCCGTAGCCGTCACCGCCACGGTGTCCTCGACTCGGACTCCTCCCCGTCCCGGGAGGTACACCCCGGGCTCGACGGTGACCACGTGGCCGATCGCCAGTGTATCGGTCGAGGTCGCCGCCACACTCGGCGCCTCGTGGATGTCGAGGCCGACCCCGTGGCCGGTCCCGTGGACGAACTGCTCTCCCCATCCAGCCGAGCCGATCACCTCCCGACACACGCGGTCGACCTCGGCGCAGGCCACCCCGTCGGCGACGGCGGCGACGCCCGCCGCTTGCGCCTCGGTCACCACGCGGACCACCTCGGCCAGCTCCGGATCGGCGAGCTCACCGACCCACACGGTGCGGGTGATATCCGAGCAATAGCCGTCGCAGAGCGCCCCGAAGTCGAGCACCACCGGTTCCCCGGCTCCGATCCGCCGGCCGCTCGGGCGGTGGTGGGGCTTGGCGGCATTGGGCCCGGAGGCGACGATGGTCTCGAACGACGGTCCGGCCGCCCCGAGCCGGCGCATCTCGGTATCGAGTGCCAACCCGAACGCCGCCTCGGTGGGGCCCTCTTCGAGCTGGTCGACCACCGAGGCCAGGGCCCGATCCGCGATGGCCGCGGCCCGGGCGACACGGGCCAGCTCCCCGGCGTCCTTTGCCCGCCGGAGACCCTCGACCAACCCGAGGGTGGCGACCAGCTCCACGCCGGGGAACCACTTGGTGGCCATCGCCTGCTGGCGGGCCCAGCTCACGTGCGCCGCCTCGAGGCCGACCCGGGCTGCGCCGGCTCCCCGGACCAGTCCGGCGCACACCTCGGCCTGCCGGGCGGCCGGGGCCACCTCGACCGTGACGTCGGCGCCGGCGGCGGCGATCTGCTCGACCGACTGCTCGGCGTAGCGGCCGTCGGTGACGAGCACGTTGCGCTCGCCGAGCACGAAAAGCAGTCCCGCCGATCCGGCGAACCCGGTCAGGTAGCGGATGTTCGTGAGGCTCGTCACGACCAGTGCCTCGAGGGGGGACACTCCGTCGCCCTCCACATCTTCTGGTTCAGCGAGCATCGCGGCCCGGAGGCGGTCGATGCGCCCCGCCACGTCCATCGCCGGCAGGGGGCCATCCAGCGCGACGTCGGCCGAGGGGATGCTCACGCCCCCTGTGTACCAGAACGTCGGTGTACCAGACCGCCGGCGCCCGGCGATCAGGACACCGGTGGCGTGGTGTCGCTCGGCGGCACCGTATCCGTCGACGTCGTCGTATCCGTCGGCGCGGTGTCGCTCGGCGGCGTCGTATCGGTGGGCGTGGTGTCGCTCGGCGGCGTCGTGTCGGTGGGCGTGGTGTCGCTCGGCGGCGTCGTGTCGGTGGGCGTGGTGTCCGTCGGCGGCGTCGTGTCCGTGGGCGGCGGGGCGGTGGTGGGCGGAGCCGTGGTCGTCGGCGGAGCCGTCGTCGGCGGCGCGGTCGTGGTCGTCGCGGTAGCGCTCGGAGGCAAGGTGCTCGGCGGGGTGGCCGGGGCCGAGGTGGGCGGGCTCGAGACCGGCGGCGCCGAGCCGCGGGCGGCGCCTGGTCTGGCGGTCGACCCCGGCCGGGTCGTCGGCTTCGTCGCCGACGGCGAGGCCGTGCCCTTCGGCCGCGTCGAGCCCAAGACGTGGGAACCGGGCGGCGGGGCGGACTGCGAGGGGACCAGGCCGGCGGTCGGCACGACGACGGGCGCGGCCGGGTTGGTCGGCGTGGGAAGGTCGTGGGGCGGCACGGGGACACCGGGGCCGTGGACCCGGCCGAACCCCGCCAGGTCGGACCACCAGATCGAGCTGATCTGGACGACGGTGCCGGTGTGGGGAGCATTGATCATCAATCCGCCGCCGATGTAGATGCCCACGTGGTGGATGTCCGTCGTCCCGAAGAACACGAGGTCCCCGGGGAGCAGTTGGGAGAGGGGCACCGGGATGGCCCACGCGTACTGGTCGGCCGCGACACGCGGGATCCAGACCCCGGCTTTGCCCCACACGAACTGGGTCAGGCCGGAGCAGTCGAATCCGGCGGGGGTCGTCCCGCCCCACAGATAGGGCACGCCGAGCTCGGCGAACGCCCATTTGAGGGCAATGTCGGTGGTGGACATCGGCGCGGGGAGGTCGGTCGAAGCGGCCGCCAGCGCCGAGGCGGGAGAAGAGGCCGACGCTGAAGTCGGGGAGGGAGTGGAAGCGGTCGTGGAGGCGGTGGGGAATTCGAGCGCGTTCGGCGAAATGAGCTCGGTACTGGCTTGCGCGGCGAGGGTCTGTTCCTCGGACAGGACCGCCTCGGCGAGGGTTGGGGTGAACGACGCCAACTGCTCGGTGAGCTTCACCTTTTCCGACCTCAATGCGGCCAGCGCCGACGCTGCCCCTCGAGCGTTCCTGGTCGCGACCGCCTCTTCATGACGGGCCTTCCCGAGGGCCCGCTTCTCGATCGCCACGTCCAGGCGGCGTCGATCGAGGAGGCCCTTCGGGTTCAGGGCGGTCTCCTCGTAGCCGGTCGCGTAGAGCAGCTGGTTGGCGTTGGTGAGGTTGTGGGGAACCGCCAGCAGCGGGCCGTTCATGTAGAGCCGGATCGCGGCCGCCTTCAATGCGGTGGAGAGCTGCCGGTAGTCGCCGCGGGCCGCGGAAGCCCTGGCGTCAGCGCCGCGCAGGGCCCGGCGCGCCCGCGCCTCGGTGCTGCGGTCTTTGGCAAGCGTCACGCTGGCCGCGTTGAACCGCGTCACCACCGACGCCAGCTGGGCGTTGTCCGCACTCTTCGCGCCAGCGGAGCTCAACGTCTCGGCCTGTTCCAGCAGCCCGGCGGCGGTCTTGCCTCGGGGCACGCCGTCGTCCGGTGGAACGACCGTCTTCGGGCTCGACGCGGCCTTTGCGCTCTCCTTTCCGGGTAGCACGTGCTTCGCCGACGGGGCCGGTTTCCCCGTCGCCGGGCCCGCCGCTGCGACCGGGGGAAGGCCCTCTGCCGGGTCCGACGCACCGGCCGTGACCGGCCAACCGATGCCCGACCCGAGCAGCGCCGCGGCGCCCACGGCCACGAGCATGCGCGCCGATTTGCCGAGCTTTGGGGGGCCGCCGAGCACGAAACAAGAGCTTGGCAACTCTGTCCTCTACCTGAAAGGTCCGCTTGGGCAATTCGGAGTGAACGATCAGCGACTCGGAAGGAACATCTCGATATACGGGCGGTCAGACGAGCGTCGCCACCACGGCCCCGACCGCGAGGAACACCCCGAAGGGAAACGGACTGTCGCGCCTGGCGCGGCGCAGCGCGATGAGCGCCCCCATCACGGCCAACCCGGCCAGGTTCGCCACCACCAGCGCCAGCCAGACTCGAGAGACGCCCTGCCAGCCGAGCACGCCGGCGATCAGGGCGCTCAGGCGGACGTCGCCGAATCCCAACCAGCGGGGGTTGGCGGCGTGCACCACCCACGTCGCGGCGAAGGCGCCGACGGCGCAGCCGCCGGCCACTGCGAGGCGGTGCCACGCCCCCGTCCCTACGGCGGCGGCGAGGAGGGCCACGCCCGCCAGGGCGGCGGTGAGGTAGACGATCCGGCGCGGCAGCACCCGGTGCTCCAGGTCGCACGCCACGAGTGGGGCCAGGCCGGCAAAGAGCGCCAGCGTGGCCGGCAGGATCGCGGACGGGCCGAGCCGCAGGGCAGCGGCGACGAACGCCGCCACCACCGCCACCCCGAGCGCCACGCGGCGGCCGGGCAGGGGCGCACCGCGCGCATCACCGGGCGAGCGGTCCGCAAGCAGGTTCAGGGCAGGCGACAGGATCAGGGCCAGCATCGCCGAGCCCAGGACCACCGCCGCATGACTCACCGAGTGGTGGCTCACCGGGTGACGACGGTCAGCCGAGGAGGTCGGCGACCGCCTCCATGGCCAGGCGGTAGCCGAGACGGCCAAAGCCGGCGATGGTGCCGGTGGCGACCGGGGCGACCACCGAGGTCCGTCGCCATGGCTCGCGGCCGGTGGTGTTCGAAAGGTGCAACTCGACGATCGGCCCGTCGAAGGCGGCGAGAGCGTCGTGCAGCGACCATCCGTAGTGGGTGATCGCCCCGGGGTTGACCACGATCGCCACCGCCCGCTCCCGGGCCCAGTGCACCGCGTCGACGAGGTCCCCTTCGTGGTTGGACTGCACGTGCTCGACCGTCAAGCCGTATTTGGCCGCCTCATCGGTGGCGGCCTCGACATGGTCCTCCAGGGTGTCGGTGCCGTAGATGGCCGGCTCCCGCTCACCCAACAGGTTGAGGTTCGGGCCAGAAAGGAGGAGCACCACACGCAGCCCCTCGCCGGTACTGACCGGCGTCCATTCGCCGTCGCTCACGCCGAGCTCACCCGGCCAGGTCGTTCAGCGTCGCCCGGACCAGGTCCTGGCTCACGCCGGAGACGACCTCGAGGCCGGCGGGTCCGTCCAGGACGAAGGTCAACCCGTGGGTAGCCTTCTTGTCCCGCCCCATCACCCGTACCAACTCGTCGGGGTCGACCCCCTCGGGGAGTCGCTCGGGAAGGCCATAGCCGCCGACGATGCGGTAGTGCTCGGCGACCCAGTCGTCGTCGATCCGTCCCAGGCGGCGTGCCAGGTGGGCGGCATAGATGAGCCCGATGGCGACCGCCTCACCGTGGTGGAGGTCGTAGCGGTCGACGGTCTCGAGGGCATGCGCCAGGGTGTGGCCGTAGTTGAGCAGCGCACGTCGACCCGACTCCCGCTCGTCCCCGGAGACGAAGTCCACCTTGGCGGCGACGCAGGCGGCCACCGCGTCCTCGATGGCCAGGTCCGGGAGGTTCCGCACGCCGAGAAAGGCATACTTCGCCATCTCGCCCAGACCGCTCCGGTAGTCGCGGGGCGGGAGGGTCGAGAGCGTCTCGGTGTCGCAGAGCACGGCGGACGGCTGCCAGAACGCCCCCACCAGGTTCTTGCCCTCGGGGAGGTTGACCGCCGTCTTCCCGCCGATTGCTGCGTCGACCTGGCCGAGCAGCGTGGTCGACACGTGCACCACCGCAACGCCGCGGTGATAGACGGCGGCGGCGAAGCCGGCGACGTCGGTCACCACGCCCCCGCCGACGGCCACGACGACGTCGGTGCGACGGAGTCCCCAGACCGCGAAGTCCCGGCAGAGTGCCTCGACCGAGGCCAGCTCCTTGGCCTCCTCGCCCTCGTCCAGGTAGAAGACCTGCTGCTCGATGCCGGCGTCGACCGTCACGGGAATCGAGGCCTGCGTGACGATCGCCGCCCTCGTGGCCCCGATCGGGAGCACCTCGAGCAGGCGGTGACGGGCACCGGCCCCGACCAACACCGGATAGGACCGCTCCCCGAGGGGAACCTTGATCTCATGCACGAACGAGCGCTCCTTCAGCCGAGGTGATGATGGTCTGCGCCGCGTCGTCCGGGGCCACCCCGTCGACGTCGACCACCAAGTCGGCCACCTGGCGGTAGAAGGGCCGCCGATCGGCGTCGATCCGCGCCAGGGTGGCCCGGGGATCCCCGCCGAGCGCGGGGCGCTCGGCGCCGGCGCCGACGCGGGCGAGAAGCGTGGTCGGGTCGGCCCGCAACCAGACCACGAACCCCGATCGGCTGATCTGGTCGCGGTTCGCCGGGTCCAGGACCGCGCCGCCGCCAACCGACACCACCAGTCGCTCCCCCGCTGTTGCGACCCGGGCGATGACGTCCGCCTCCTGCGCCCGGAACGCCGCCTCGCCTTCTCGCCGCCACAGATCGGCGATCGCTTCGCCGGCCTCGCGTTCGACCAGGGTGTCCGTGTCGAGCGCCTCCCACCCGAGGTGCTCAGCCAGCGCCGCGCCGACCGTCGATTTTCCCGACCCCATCATGCCGACCAACCAGATCCGCCTGGCCCGGTCGTTCACGCTCTCTGGGCCAGGTCGGCGAGGTAGGCGTCGTGGTTGCGGACCAGTTCGTCCAGCGAGTCGCCCCCGAACTTGCGCATCGCCTCGCCGGCCACCACGAGGGCCATCGCCGTCTCCGCGACCACGCCCATGGCCGGCACGGCGGTCACATCCGTCCGCTCTTTGAACGACACCGTCTCCTCCTTCGTGACGGTGTCGACCGTCTTCAGCACCGGCCGGTTGAGGGTCGCCAGCGGCTTCATCGCCACCCGGGCCACCAGGGGCTCACCGTTGGAGATTCCCGCCTCGATCCCGCCGCTGCGGTTCGACTCCCGCCGGTAGACGCGTGCCTCGCGGTCCCAGACGATCGCGTCGTGCGCATCGGAACCCCTCCGCCCGGCGACGTCGAACCCCTCGCCGATCTCGACTGCCTTCACGGCCTGGATGCTGACGAACGCCTGCGCCAGGAGCCCGTCGAGCTTGCGGTCCCACTGCACGTAGCTGCCGAGGCCGACGGGGACGCCATAGCCGATGACCTCGACGACGCCCCCGAGCGAGTCGCCGACCTTGGCCGCCGCCTTGATCTCCGAGACCATCCCCGCCTCGGCCTCGGGGTCGAAGCAGCGGACCTGCGAGTCGTCCACGGTGGCCAGATCCTCGGGCCGGGGACGGAGCGTGGACTTCGAGACGACGGGGCCCATCTGGATCACGTGGCTGACGATCTGGACGCCGAGGTGGGCGAGGAGCGCCTTGGCCAACGACCCGGCGGCCACCCGGGCCGCCGTCTCGCGGGCCGACGCGCGCTCGAGTGCGTCGCGAGCATCGACGAACCCGTACTTCTGCATGCCCGGCAGATCGGCGTGGCCGGGGCGGGGCTTGGTGAGCGGCTTCTCGGTGCGGCCGGGGGCCGGGGACATCTCCTCGGTCCACTTCGGCCACTCGGTGTTGCCGATCTCGATCGCCACCGGGGAGCCGAGGGTGCGCCCGTGCCGGATCCCGCCGATCAGCGTCAGCTCGTCCTGCTCGAAGCGCATCCGCGGACCGCGGCCATATCCCAGGCGACGACGCGACAGCTCGGCCTGGATCATCTCCTCGGTGACCTCGAGGCCGGCGGGGAGGCCTTCGACGATCACGACCAGCCCTTGACCGTGGGATTCCCCGGCGGTGAGATAGCGCAGCACGCCCCAATTCTAGTGGGCGGCGTCTAGCCCAGCCGTCGGGAGAGCTCGGCCCGAGCCGCAGCGCGCATCGCCTCGATCGGCGCCTGTTCGCCCGTCCACGCCGCGAACTGCCGTGCTGCCTGGTGGATGAGCATCCCGAGCCCGTTGACGGCCTCGGCGCCACGCGTCCGGGCCTCGACCTGGAGCGGGGTCACGGCCGGCGCATAGATGAGGTCGACGACGAGCTGTCCCGAGCCGAGCCGGTCCGGATCGAGGCCCAGGGGCAGTCCATCGCCGGAGTGGGCGACCATGCCGACGGGGGTGGCGTTGACGACCAGGTCGGCGTCCGAGATCTCCTCTACCGCGCCGGTCGAGCCGACCGGGCCGGCGAGCGCGGCCACCGAGGCGGCGGCGTCGGCGCGGCGGCCGACCACGACGACGGCTGCCGCCCCAGCCTCGGCCAGCGCCAGTGCGACCGCCCGCGCCGCCCCGCCGGTGCCGAGGATCACGACCCTCCGGCTCCTGGGCTCCCATCCCTGCTCGCCCCGCAGCGCATCGATCAGGCCGGGGCCGTCGGTGCTGTCGCCGACCAGATCGCCCCCCCGCCGGGTCACGGTGTTCAAGACCCCGAGGCGCGAGGCGGTCGCGCTGAGGCGGTCCACGCCGCCGATCGCGGTGGACTTGTGCGGCATCGTCACCGAAAGCCCCCGCACCCCGAGGGTGCGCATCGCCTCAACCGCGGCGGCGCCCTGGCCCGCCGGGACCGGGAAAGCGACATACACCCAGTCCAGACCCAGTTCGGCAAACGCCGCGTTGTGCAGCGTCGGGGAAAGCGACTGATGGACCGGATCGCCGATCACGCCGGCCACCAGCGTCTGGGCGCTCAGCAGAGGTTGGCGCTCCGGCATTCTTCCTGCAGCTTGAGGAAACCCGCCCCGTCGGTGGCGAAACCGAGCTTGCCGTCAGGGTTGATCTCGACGAAATACAGATACGAGCTCCTGATGGGGTCCATCGCCGCCTCGAGGGACGGGATGCCCGGATTGGCGATCGGGGTCGGCGGCAGGCCGTGGAGGAGGCGGGTGTTGTAGGGGCTCGGCGCGTTGAGCTCGGCGACCGTCGGGAGCAGATCGGGATGGGTCAGGCGGAGGTAGTACGTCTGCGTCGAGTCGGCTCCGAGCGGGATGTTCCTGGCAAGCCGGTTGTAGAGAACGCTGGAAACGTAGGGCCGGTCCTCGGCGAGCTTCGCCTCCCGCTCGATGATCGACGCCACGGTCACCACCTGGTAGGGGGTGTAGTGCAGCCTGGCCGCGTCGTCGACCAGACCCAGCGCGTCGACGCGCTCCTCGAAGGTGTTGACCAACTCCTGCAGGATGTCCGCCTCTTCCTGACCCTGGCGGATCTCGTAGGTGGCGGGGAACACCAAGCCTTCGAGGTTGTTCACCCCCGGCGGTTCGAACTGCGACCGGACCCTGCCGCTGGTCCCCGCGGCCAGGAACTTGGCAGCCGAGAGGTGCAGCCCGGGGAGGGCACTCAACCGGGCCGCGATCTGCGCCAGGGTGAAGCCCTCGGGGATGGTCAGCTTGTCGATGATCAGCGGCGGGCCCTTCTGGAGGATGTCGATCACCCGGCTGTAGCTCTCGTTCCTGGCGAGGTGATACGTCCCGGGGAGCAGCCCCGAGGAGTTCGTGAGCTTGGCGTAAACGGGGAAGAGACGCGCCGCGTGGATGACGCCCGCCTGCGCCAGGATCGTCCCGATCTCCGAGGTCGAGGAGCCCTTCGGGACCTTGACGGTGACGACGGCGCCGAGCCGGCCGCCGGGGTTGATCTGCCGACGGGCATAGACCACGCCGATCGCGCCCACGATGAGGACCACGACCACGAAAAGGGCGAAGGCGGCGAGGATCCGGTGCTGGCGGACGTAGGGATGCCGGCGTCGACGCGTCGCCGTCCGGCCACCTCGCCGGGCAACCTCAGCCGGCGGGGCGCCGGCAGGGGCCCCGTCGAGGGAGTAGCCGGTCCCACCGTGGCCATCGTCGAGGATCTCTACGGAGTGGTCCGACTCCGAGTCCTGATCGAAGGGTCCCTCCTCCGTCTCCTCACGCCAGTAGCGGTACTCGCCGTCGCGGCTCTCCTCGACGGGCCACGAGTCGCTCTCTGAAGGGGTCGTGCGGACGCGTCGATCAGCAGGCACGTGGCCTCCCGTGTCATCGTCCTGGTAGCCCGTCACGTTCCGGGTCGCTCCATCTCTGCCGTGCGCGGCGCTGCCGTTTCCCTGCCGGCTGGATCGCCACCACCAGCCTCCCGCTGCCCGGCCCGGCGGTCGAGCCAAGACTGGAGGAGAACGGCCGCGGCCACTTGGTCTATCACCTGGCGCTGGCGGCGGGTGGGATGGCCCGCCGCGCGAAGTGCGCCTGCCGCCTCCACGGTAGTCAGCCGTTCGTCCACAAGGTCAACGGGGACCGCCAGCAGGCTCGCCACCTGCTCCGCCTCGGCCCGGGCGCCCGCGGCGGCCCGCCCCTCCGCTCCCGACAGGGACAGGGGGAGCCCGAAGACGACGCCGACGGCCTCGTACTCCCGTGCCAGCTCGACGAGCGCCCGGTGCTCGCGGGGTCGGTCACCGCTACGCACCAGCGTGGTCGCCGGCATGGCCAGCCGCTGGTCGCCGTCGCTCACCGCAACCCCGACGCGCTTCGCCCCGAGGTCGATCCCGAGCACCCGCCCGCCGGCCGGGATCGCTCCCTTGCCCTCGGAGCGACCGCCGGCTGCGGCCGTCATGAGGGCGGCAGTCCCCCGGCCCGCTGACTATCCAGGACCGGCCGTGTGCCCAGGCCGAGCAGGCCACGGACGGCGTCGAGCGCCTCGTCGAGGCGCGACGCGTCGCGCCCACCCGCCTGGGCCACCTCGGGGTTCTTCCCCCCACCGCCCCCGCCCACCATGCGGGCGGCCGCGGAGACGAGCTCGGGAGCTCCCTTGGCGGCCCCCTTCGGCACCATCGCCACCAGCGCCGCCTTGCTGCCGTCCGGGGAGCCGCCGAGGACGACGGTCTCGACCCCGTCGACCTGACGGATCTGGCTGGCCAGCTCGCGCAGCGCGTCCGGGGCGAGCTCGTCGCGGCGCGCCACGACGATGCGGTCCACCGCCTGGGCGGCGAGCGTCCGGGCCTCTCCGACGAGGCTGGCCTGCTGGACGGCGCGGAGCCGCTCCTCCAACCTCCGCTGGTCGTCGAGGCGTCGCTGGATCGCGCCGACGAGCTCGTCGGGTCGCACCTTGAGGAGGCCGGCCGCCGAGGCGATCAACCCCTCGTCTTCCCGAAGCCGTTCCAGGGTGGTCGTCCCCGTCGTGGCCTCCACCCGGCGCAGGTTGGCGCCGATCGACCCTTCCGAGACGATGTCGAAGGCCCCGATCTGACCGAGGCGGGAGACGTGCGTGCCACCACAGAACTCCCTCGAGTCGGCGCCGGCCGAGATCACGCGCACCGTCTCGCCGTATTTCTCGTCGAAGAAGGCGATCGCCCCCGAGGCATCGGCGTCGCCCTTGCTCATCACGTCAACCGACACGTCGGCGTCGTCGAGGATCTGGCCGTTGACCAGGTCCTCGATCTCCCGCAGTTGCTCGGGGGTGACCGCCCCGTAGTGGGTGAAGTCGAAGCGCAGGCGGTCGGGCGCGACCACCGATCCGTGCTGCTTGACATGGCTCCCGAGCACGTGGCGCAGCGCCCAGTGGAGCAGGTGCGTGGCGGTGTGGTTGCGCCGGATCGCCGCCCGTCGCTCGGCGTCGATGCTCGCCGTCGCCGTCTGGCCGGGGTCGAGCGAGCCCTCCTCGACCACCGCCACGTGGCGGATCAGGCCGGGCAACGCATAGGTCGTGTCGACCACCCGTGCCCGCCCGCTGTCGGTCTCGACGACCCCGGTGTCGCCGACCTGGCCGCCCCCCTCTGCGTAGAACGGCGTCCGGTCCAGGAAGATCTCGAGCCGGCCTCCCTTCCCCTCAGGATCGGCGCCCTCGGCAACCGCCAGCACGGCCGCGTTGGCTTCGTTGTCGGTGTACCCGACGAAGTCGGTCGGCCCGTGCTCCGCCAGCAACGAGCGGTAGAGATCGTTCAGGTCGCTCCCCGCCGTCAGTCGACCTTTGCCCGCCTCCTTCGACTGCTGGCGCTGGGCGGCCATGGCGGCCTCGAAACCCGCCTCGTCCACCCCGACGCCCGCCTCGGCGGCGATCTCCCGGGTGAGCTCGATCGGGAACCCGTGCGTGTCGTGCAGCCGGAAGGCGACCTCGCCCGGCACCTCCGACGCGCCGGCCAGGGTGTCTTCGAGCATCGCCAAACCCGACCTCAACGTGGCGCGGAACCTCGACTCCTCGCGCCCTGCGGTCGACAGGATGAAGTCGGCGTTGGTGACGAGCTCCGGGTAGGCCTCGCCCATCACCTCGATGGCGGCGCCGACCAGCTCGGGCGTGGCGGCCCGCTCGACGTCGAGCTGGTACGCCTGACGGACGGCCCGCCGGATGAGCCGGCGGAGCACGTACCCGCGGTCCTCGTTGGAGGGGAAGACGCCGTCGTTGATGAGGAAGGTCATGGACCGTGCGTGGTCACCCAGGATCCGCAGGGCGACGTCGGTCTCCGGGTCGTCCCCGTAGCGGCGGCCCGTGAGCCGCTCGGCCGCCGCGATCAGGGTCCGGAGCTGGTCCGTCTCCCACACCGAAGGCACGTCCTGGATGACCGAGAGGACCCGCTCCAGACCCGCCCCCGTGTCGATGCCGGGATGCGGCAGGGGCGGCAGGCTCCCGTCGGGCTGGCGATCGAACTGGGGGAAGACCAGGTTCCAGATCTCGACGTAGCGCTCCTCACCGCCATGCGCCGGGCCCCCCTCTTCACCGAAGGAAGGGCCCCGGTCGAAGTAGAGCTCCGAACTGGGTCCGCAGGGGCCGGTGTCGCCCATCTCCCAGAAGTTGTCCTCGCCCATCCGCTGGATGCGCTCGAGGGGGACGCCGACCTGCTCGTGCCAGATGGCCGAGGCGTCGTCGTCCTCGGTGAAGACCGTCACCCACAGCCGTTCGGCGTCGAGCTTCAGCTTCTCGGTCAGAAACTCCCACGCCCAGGGGATCGCCTCGGCCTTGAAGTAGTCGCCGAAGCTGAAGTTCCCGAGCATCTCGAAAAACGTGAGATGCCGGGTGGTCCGTCCGATCAGCTCGATGTCGTCGTGCTTGCCCCGGATGCGCACGCATTTCTGCACCGTGGTCGCCCGTTTGAACGGGGCGATCTCCTCGCCCAGGAAGTACGGGATGAACTGGTTCATCCCCGCGTTGGTGAACAGCGGGGCCCTGGGGTGATGCGGGATGAGGCCGGCGGACGCTACCGCTACGTGGTCGCGCTCGACGAAGAAGTCGGTGAAAGCGCGCCGAAGCTGGTTCGCGTCCATGGTCCCCGAAGCGTATCCGGGGAGCCGTCAGGGCCGTTCAAAGTCGCCGTTCGCTGCGACGCGCGACGCCTTGGCGTCGCCGTTCGATCGCACCGGCGACGCCTTGGTGTCGCCGCTCAGGGACGGAGGGTGGGCGTCGATGATCCGCCCCGGCCGGACCGGCTGGGCGATCATCCGATCGGCGAAGGCGCTGCGCAGCTCGGCTTCCCGCTCGGCCATCGCCGCACGGCCCTCGTCGAGGGCGGCCCGGAGGTCCTCGCCGGCTATCGAGAGGCGCTGGCGTGCTTCCGTGCCGAGCTGCGCGGGCAGGTACCTCTCCAGCTTCCGCCGGACCCGCCGGCGGGCCCACATCGAGCCGCCGGCGCCGAGCAACGCCCCGAACAGGGTCCATCGCACCCGTTTGAACACCTCAGCGCCGCCAGGTGGGGGTGGGGCGAGGCTCGCCGGGCGGGAGCCCACGGCGGCGCCTTGCGCGCCCAACCTCGGCCGAGCCGGCGGAGGTCGAGCCGCCGGAGCCCGAGCCGGAGGAGGACCACAGGTACTGCGCCGCCCTTGCGGTGCCCCGGCGGAACGCCAGGACCTTGATCAACGGCCTCGCAGCGGTGAGGTACGCCGCGTGCGAGGCGGCGGTGAGCGTCTCGGTCAGGGTCTCCGCCGAGTCGACCAGGCCGTCGACCCGCTCGAGCTCGCTGTGGGCGTGGTGGACGGTTCCCCGGAGCTCCGCCAGCAGCCGCTCGCTCTCCTGGCCCAGGGCTTCCGCGGCGCGACGCAGCGCCTGCGCCGCCCGGATGACCGACACCAGGGCGACGACCAGGCCGACAAGGACCAGCGTGGCGACCACCGCGACGGCGACGGCCACGGACCAGTTGCCGGTCGAGGCCACGAGCACCGGGAGCATCAGGGGCGCCAGCCTACAAAGAGTTCGGCGCGCGTTCAGGACTCGGTCTCGGGTCCTTCACGCGCGCCGAACTCCTACAGGACTTCGTATGGGCGGACCCGTCCGCGGGCCCGCGAGAGGACTACTTCATCCAGACGCTTTCCCAGTTCACCTGGGGGCCGTTGAGGGAGACGCCGGGACCGAAGACGTTCTTGGCCGCCACGTTGAAGGTGGGGCTGACGTAGATGAACGGCGAGTAGGCCTGCTGGCTGATCGCCTGGAAGACCGCCTTGTAGGCGGCCGACCGCTTGGCCTGAACGGTGGTGCCGGTGGCCTGGGCGATCAGGCTGTCCAGCGCCTTCGAGTGCACGCCGGTGAACGGTGCGGTCGACAGGTACCGGAAGGTGAGCCCGTAGCCGAGGGCGGGGTCGAAGCCGCCGGTGGTCTGGAGCATGGCCTGCCAGTTGCCGGTCTGGAACGACTGGATCAGCTGCTCCAGGTTCTGGTTGTTGATGGTGGTCTTGATCCCCGCCGCGTTCCACTCACTGGCAAGGGCCTCGGTGGTCTGGGTCGCAGCGCCCAGGGCGATGGTGTTCAGGTTGACGGTGATGCCGCCGAGCTGCTTCACGATGGCCTTGGCCTTCGCCAGGTTGTAGGTCCGGTAGCCGGGAACATTGGGCTCGTAGAACTCACCGCCGGGGCCGGTCATGGACTGGGTGACGGTGCCGTAGCCGAAGGTCAGCGCCTTGTTGATGGCCGGCGCGTCGGTGGCGTAGTAGATCGCCTCGCGGGCCAGCTTGTTGTTGAACGGCGCCACCTTGGTGTTCAGCTGCACCACATCGGGAGCCGTGGCCGGGACCTCGGAGACCGTCATCGTCTTCTGGACGTTCGCAAGGTTCGAGAAGGTGGCGTAGCCCTGGTACAGCTGGGCCTGGCCGGCCTGGATGCCCTCGAGGGCGCTCTGGTCATTGCCCACCACGTTGAACGTGATGCTGTTCAGGTAGGGATGCCCGGCCTGCCAGTAGTGCGGGTTCTTCTTCAGCACCAGCTGGGTGTTCAGCTCGTCGCGCTGCACGACGAACGGGCCGGCGCCGACCGGGTTGGTCTTGAAGGCCTGCTCGCCCATCTTCTTGAACGCCGTGGGTGAGATGATCCAGTTCGGGCCCTCGTTGAAGAACGCCCCGATGATCGGGCCGAACACCTGGGTCAGGTGCAGCTCGACGGTGTAGGGGCCGGAGGTGCTGATCGACGCGACCGGGAAGTTGGTCACGCACCCACAGGCGTTGGTGTTGGACTTCGCCAGGACACGGTCAATGCTGAACTTCACGGCGGCCGAGTTGAACGGCGTGCCGTCTGAGAACTTGACCCCGTGACGCAGGAAAATGTCGACGGACTTCCCGCCGTCGACCATCTTGTAACCGGTGGCCAGG
>Ga0123355_10008726_pt1 | contig 15332 bp, 11 predicted proteins | sample TergutEmb28metaG_3_FD_89872 | JGI IMG/M metagenome (GOLD analysis project Ga0123355, IMG submission 89872) | Embiratermes neotenicus P1 segment gut microbial communities from Petit-Saut dam, French Guiana - Emb289 P1 | ecosystem: Host-associated > Arthropoda: Insects > Digestive system > Gut ... | reverse complement strand
GGTACAAGTAGTATGACCTGTACCGGAGGCTGCGGGTACAGTTTTTAATACTCCTGATGATGGGTGCTGTGACACCCGAAACATGTAGAGTAGTTTTGCAGTGAATAAATATCTGCATACTGTCGCATCTGTTGGGTTTTTATTCACATCAAATTCCAGTCTTTTTGACCCTTTTTTCTTGCGTAAGTATGTGAAGCGATACAAACTTCTAACAGACAAGAAGAAATCTGCGTGACGGAGTCCTGCAATCTCGCTTCGAACCCACAAGTTTACTTCAAGTTTGGCGTTTAATTGTCTGAAATTCTTGTCATGTTTTATTTCAAGACGAAGCAAGAAACTGATTTTATTATAGCGTCAGATTTGTGTCAATAACTAATTACCTTATGCTGATAATATTTAAATAATTCCCTACACAGGTTTTGAAGCTTGTATTTTCTAAATTTATAGCTCGTGTAGTGTGAATGCTATTTGGTTATGAACCACATAGTTCCTAAACTGCACAGTTCCTGAACTGCATAGTTCCCGAACTTGATCGTTCTGCGTTGACACCAATTCTAAGCCCCTCGTTTTAGCAGGTTTATACCGCTCGGTTTACATGTGTTTCTGCAGGACCTCCTTGTTCCGTTACCCAGCAAATGGCGGCTCCTCTGCCATCGCAGAGTTCATTCTACATGCCTACCCTGGTAGACACTCTTTATACCATTCTTCGTCGGTATGTACTACATCGTAACATGTTTGTGAGTGCTCGCACATTGCGGTGTGTCCTGCACTGCATAACTGTAACGCGCCATACTGAGATACAGCAGGCGACCTCCACCGTTTTAGCGTTGTTTTTGCTGAGATTACTGCGCTGTAGCGCCGGCATTACAAACATTAAAAACGTTTCTGCATTTTCTGTGCGTCCGTCCGTTGAATCACCTATTTTTATGCGACAACTACATAGCTGCCGCACGCGGTCGTATGAATTCTGATATTGGAGAGTTCATATTATTTTGTCGGCAGCTGCAGACCCAGCAGCATATGAAATGGCTGTGAGTAACAAAATTTCTGTGAGTAACAAAATGTCTGTGAGTAACAAAATGGCTGTGAGTAACAAAATGTCTGTGAGTAACAAAATGGCTGTGAGTAACAAAATGTCTGTGAGTAACAAAATGGCTGTGAGTAACAAAATGGCTGTGAGTAACAAAATGGCTGTGAGTAATAAAATGGCTGTGAGTAACAAAATGGCTATGAGTCACAAAATAGCTGTGAGTAACAAAATGGCTATGAGTAACAAAATGGCTGTGAGTAACAAAATGTCTGTGAGTAACAAACTGTCTGAGTAATAAAATGGCTGTGAGTAACAAAATGTCTGCAACACGTAAAGAATTTTAAATATTTCGGTTTTGAATTTTCCTAAGAAAACGAAAAAGATGTTCCACAAAATCTAGCAAAATTTCCCCAAATACTGGAATTTTAAACAGCACTTGTAAACCAAATTTGGCCCAGGTCTGTTCAAGAATAAAAGTGTAAAATCACTGGGTCTCCCCATTCTTCTATATGGAAGCGAAATTTGGACCCTCAGAAAAAAGGATAAAAGTTATTGGCATCAGCTGAGATGAAATTGTTCAGAGGAACAGCCGGTGCACACTTTTTGATCACAATAGGAATGAAGAAATTTTGGAATACCTGAAAAGAGAACCAGTTGGAGAGAAACTAAGAAGATGCAAATCGGATTGGTTACGACATGTAGCAAGAATGAACAGTAGCAGGATGGCAAAAATAGTGTTGAATTGTAGACCGAACGGACGAAGACGGCTTGGAAGGCCTTTGAAGGGACTATTACAGGAGACCGTGACAGGTCTATTAAGGCCTGACTGGTTACAGATGATGATGTTTATGATGATGATAATAATAATAATAATAATGATGAGTTCCATTTATGAAAACTGAAGGTAAATCCGGTTTCTTAAAATTTGGGTAATTTCTTTATTTCCCAGTGGACTGCCGGTGTCTCTAGAAGGACGGATGTTTCATGAGTTTATTTATATATTTAATTATTTATTCCTGTAGTTAGTTAGATGCCAATCGCGAATACAATCGGACAGCTTTATCCGATACTTGCAACGAAGAACTACAATCACAATTTTATATATTTATTTTTAAGTGTTTTATCAGGTATTATCCTGACGATGGTCCCTTAAAGTCGAAACACGTTGCTATAATAAAGAGTACCAAAATATGTTTGCCGTAACGCTCCTTATTATCCACCGACATCGACGTAAGATAAGGAAGTCAGAACAGCAGACAAATTGCGGTTAATGCTGTGCCAAGATCATGGTGCTGTTAAATGTGACGCCGTGTATTCTGGAGAAATCCTGCACCAGCATCTCTCCCTTCTTATCTAAAACTGCGAACAACACGTTTCCTCGGACCGCCCCACAGTCTGTGCCAGACACACAGCAGCACATCCCTGAGGACAGCAAACACGTCACATTTTTGCATATCACATACAAAATTTTCGGAACGAAATGCATTAAATCCCACGTGAGACCGAAGAAAACTCTCCACTGTAGGCCACCAAAACGTCAAAATCTGTTCTTTCCTATCTGTGACCAATTTGATCCTCACAAAAGCCATAGAAATGGTTCATTATCCACAAAACAGTCAGAGTAAGGCACGAGTAATTTTATAAACAGCGCGGGTGTTGTAGGCAAACTGCACGCAGAGCAATAGAATTTACATGAAAACCGTTTCCAGGTACTGATAACATGGTCACGCCGGATCGATGGGCGTATTAGCATAGCCCAGCGAACACCAGGCGTAACTGTAATTGCTTGCAGCTCTTCCTGTTCTTTTGTTCATTAGGTAGGATGTTGCGGCCGCAGGACGGGAAGGAGGGAAGGAAAGAAATGCGAAACAAATTTATACATGTGGCGTTTGCTATTCGTTCGTGTAGCCTTTTGTAGTTCCTTTGCCACTCTCACTAGCAAATCTGACGAATACTGACATAGTAATGTGACCAGTGCCATTGGCCTGTCAAAGCCCACTGGTCACTATATGCTCCGCCACTGGTCACTATATGTACCACCACTAGTCACTATATGTACCGCCAGTGGTCACTATATGTACCGCTATTGGTCATTATATGTACCGGTCACTATATGTACCGTCAGTGGTCTCTATATGCACCGCACAGTGGTCACTATATGTACCGCACAGTAATCACTATATGTACCGCCAGTCTATATGTACCGCACAGTGGTCACTATATGTACCTCACAGTGGTCACTATATGTACCGCCAGTGGTCACTACATGTACCGCTAGTGGTCACTATATGTACGTACCTCCAGTTTAACATTTAGCAATTCTACGTTCTGCACACACAGTGTTTGTGTGTGTGTTTTGTGTGGATCTGAGAACAAACAGCGATTATTTCCCTGTACAGTGTTTATTGGCTGGTTATTACAACTGACATGGAGAGTGTTTACTGCGCGGTACGGACTGGATGCTTATACATTATCTATAACAATTCGGACTATGTCTTACAACAGGAATGAAGAACTGTGGCACCGGTACGAAGTACGACACCGACTGATACATCAGCTGGCACTGGGTGATTACAAACTTTGCCTACATTAAGGTGTGAACCGCCGTAATTCCTCAACAGTGCACACACCATTTCATCGTAAAGTACATTTATTCTGTTAATTTGTGTGTCCACTGCGAATACCGGAAATTTGTGGTTATCCAAAGAATTTCAGCCACAAGAAAACACCATGTTGTTTTATTGTGCATTTTATTTGTGACGTGAAATACATAAAGTCTTTTACTTTATTACAATATGTTTCCGTCAGCACAACTAACATTTAAGTATAACATTAATGCAACATGTTTCGACTTGTGACAGTCATCATCAGGCTGATCTAAGAACCGTTTAACATTTCACAGGTTTTATGTTGTGCATGTGGGATCCCATATGCCTTACACCGTATTATGAGGTAACTTATCTACGAATACTACTGTATGTAATGTTAAGCACGTGGTGTGAGCGATGCTACTTGTTGGCCGTTGTTCTTCCACTTCGTGACTCTCTGCAGAGAGTCACGAAGTGGAAGGCATATGGGATCCCAAATGCACAAAATAAAACCTGTGAAATGTTAAACGGTTCTTAGAGTTAGTTGTGTTGACGGAAACATATTGTAATACAGTAAATATTCAGATACCACAACGGGATGACATCATTCAAATTAATGAAGTCTGTTTACAGTATATGTCGCTGTACAATTGTACCGCTGTCCTGTCCCGCTGTACCGCTCTACCACTGTCCCGCAGTCCCGCTGTCCCGCTGTACCGCTGTCCCGCTGCACCGCTGTACCACTGTCCTCCTGTCCCACTGTACCACTGTACCGCAGTCCTCCTGTACCGCTGTACCGCTGTCCTCCTGTACCGCTGTACCGCTGTCCTCCTGTCCCGCTGTACCGCTGTACCGCTGTCCTGTCCCGCAGTACCTCTGTACCGCTGTTCCGCTGTCCTCCTGTACCGCTGTACCGCTGTCCTCCTGTCCCACTGTACCGCCGTACCGCTGTCCTCCTGACCCACTGTACCGCTGTACCGCTGTCCTCCTGTCCCACTGTACCGCTGTACCGCTGTCCTCCTGTCCCATTGTACCGCTGTACCGCTGTCCTGTCCCGCTGTACCGCTGTACCGCTGTACCGCTGTTCCGCTGTCCTCCTGTCCCGCTGTACCGCTGTCCTCCTGTACCGCTGTACCGCTGTCCTCCTGTCCCACTGTACCGCTGTACCGCTGTCCTGTCCCGCTGTACCGCTGTACCGCTGTGCCGCTGTCCTGCTGTCCCGCTGTAACGCTGTCCCGCTGTACCGCTGTTACGCTGTACCGCTGTACCGCTGTCCCGCTGTCCCCCTGTCCCGCTGTCCCGCTGTACCGCTGTCCCCCTGTCCCCCTGTCCCGCTGTCCCGCTGTACCCACTACATACAACTACGAACTGAATACTAAGAAACGTACAGCAGCGACGCAGCAAGACCGATATCACTCATTGTTAGTAAGCACCTGTGTGAGAAATATCGATTTGTATGATATGACGTTCTGTCGTGCGAGTGGTTTCAGCCGTTTCGGCGCATTGAGCTCTTTCGAAACGTCGTAAATACTCTCCAAACCACAGAGCGTCACATCCTGGAAGAACGAAACCTCAGCAACACCGATGTGGGAATCTCAAATCTGACAAAAACCTTTTGAACTAAATATGGCACCAGGAACGGTGAAGCATTGCAGCGTCCAATGACAGCAAGATTAGTAAATAGTGAATTGGACAGAATAGGGACAGGAGCGATCGTGGCCGAATTAGAGGCATTATCCCGACCGTGTTCCGAACCAGAACACCCCGAATAACAAACACGAACACAAACACGGCATCAACATTAGTTCAGTGTGTTTGTGACGAGTGTCGATTGTGTGGTTACGTGCATGAACTGTGGTGAAGAGGAAGGAAATGAGGTTAATAATAACTATCAAAACAGGGAAAATACACATAGCTTAACAGACGTGGCTAGATTTGTTGAATTGTCTTTACAGAGACAAATATTAAACTAAAACAAAATTTTTAACAGCAGGCTGGGTAATATTTCAACTAAAAAATGTGTACATTGAGATGGAATACAGCTCTCATTAGTTACTGTCTACAGTTACAGCTGTCGGTAATTTTCGTGCATGTTCGGAAGATGAGGAATGTTGGAATAGAACATTTTGGAACCCACATGTTGCACAACAGTTCACATCCTGCAAGTGCCTTTCTTACAACTAATGCCACGTAACTATCTGACGAAAGAAGTGACCAACTGAGTAATATCACTCAGTTCCCCACCCCCACGGAATTCCTCTTGTCCCTCGCCACTCGCCCATACGTGCCACATGCCCTGCCAACCATATCTTCCTTCAGTTCATCACTCTAACGTTATTTAGCCCGCAGAACAAATCACGAAACCCCCCATTATACAGTTTCCTGTCACTTCATCCCTGTTAGACCCAAACACCTCCCTCAGCACCCTCTTCTTTTACCTACACCCTCAGTCTATGCTTCTCCCTTAATTTGGAGGACCGAGTTTCATACTCATGTAAAACAACAGGAGAAATCATAGTTATGTAAATATAAATATAGTTCATCTTTATATTCTCAGATAATTTTCCGAAAAACCAAAGACCACCCTCAAAACATTTGAATGTAAAATGTACCATGTTCTCTCCAGCTTCTGTTCCGAACCTTGCACTCTGTTATTCGCCCAATCACCACGGAATTCGCGCAGGAGCCCTTCTCGTTTCCCGCGTGAACCGTTTGTTATATTTCTCCGATGTTAACCAAATTTGACACGTGTCGACACGTGTCGACACGTGCTACTAACACTGGTCACTGTGACGCTTGACCAAGATCTGTTCACCTTTTCTCGAAACGTTTGTTGTTTGCCGACGAACGGACGGACGGACGGACATTGTTATTTTTTTTTTAACTACACGTTCAATACGACTGCGGTCGACCCTACAATGACGTATCTGTACATCCGTGTGATGTGTACATGTTTGGTTATGTTTGGCTGTGGGATGTATTTAGCGTTTTGATTGCACAACTGACTGACTGCTGTTGTAACTCTACACATGTAATCGTGCGGTGGTTTTAATAAATTAAATGCATTAACCCCACTGCCCTTTAATGCCAGTGTGGTGGAACATACCCCTGAGGTACTGTGTTAATAACACTAATCGTTCAACTGGTTTCCGAAGTGGATAAAGAGTGCTGTTAATTTTATGAATGATACGTTACAGTGAAACAAATAAAAACTGCGCTCTGTGTGCCTGGCTCTGTTCTCAGGCGGTCTGTGCACTGACATTTCCCGTGAGCATAAAGAATGAACAGGCAAATTTATCAGGACTAATTACGTGAAACACAGTGGCAAAACAACCAGCACTGCGTCGCAACAAAGCTGCATTATGTCGAACAGATGACGGCACATCGATAATAAAGTCGCAGCTGTAGCTCAAGCGGTCTGTCGTCGGTCAATGACCGCAGAGACCCGGGTGTTATCCCAGACAATTCCATTTAGAACTTGTAGTGGGCACCATGGCACGTGGCCAAACTATTCTCCAAGTACTTTGGTTTTTCCTCTGCGTATTTTTCCACTAATTCTCCAAAATCGCAATTTATCCATCTGTCGCTAAAGCCATCTAATCTTATCAAATGACAACGTCGTTAGATGAAGCACGTAGCAGGAAATTATCTGAGATGTTTCGAGAAAGTAGCTGAGCTTCACAATGAGATATAGCCCAGACAGTCAACAAATCTCCGGCCTGCTTGGTACTAGCTGTGCTCATCGCCGCATTCACACAATCCCACTGCTGCTCTGTGCCCGACATACCCAGTTCACCTGCTCGCAGACTCTTTCTGCCAGACACACTTCTAATATCATGCTCGCACTTAAGCGTACGAATTCTAGCTGGTTTTTGCTGCAGCCTTTCCTTAAAAGCACTTAACGTCTCCCATGCAAGCCACGTGCTCCTTCGTTTGCTCCGTAAGAATATCTTGTGTGCAGCACAAATTGTGGATCTCCTTGTTACGTTATTGTCCTCGTCTTTATTGTCAGTTCCTGGCTCTTACTGACATGTACAGTACCTGCTGTGCGCACCGTGTTCACAAAGGGCCTGCATCTCTGTTCTTGCCTTAACTCGTTAGAGCTTAGTGCTTACTATATGTACCACTACGTTTAACACTCAGAAATTTTACGTTCTGCCCACACAGCTGTATTTATGTGTTTTGTGTGGATCTCAGAACAAACAGCGATTATTTCCCTATACAATATTAACTGGCTGGTTTATGTAACTGAGATGGAGTGTGTTTACTGCGCGGTACGGACTAGGTCTTTAAATTAATCCGGGCTGTTCTTAGTCTTTAAGACGGAAAATATCACACCAGGATACAGCAGCAGGTGAAACCATGTTTGTGTACACTGTAGAACATATGAAGATACAAGATCCTGAAGTACGCAGCAGCCAGCATTCGCCAGATACAGTACGCTCTTCAAATCCTGTAACCCCCACCCTTACCTCCGTACTCAAAAGAGTGGCTCAAGACATACTGATCCGCAATCAACGTCGAGCCGTTAAATGTCCAAACGTAACCATAATTGAACTATGAGAATCTGTGACGTGCCTGAGGACGGAGAGCTTACCAGCAAGGCGCACTCGAGAAGGTCTAGTTCAGGATCCTCGAGGACGGGCCCACCAGCTCATTTAGTGCAGCCCTGTCACTGACATTCCAGTAACGGATGAGGCCAGACGCAGTTGCCAGCTGTTTAATTTGAATGTTTTGCGGCGCGCTTTTTAAAGCTCGGAATGATTTGCTATCTTAAATGATGAATTCAAACGCAGACAGCGGACAGCATACTGAGCTGTGATGAAACGTATGACGTTATCCTAATGTTGTGTGTGATTTTGGTGGCACCTTACATTTCAAATTTACCCGAGTGGCCAGCATACTGTCCAAGTTGAAGGCCGTTTGTCTAGGTAGACTTTTGCCTACGGTGTCGTTAGCCGCCAGTTTTCACCGGGACACTCCCTTCCCCTAAATGAGGTGTGCATTGTTGGCACAGTACGGTGAGATGCTAGTATGAAATGTGCTGCTGCTACCAGAGAGAGATACACTGCAAATATGAGTTTATATTCTTCCTTCCCTGAATTGCAGAAAGAAAAGAGAAAAGTTTGACTTCGGTAGAACAAAGGTGCATTGAAACCTCGTCATCCGATTTAGGGCTCACGTGGGACAGGCGCTCAAGTGAGGTGACGTGCACAAAGGGAGTTGGGCGCCGCCTGCAGTACAATACGTCTGTGTAGAAGGGCGTAGCATTACAGCAAAGGAAGCCGTACTTCTCTACATGTTCTGCCTCTTCCATTGAGCTTCTTCCGGCTTTCAGGCCTTGCAGTAGCCTCTTATTTATAGCTCAGTAGGGTTTCCGCCATTGTTTGTACGGTGGTAAGAAGGGGAATGACTCTACACGGAAGGTACAAGATTCTGTTGCTGCAGACGAAGAGTGAAAGAGTGGAAGCAATGCGCTAATTGGCTTCCAGAAAATTTAATTGCGTGCTTCATAGTTGGAAGTCGCCCATCACAAACTATTTAGGTACTCATAATAATTAGTGGTTCAGACGTGAACACGGTAGCGTCTGGCAGCTAACAAAGACTAAAGAGTGGTTGTGAGATCAGTACTGCAACAGAAAATGAAGCAAATTTCGGTTGGTGGTTTTGCGGTCTGTTACTCAATTATGACGCTGGTGGTGGTTAACCATCTCGATACTGAGTATCCAATATTTTGACCGGAAGACGGAGGAAATCCACGAATATCTGCGGGGTTAGACTGTCTGAGCACAAACTGTAACTCCCGTCTCCGGAATATCCACGCTTGACCGTGAAATTCGGTACTGCCATCTGAGGTGCCTAGTTTGATGGCGCTGTCCCTTGCTAAAATCATATAGCGGACGTGATGAATGAAACATCAGTACGGAACATTGGTGGACTGGGGCAGACAGGGTAAAACCGAGCTTTTCCCACTGACACTTTATCCACCGCAAATCCCAATAGATTTTTTGGGGAATGAACCCGTCCTCCGAGGTTAGAGGCCACCGACTGACACCTTGATTCATGGCTCGACACTAGGTAGTAACAAAATATAATCATGTATCCGAATAGAGTCCAGATTATTTTGTTATTTAATCCTGTACAGCCCAGTGGTCACTACATGTACCGCCAGTTTAACATTCACAAACTCCACGTTCTGCTCACACAGCTGTATTTATGTGTTTTGTGTGAATCTCAGAAAAAACAGCTATTATTTCCCTATACAACATTAACTGACTGATTTTTTATAACCGAGATGGAGCGTGTTTACTGCGCGGTACGGAATGAATGTTTATATAATTCAGGTTAACTTTCGTCTTTGTAGGTTTGTTGGATGTAGGAAGGATACACGTGTGCATAATAAACTGGAGTTTATTTTATAAATCAACGATATATAGTCGTAATTCTGACCGTGCCGTGTGAAATATAGGTGTTGTGTAGGCTGTAAACAATCCCATCTTTGGTTACCATAGCAACTGTGGCAAGTCGCACAGAAAGACGGCATGTATATAAACAACAGGCATGACCCCACCGTATGACGGAGTTAATATAATATCCTGGCGCTCATCCACGGCGCCCGTCGCTATTACGCCCACACACACACACACACACACACACACACACAAACCACACTTGAACTGATCTTTCCGCGTAACTTAGAACCTACATGCACACCGCGGAATCACATTTTCAGTGAATATTCACGCCGTAAATTTGCTAAGTCTTTCAGACAAAGGATACGGCGCAAGGACGGCCTGTAGGCTGCTTTGTAACGAACTGCTGCTAGACTCCAATTGAAATGTGATGGCACACTGTGACGCACGGGAGGGGAAGTGAAGGGGAAACTGGCGAGTGGAGTTGGTAGCCAGTACCCTTCACACTACCTCGCAACATGGTGTATTCAGCATTACTACCGCTGATGCGCAAACCTCGGCTGCCAGTAGTCGACTGAACTGGCGACCCCGCCGATTTAAATGGACTCGTCCGTTTCGCCGAAAGACGAAATCTGGTTTCTGCGCTTGTGCCATCACATTTCAACTGGCTTCTATCAAGCGTTGATTGTGCAGGTTACGCGTATCTTCACGAAGTCTCCACGTAAACAAGTCACATACCTATTGCAACAATCGATGGCTGGTAACCATGGAAACGTAGTCGTTATCAGCTGATACACACACAAACTCATTCAACCTCTGACAAGGGCAGTCAAGTGAAAATGTTAGCAAAAATTTTGCCTACTGATTTAGCACAGATATGTTCTTGCGTCTTCGTCATTTTTATCGCAGTCCCAGACCTGCAGTGCGCTGTACTGTACATAATGCTAGCTCATGATGAGCAGTTGCTGAGCTGCCAGCTGCACAATAGCATGGACTTGATTTCTTGACGCTGACCGTCATATACAAGGCAGACGTCTGTGTCGGGCAGAACATGGCGCTGACGTTATCGTTCTCTTAAGAAAGCGCCAGCGCCCTCAAATTGATGACGCCTGTGACGTGACTTTTCAGTGTTCTGTGCAAGAAACTGTGCGTCAAAAGTAAGAATTTTTAAAAACAGAAATGTAAAGATACAAATAAATGGCTGACAAGACGGTAGCAGTACTGGATGAATGTCGCTGGGTGAGGTTCACGTTTCTGCTTCATTGGACGGCGACTGCTGGAACAGAGTTACAAGCGACGTGAGTTGAGCCCAGAGGAAGGGGATAACGTTTTCAGCCAAACCGTAATCCCCAGTGAGAAGTGGCGAAGTGGTTTTAGCCTGGGGCGGCCGATCTGGTGTGAGGCAGAAATATACAAAGACGTAACTAACACCGATAAGGGCTTGGAATAGCGAAAGCTAATCTCGTGGCTTTCCTTTACAGTGTTGCTCACAACTTTGACGTTCTGAAGACGGCCGACGTATCGTTCGCAGTGAGCAGACGCGCCAGTAGTCTCGTTTGTCCGCCCGCACGTGACTCAACAAAATTCGTTGATCGGGGCTTTATTGGATTTGACACTGGATAATTTTGCGTGGACACGTTCCAGTTTGCTTAAAGTCGGACAAGAAGACGGACATTTCATGCAGTTTACCTACGCTTCTGTTCACATGCAGCGTGCGTCGCGAAATATTTACCGAAAATTCAAAATGTTGACAGCGCAGTAGTGCAGAACCACGAACACATTTTGTATGCGTTGCACTCTTCCCATGCGTCTTACAATTTACGAGAAGTCGCTATAGCTCAGTCCGTATCAGTGGCGTGCCCAGGAATTTTGTTCGTGGGGGTTCAACAAATTCAGTTCAGGACAGAGGACAGAGAGAACGAGGATGTGGGGGCGGTAGCTCTCTAGTCAGGGGTTCTGGAGGCAGCTGTAATTTGGAACAAGAAATTTCATTTCATATAGTAAGATTTTCTTACTTTTGGTAGTTTAAGACTATTTGTGATGACAACCAATTTATTTTTCATTCCTAATGTGAAACAATTGCGAACCGACGGTAGTTTTAGAATTTTACTGCCTTTTTCCGAACATCTTGGGGTGATGGCGTCCTAAATTCAGCAATTTTTAACAGCTTTCACAATCGGTTTGAGTTTGGCACGATTTTGGAGGGCCTTAGGAATTTCGGTACGCCACTGGTCGGTATAGCTGATCAACTACAGGCCGGACGATACAAGATCCGAATCTCGGCAGACGCTGGAGGTGCGTCTCTTCTCCAAAACGTTCAGTCCGGCACTGAAACACACCCAGCCACATATTCAATGGGTGTCGTGGAATTTTTCTCTGAAGGTAAAGCGGCCGGGCCGCGATCTTGACCGCGTTTTTTATATAACTTCAGTAGAGCACGAAGTCTTAGAATTGTCGTGTGCGTACGTTTCCTATGTTGTTTAACTGCTACAAATAGCATACTGGTCCCAAAGTACTCCTGCCACATACCAGGACGACACGACACGACACGACTTATATGCACACAAAACTAAGCGGCAAGCTTGTGCTTTAAATGGAATACCGTAAAAAGTCTGAAGCGCTACGATAATCCCTTCTACCTCGGGCAAAACACCGGCGTCCGTGATTAGTCAGCACATTAATTACACCGTCACAAAGCACAAAACTCCTTCCCTGCTGTGCATTAGTGGAAAGCAGTGGCTCTTCCTGGCCCTCTGAAGTCAAGCTTAAAAGGCACACTCTTTATTACAGTCCCAAGATTTAGCTTTAATGTAAACACACTTCACTATACAACTCGGCCCCTGCTAACGTATGATCACCTCTTTGAATACCAAGTGAAAGTACCCTTCGGTCCAGTGTCTCCTGATTTTCTGAAGCGCATTGCTTTTCGCAAGGTTATCTCTTTGTTCTTCCGGTAACAGAAACATGTAGTTGAAGATGAATATGGAACATTGGTGGAACGATACCGACAGAGGTAAACCGAAGTGCTGAGTCAGAAACCTATCCCAGTGCCACTTTGTCCACCACATATCTTACATCGTCTGGCCTGCGATCAAATCCTGGCCTATATTTTGAGAGGCTCACGACGAACCCCTTGAACCATGACAAGGCCCTTAAATACTAAGAGACACCAGAAGTCTTTTTAAATATTCAGTCCGTACCCCGCAGTGAACACATTCCGTCTCAATTATCAATATCAGTCTGTTAAAGCTGTATAGGAAAATAATAGCTGCTTGTTGTTAGCATCTTATGGAGGGCATAATAAATACCCTGTGTGGGCAGAATGCAGAGCTTTTAGTGTTAGACCTGGTGGTTTATATAGTAACCACTGTCATTAAGGGGGACCGTGGTAGCACAGAGGTTAAGGTGCTGTGCTACAAATCGGAAGGTCGCTGGTTCGATCCCAGCTGGTGTCATTGGAATTTTTCATTGGCATAAAATCCTTCCGATCGCACTATGGCCCTGAGGTCGACTCAGCCTATAACAGAAATAAGTATCAGGAACATTTCCTGGGGGTAAAGGCGGCCGGTGCGTAAGGCTGAAAAACTTACCACCATCCTGTGCCATTGTTATGAAATCTGGGAACCTTAACTTCCTGGAACCCTCTGGGCCACTCCAGGCCTGTAACGGGACTGCTGCTGCTGCTGCTGCTGTTTTACTATCATTTAAGAAATACAGGCACCGTACTGCTGAAGCTGAAGGATGGTATGGACTGCGCAGTTCAAATGTCAGTTAAAATTTCTCGATTAACTCATGAAAGCAAGAATGTTGACAGATGTTTTTAAGAGAGAAGTGTGTCTAACTGATGTACCGGAAGGCAGTTTCTACACCACAAGGGACGAGAGCCTACCGTCTGCGTTACAAAGGGTAACATCTAACTGAGTTTGTGGAAGTAATGGCTGTTTATTTTGAGAAAAATGGGAAATTGTGTAATGAAAGATGTGGACAAAATATTGAAGTTTTATGGTAAAACAGGTGGTATAAATATTGAAAACTGTATTCTAAAGCGTGGCGGATAGTGCTGATGAGTTTGCGGTGTACATTACCACGGCACGTGTTAAATTGCTAAGTGATGTGCAGAAATTCTGTAATTATTTTGAATCTGACGGCATTTTTATTGCGTTTGCATACTCCTTAACTGTCGTGCATGAGCTGACGCAAGACTCCGGCTCCTAATGAAACCATAACGTTTATTTTCCATTCTGTTAGATACTTTGTAATTACAGTGGTAAATATATGTACCAATTGCTTCAACATTTAACAACCCGGGCTGTTCCCACGGTATGCGTTTCTGTATGATGCTCAAAACAAACTGTGATTAACCGTTCCATCTTTGTAATGCAGATGCAGTGTGTTTACTGTGACGCAAGAATTGAAAATTTGTGTATTATGAAGACAATAAGAACTTTATTTTCCGAAGGGCTGAATGAAAAAATGGCAGAGGGTCCCCAAAACAAACTGTGATTAACCGTTCCATCTTTGTAATGCAGATGCAGTGTGTTTACTGTGACGCAAGAATTGAAAATTTGTGTATTATGAAGGCAGTAAGAACTTTATGTTCCGAAGGGCTGAATGAACAAACGACAGAGGGCCCCCATATCGCATCCTGCACACGTCCGACCGATGTCTGGATGACACATTACCGAAAGGTGTTTGGTATTCCGGACTTACATGGAAGTGGAGGGACTGGAGCAAGAGGGCGTGTGAATAGTTCCCAATTTCAGTTTCCTCCTTCGCCGCACACAGTGCTGCCTGTCACTGTCTACAGTTGATGTATACATCACATTTGTTCAGAATTACAGTGCCTGAAGTCGATATACTATCGTTCACCATTTTAAGCCGTCTGTTAGTCTAAATAACATACAGAAATTGTATTTATTTTACGTTAAATTATAATTCATGACAGAAGCGACACGCGTAAAATTTGAAACGTAACGTGATTGTGCAAAGTGAGATATCATTTTAGCAGTTGCAGTTGTACAGATTTTTAAGTGTTTTATCAAGTGTTGGCCTGATAGGATCGAAACATGGTGCTGTACTGTACAAAGTACCAAAAATATTTTATGTTTGTGTGACCGTGCATCTGGAATACAATAGCAAAAACAGCCAACTAGATGTAACAATGGCAGTTTATTAGTAAATTCAATCAGCTCAACATATTTCGGGCGATAATTTCGCCCATCTTCAGGAACACTAGACTGTGTTTACAGCTTGTGGTATAATGCACCGGTGGTGCTGCTTGCTGGTTACATGGTAGAGGTG
>Ga0123355_10008725_pt1 | contig 15333 bp, 17 predicted proteins | sample TergutEmb28metaG_3_FD_89872 | JGI IMG/M metagenome (GOLD analysis project Ga0123355, IMG submission 89872) | Embiratermes neotenicus P1 segment gut microbial communities from Petit-Saut dam, French Guiana - Emb289 P1 | ecosystem: Host-associated > Arthropoda: Insects > Digestive system > Gut ... | reverse complement strand
GCTTGACTGTGAGAATAACGGCAATGCAAGTTTATATTGCCTATTAGGAACAAATCTACATTGAATGTGGAATATCTTTACATCATCTCGACTGCTTGGAATCTCCTTCCACCCCGAATTGTGCAGATATTCAGCTACATCCTTTGAATCCAGTTGCCCCACTGCCTCTTTAAGCCTAACATTGCCAATACGCTCTGATACATTGGCAGGAGTGTATACTTTGTTGTACTGGAGAGGCGCAACCCTAGTAATATCCACGATTACCCCCCACTTTCCACCGTTACACCCAACCTAACCCCATCACTGGTGATTACGATATTGCCATTGTTCCCTGTAATAAAAGTGTGGATGTGTCTATCGGAAAGCCTCGTTAATACCTCTCGTGCTGTTCTTCTACTCCCCGCTTCGGCGGATATAACCGCAATGGCAGGGTTTACAGCATCAAGGAATCCGCTTGTAGTTGCAGAGGTATCGCCATGTCGTCCAACTTTAAGAACGTCTGCTGTTAGGATTAGGTTAGCATCATCAAGCAAAATAGCCTCCACTTCCCTCAAAGCATCCCCCATAAACAGGAAGGCTGTGTCCCCAAATACCACTCGTAGAACAATTGAGTAATTTACACGGTTATCAAAGGAATCTGTGGGGCGTGGGGATAGTACGGTTACTTCTGCATTGCCAAGATGAAATACATCCCCAGCGAATGGTACAGTTACATTTCCATTTGTAGCGGCACTTGTATTTTCTAATGCAACAAGAAAAGCATTGTAAGCAACAGTATCATGGTATATCATTGGTAGAAGTGCATTATGAATTGGCATACGTCGCATAACGTCGGGTAAGCCCCCCACATGGTCCTCAAATGGGTGGGTTGCCACGAGATAAGTAATTGAAGTTACGCCCTCACCTCGTAGATATTGGAATACCCTTGTACCCATGTTTGCAGAACCGCCGTCAATTAGCATTGTATAATCGCCTTGAATGAGTAAAATAGCGTCACCATCACCCACATCTATAAAGTGGACAGCTAAAATGTCGGCGGGGGATAATTCCTCTGGTGCTTGGGTTTCTACTATTTCAAAGTCAAAGCCTAAATCTGGTGGGGTGTTGTTATTATTTCTGCCAGAGCAACCAGTCATAAATGTAAATATCAAAAAGATAATAACGCCTAATATTAGGAATATTGCGAATCGTCTAATAAATCCAAGTATCCCTTTTATAAGGTTTAAGATTGCGATTATTACATTAATTAAAGCTGTGAACATGTTAAAAATCCTCCTCTTTGTGTTTTCTATTGAATACAATTTCAAGCAATGTTACTATGGCAACCAGCAGAAACAAGGAAAACGAGATTGCGAACTCAAGGCATTCCCTAAAAAGTGTAATGAATGTCAAGGCTTATCGCCCCTTTCTGTGTCCTTGGTATTTCCTCCGTCACTCCCAGAACATCCCGCAAAGAGTAGGAGTATGATGAGGGTGAGGAGGGGGATTATAGGGGATAGTTTTCTATTTGCGTTACACATCGGAATCATGACGAAGTTTGAACCTCCTTAGTTCGGTAGCATTAACCCTAGCTGTTTTTGTACAGCCGAAGTTGCCATGAGGCTCTACCCCATAGCAGTATGCCATCAGTTCAATACAAGCCTCTCTGCTATAATTTCGTAGGTTGTTTTGATAATCGAACACCCTGTTGTATAATTCTCTGAATTTTTCCATATCACAAATCCTTTCAAATATTAGTCTGCATGAAAAAAGCAGGGTGGATTCCCTGCCTTGTGTATTGCAATATATCTTTCAATGCTCATTTGCAGAATCGTTCATATATTAAACTGCTAACCGATAAACCCAGTCCGTACCTTTCATTTGTTACCATGAGTTCTACAGTTGCATCCAGAATTACTTGTCGCTCAACCAGCATCTCAGGTGTCATATTATCCTTTTTGAGCATTTTGGGGTGTCCATGTTTGGTAGAAATCGCTTTATTTGCTATAGTGTTCGATTTGATGTAATCCACACGAACAGGAGCTTCCAGCCCCTCGTTAAGGAGTTTCATACATTTATGATGATGCTCCTTGTCTAGCATTCTAAGTATCTGGTATCCTTCCAAACCAACTGCTTGGCGTAATTTCTTGATAATGCCCTTAACCCATTTCTTAAACTCTTTGGCTTCTGGTTTTTCGCTTCCAAGTATGCTGTCATAAACACCAAATTCGGTTAATATAGATAGCCCTCTATTAGGAACTTCAAAACCGACATCAGAGAGGTTTTGAATATCTTTAGGTTTAATGATGGATTTATCATCTTCATCAATGCGTCTTGTCATAGCCTCAGTGTCACTATATTCCAACGTAACTGCAACATCCTTGGCAACTGCCCACCATTCGTCTTTATACAATACAAAACGAATTTCATGTTCGTTCCAAATTTCGGTTTTAATGTCTATTATACCCATATTTGCACTCCTCAAATTTCAAGGCACTCCTCAATTAATAGTACAAGCAAGGCGCAAGGAGGAGTTTGGACTTGCGCCACAATTCGCGAAATTGTCTTGTACCTATGCCTTTCGGCAAATCCGATACCCAGAATCGAACTGGTTAAAGCCCCTAAATGGCAGTATCGGAAACTTTCGGGGGAGGTTCTTGCTATGGCATATGAATGTTTTAACACGCACAAGATATACTTTCAATGGCTTATGCAATGTTGCACAAGAAGATAAATGTTCGATACACCTTAAAGCCCATCAACACGAACAAACTAGCGAAAATTTACCCTGCAAATGGTACACTGGAGTGGTGTAACTGAATCCTCACATCCCCCTGCATATCCCTATAAAATCCCAAAGATTTTTCTACACGAATTACATCACCATCGCCATTAGTCAAAAACACAGAACCCATCCAAAGGGCGGTATTGCCAAAGGTACTAATGATAAACTGCCCATCATCCCCAAATTCCACATTCGTCCACGGAAGTAGGGCAAACCCCTCATCCTCATCAACCATACCACCAATGAAATAGGATGCCGCTTCTGCTTCGGTGAATCTAAAGGGGACTTCAGAGGCAATAGTGGGCTTAAATAGCACGTTGCCGTCAACAAATCCATACAGTCTATCCAGCACATCTTGAGCTACAGAGGCATAATCTTCTCCATTGGAAAATGCTGTACTGATAGCAACCAAACCCTCACCCCACGCTTGTTGAATGTTGAGGATATCGGATTCTGTAATGGGGGCAAAGACGGCAGATTCACCAATGGAGATAGTTTCAATAGGCACTTCAAGCGTACCAACATATGGTGAATCTACAGGAGAACTAAATGTTTCCGCAGATATACTCGGCAAACAGGCGTAACAACCAGCCTCGTTAGCATTAGGGATTGTGGCATTGCAACCTGTAAAGGAAAAAGCTAGGATTACAAGTGCTGGGATAGCAATTAATTTCTTAGCAAGTTTTTTCGTTAAAGAGTTTTTCATGATAAAGCAGCCATAATCCCTAGAATTTTGCTGACTTGATGACACTGTATGGGTTTGATTGCTGACTACTTCCAGCATTGTTTGCATATTGTCGTCCTCCAAATTTATGATTTTTTTGATTTGAGTTTACGATATTTCTAATAATGCTATTGCTACGATTACCGTAGTTCCCGCCTTTGTCTTGCTCTGAGGCTAACCATGAGTTAATGCTTTTGAGAATGCCACGTCGTGTTTTTCTCTTTGTTGGATTGGCAAGTGTCCAGCCTTTATATTTGCGTAGCTCCTGTATTACGTCTACAGCAGGGTATAGCTCTACCCACTGGTGGCAGGTTTTGTGTGTTATGACATATTCGGTGTTATCATTCAATGGGATGGTGATTATTACGCTATCTGCTTCTGCTACGTCCGTTTGAACAGGCAACGGAGGCTCTTGCTGTTTTTCTTTGCAGATATTCTCGAAATTGTCATTTAGCGAGAGCGGGATGGTGTGTATTGCGCTCTCTGTCTTTGCTACGTCCATTTGAACGATTGGTGTTTGAACAGGTGGGGGTGGCTCTTGATGCTTTTTCTTGCAGACTATCTTTTGATTTTCATGAATAGGTGACTGTATTTGCGAGTGTTGGTGCTGGAGATGTGTCGATGCTCTGCTATGCTCTTCTATTGTTTCTGGTATTGGTAAATCAAAAGAATTGGCGAGGGTGTGGTTGGATGGCGTGGCGGCGTAAGCAGACAACGCATAAGTTCCTACACTCTCCTCCCCTATACTATCCTCTTCTCCGCTATCCTCCTCTACACTCTCCTGGTTTAACGCTGGTTTAAAAAAAGTTAAACCTTGATATTCCGCCACTTCTGGCGATTTGTCATTTATTGTATCTTCAACTTGTGCTAAACGATTATTAAGTGTCGGTTGAAAGGTTGTTGTACTTGTGTTTAACATTTGATGTAAAGTAATGAGCTGATATGTCCTATCTGAAATAGTGAGCAATGCCAATTCGTCTGTATATTCAGTGAATTTAATTCTGTTTTTATCTAAATAATTGTGCTTATGCCAATGAGTTATAACCACAACACCAGATTCAAAAGGAATAACAAACCCTTTAGAAATTAAGATTTTGACATCATCCTCTGTTCCGCCGTGCATTCTCATAACTCGACGAGGAGATACAAAACCATAGTCATCTGCCTCCATGCCCATCAGGAAATATAGGGCTTTGGTACTTAACGGCATATCGGTAAATCTATCTGTGTCTACAATTGCCTTATCAAACATACGTTTACTGGCCATCTGTGAGACTCCTAATTTCTATTATTTTGACAATTTTCTCCCAGTTTAAGAAACAAGAACGGCGTAGGAGGAGGCTTCAACCTACGCCAGCGGTTAGCTTTACCATCCTGTTTTTATGCCTTTCGGCAAATCCAACATCCAGACTTGAACTGGTTAAAACCCCCATATGGATATGTCGGAAATAATGTAAATTAAAACTACACTCATTATATTGAAGAAAAATTTACAAACAATGCTTTATGCAAAGTTGCCGAAAAGAAAATATTATCGCTTTTGTCAGAACAATATTTTACGAACAAGCATTCGCAAGAATCATCTATAGCACCCTACTAATCATTTGACACATCTAATCTAATAATTATCACACATATAGTGATATCCCTCGTATTACAAGGGGTATGTAGGGGCTGGAAAGCTCCAGCCATTGTATCAACCAAGCCTTAAATCAAGCCATGCGGAATCTCTAACCGCTGCCTGCCCATGTTGGACATATGCCACAAGACGTAGCATAAAACCGCCCATTTCTAAGTCCAACACGCCTTGAATATCAACACCAAGATTAAGAGTTTGATTTAACACCCCCTATCCCATCACCAGTTGCACTTCTTTTTCAATACTATTGTCTGGTGCTGTAAATACGGCATAAAGATAATATCTAAACTCGCCCGTTTCATCAGCAGACACAGCGAAGGACACAGGAAGTATCCCATATTGTGATATTGATAATTGTGCCTCAAAATCCTTGATAAAGATGTGTTCCATATATACACTGTATGGGGTAGATATTTCTGTATTGGATAGCGGATTGTAATTCATTTGCCATAAACCAGGCATTGAGTTAGGCAGGAAAAATTGAGTAAAATTACTACCAGTGCGGTAGCGGATGTTTTCCATATCTACATGGCTTCCATCTGGAGCAACAAACTGCACTATTGGTTGTTCTACATCGAAAACTACCACTACAGTCATATTGTAAGTATCGTGCAAAGTGAATAATTCACGGGTGTTGGGGAGGTTATTTCCACTTGCACCCCAAAAAATAATCAAAAAAGCTATCAGTATTCCAAGAATCCCTGCGACAGCACAGCCTACAATTGCAATTTTTGTTGAATTTGTGCTTTTTGACACAAAAATCAATCCTCTCGATTATTGTTTTTTTGTTAAATAGTTAAAAACAACGACGAGATGTAGAATAAATCCACACCTCGCCATCTGTTTCAAATGTACTTTTACAACTACTAATTGCAAAAATGCACATCAGATTTTTTAATTTTGACTACATCAGATTACGCTTAGTTATGCGTGATATAATTCCTATGGCGTTACCGCCCACTTCGTCGGTTCTTAGAACTACATAGGCAACCGTGTCACCGCGCCCTGGCTTCCTATGGTCGTGGCAGGTATGGGCTATAGCACTCACACCATTTAACAATCGGAGAAATACAACGCCTTTGCGTACATCGGTTACTGTGCCAATGTAATTATTTTGTGGCTTCAATGATGCTAAGTTTTCACGAGTTTTATCCTCTACAAGAGAGCGAATATCAACACGAATACGCAGATTCTCTGGAGTATCACCACTAATTTCAGTGACTTTAACCAGCAACTTATCACCCACAAAGAACTCATCACGAGCGTCAGGAGTACGAGTATGGCTTAAATCCCTACTTTGTATAGTAGCTTCAACCCCAAATACCTCAACCCGCACCGTCATTTGACTGACGGAGGTAATTCGGGCTTCAACTTTGCGCCCTACACGGACTTGGGGTTTGCCGTCAGCACCTTTGTTTAGGTAGAAACGCTGGCGCAATCTAAGCATAGCCTTTTTGCGACTAGCTACGGCAGCCCTACCTCTTACATCTACAGCATTAACGATGAAGTCCATTTCCGCGCCCAGCATTTTGTTCATTAGACGCACGATACGTTCATTGTGTGATTCGTCGCTTTCACCTTCAGAACGGACAATGTTTATCATCATTTCTTTTAGCGGGATAGCAATACGTTGGCCTTTGTAGTCCATAACTGCTATCATCCCGCCACCCTCAAGCCGCTCCATTCCGCCGAATATACCAGTTAGTGGGGTTTGTCGCACTTGGCTATTCTTAATTTCGTGCCAAATTGTGTCAATTCTGTCTTGCTCTGTTATGACTTCATCGCCAACTTTCAGAGTTAGAACAGAATCTTCACCCTCTGCCCTCTGTCGCCCACGTCTTGGGGTAGGTTGGGGGGTGGGTGTGCCTTCGTTTGGCTCTGGGGCTTCGGCATTAGATTCTCCCTGTACCACATCCATACTTAAAACGGCATCTGAATCGTCGTAATTTTCGTCATCAACTAACTCATCAACCATTACCTCTGTATCACTTTCTGCCTCATTAAAGGCTTCATTTAACGCCTCATTTTCGGCTAGTCCCTCATTGAGTGCGTCGCCTTCAAGGTGCATGTTGTTGTTTTCTTCCATGTCGCTTTCTCCTTCCATACTTTCGGACATATTGCCCTGCATTTCTTGATTTTCTACACTTTCAGAAGCTATCAAAGCCGCTTCCGCTTCTTTTTCTGCCTTAGTTTTTCTGGGCATAAATTTACCTCCTACAATAAAAATACCGCCCCATGCTTGGCACAGAGCGGTTACTTGTGAATAATAATATTAATTTGAATAGCAGGTTGGTTTATCTACCCCAACCAAGTCTTGTGTGTTCCCACAAGTAGGGATGGCATGGCTATTCTTTACACACCAATGTTTGTAAATATTTAACCAGTGCCAAATCGAACAGTTGTATACTCGATATTTACATGGCAACTGGCGGTAAATAGTTCCCTGCAATGCTGGCACTCAAAAGCGCGTGGAGCTGGCCAACATGGAAATGGGGAAACCCCTGCTACTTTGGATATATTTTGCTCAAATCCACATTCTGGACAAATTACGCCTTTATCACAGAAGAAACCATCACTTTTTCCGTCACGAATAGACTGTAATTGAGCCGATATCCATAATTTACGATTATTTATAACCTTTGCGTCCGTCATAAATCAGCCTGGTTTCTGAAATTATATCAAATCATATAATTTCTAATCATAAGAACAAAGTTCATATAATCATAGCGTCACAGGATTCAGCTACTAAGGTTAAAGCTATCACTTTAAAATCTGACTATGGACTTCATAGCCATCACATTTTTGCAAATGTAATGTTCTGCCAGATTGCAGGTGTTACCTGCCCCTGATTTGTTTGTTACAATTGTCAAATCCTTTCACTATGTGGTGTTTGACATCCGCATTATACAAAGCGCACAAAGTCATGTCAATAGCTTTTCCCTTAATTTCGTCTGCTGTGACTTTTAAGAAACCAGTCCTCCTTTCTATTTGATTTTTTAGTATTTATTCTGTTTTGTTACGATTTTTCTAAAGCAGTTGTAACCTCCTAGACAACATTGTTCCCATTTTATTCCTAGAAATTAACCTACAATTCATCCATCAAACCTTCAAGTCCATCAGCCATAAAGTCACTACCAAAGCCTGTATTACCTTGGACGGGTGAAATGTTCGTATCTAAAGCTATGGCATTACTGGGGTTGCTAATCCGTTTTGATTTCCCCCCACTGCCCCCTGTTGACTTTGTATCAGCCTCCACTTTGCCCCCACTCACATCTTTTTCCTCCACAATTGGGAAAACAGGGGGAGAAGGGAGGGGTTTGGGCTTAGTTGCGGGTTTCGGTTTCTTGGGTATCTCGTGTTCAGTTGCTGGATTTGGCATATCAGATACTTGCTCTGATTGCACAGATTCCAAATCTAAGGGAACTATATCCATATCAACCACATCCACACTCTCTACTACTTCTGGAATTTCTGCAATCTCTTTAGCTTCTTCTGGAGCAGAATCAAAATCAACGGGTTTAGCCCTAGCAGTTGCCTTTGTCGCCTTTGCCATTGGACGTTTAGAAGTTGGTGACTCTATAAAAATAGGCTCTTTTGAAGTTTTTCTTGCAGACGAATCTTTTCTGCCTTTCCCTTCTTCTCCATCTTCCCCCTCGTCACTCCAACCATCCATCCAATTTCTCATTATCTCAATGGTATCTGTATCTGAAGGAGTGTCTTTATCCAAGCTAATCATTATTGGGGGTGTTTCTTCCTGCACTACTTCCCCTGTAAACGTGTCTACAATCTTACCCCCACCCATATCCTTATAACGCCATAATGGAATATAATCTGATGCGTTACACTCTTTCATGTATGGTGACTTGGATTCTGGATGTTTGGTAAAATCGAACTTCTTAACCTTTAGCACCTTTTGCCCTCTGAATATTACCAATGCCTCATCTCTGGGCATTCTTAATACCTCATCAGGGGTTAGTAATACTCGCTTGCCTACAGATGTTGACGCTTGATAGCGGGGGCTATAGTTGGTTAATCGTACTGTTGCAAAATCTTTCCTCACGCCCTCAACCCCAATGGTTACTTCCCCTGTACGGGCTGATATAAAATCTGCTGTCACAGGGTCGGTGCAACCAAGGAATAGTTGAGTGTCACAGTTACCGATAATTTCCATCCATGCATTTTCAGGGTAGCGATTCTCCATTTGGGCGATATTTTGGAAAATAACACTCATACTAATAAGGCGACTGCGAACTGTTGAGATTTTCTTCGTTAAGTCTGGAATAGTACCAATATTAGCCAATTCGTCTGCAAGCAAATGAACAGGACGTGGAAGCCTTTGTCCTGGTTGGCTATCTGCAAACCTCACCAACTTAATAAAAAGAAAGGACAAAAAAAGCGAACTCAAGAATGTAAACGTAGAATCTTGGTCGCTTATTATACAAAAGTATGCACATTTTTCCTTGCCTGGTAGCACTAAATCAATGCCTATGTCGTATCCGTTTTCGTCTACCTTTTTGCTTCCATCTGCATTGTAATAGCCTTTGGTGATATCACATATCATGCTGTTTTGGAAAACCTGTATACGTGAGGCAAGTCCAATTATAATACCACCACGCACATTGTCACTAGCTTGCTGGAATATTGCAAATGGGGCTTTGGCGGGATGTGACGGCGGAAGTTTATCAAACATTGTATATAGTTCTGTGCCAGAAGCCACAGTTAGTAACTTATATACCTCACCAATGTTTTTCTTTTCAGGTGGATAATTGTCACCATACTCTACATATAAACATAGGGCTTTTAGCAAACACATCTCGCTATTGTCCCAAAAATGGTCGCCCTTACCATTAATTGTGTTTTTGATAATTACATCAGAGAACATTTGGGCAAATAATTCACTACCCTCTATCTCCCCCAAACAATCCCAAGGGTCGGAGTTTTCGGGGGTTTTTAGGTTAAATACCCTCACAATATAGCCATGTGATTTGAGATATTCTGCCATATCTGAAAACAGTTCTCCCTTGGGGTCTGTAAAAATTATTGATTCCTCACGGCGCACCAATTGATAGCACATATTACGAACATAAGCACGGGATTTCATAGAACCAGCAGCACCATATACTGCTACATTTCGATTCATGAATGTTTTTTCTGGAACACACACAGCTTTACCATTTAGCTCTCCTAAAATCGTACCACGGCAACGCTTCAAATCGCCTGTTACTTCTAGTTCTGTATGGAGTTCTTTTTTTGTCATCCATCCAGCAGTACCATAAGTTCCTTCATTAGAATAAACTAAGTTGCGTTCTGCGTCCAATACACCCGCTACATTATTGCCCCTTAGTAATAGGAAGATTATCAATCCTGTCAATGCGACAACGGTTAAAAAACCATAGAGATTATAAGGGATATTAAAGAGTGCAATCAGAACTTCACGAGGCATACCGATATAGCATTTCCATTTAACATAGACACTTTTTTCACGATAATAGAGCCGAAATTTTCAATCTCTCCAACAACATCGCCAACAAAAAAGTGTTAATGTAAAGTGGAAGTGCTATATTGAGGGGAGGGGATTGGGGTTGATATGCATAATCATCGCCAATGGTTGGCATTATTGCGCCAAGTAAACCCCCACTGCCTCCTATGCCATCTTCTAGCCAACGCATTAGGGCATAAATCAATTGTGATGCTATGCCACTTGCATAGGCAATTATAGCAAGTAGGACTATTGAGCCTACTGTATATTTTGATTTATTGTTCACATGCCACCACCTCCATTTTGTGGCAAAATAGTAGCAGAAAGGAGAATAGGGCATCTCGCTAGTTATACGAAACGCCCTTGTCATTTGTTTGACATCTAGCATTTTAACAGATTTGAACTTGTAATACTATCAAGGATTTATGCCATTTTTCAGACTGCAACCCTTGTAGCATCTGCCCAAACACGCTCCAGATTATAAAATCCACGGCTTTCTCTATCAAAAAGATGCACTACTATTGAACCAAAATCCAGCAACACCCATATACCACTTTGCTTACCCTCTGCGCTACGTAACGTAAAACCACACGCCCCCAAAACCCTCTTTGTTTCTTTGCACAGGCTAGTTATATGTGCTGGGCTATTGCCAGTGGCTATGATAAAATAACTAAAACACGAACTTTGCTTGCTTACATCCAATATTACAATATCAACACCTTGGTTTTTGGTTAATTCCTTGCTAAGTGCGGATAAAACCGCCATATCTGACTTGTTGTTACACATGTTGCTCTCTACGTTTACCATCGGAAACGTCCTTTCTTGTTGTATTTATATTCAAACAGCGTGGCTGGTAATGTTAATTGAACAAGACGGCATCATAAACTTGGTGTCTGTTGGATGGTTCAAAAAATCAATAATTTTGCCCATAACAAGCTGACAACGTGATTCTGTTGGATAGACACCCAAAACTATACTTTCACCACTGGAAAATGAACCCTTGATAGCATGACTTTCCCTAACAAAGTGCTGGGCGGGGAGTTCCTCGATACTGAAAAATTGAATCTGATTTACCAAAATATACTTATCCTCATTTTGTGCTACAATTACCTTCATCAAAAAAATCCTCTCTTTAAAAATGAAAAAGGGCAGCAATAGCCACCCTCTACAAATTAAACTTGATTTAAAAATTGTTGCGTCAAATCAAATGCAGTTATGCTTATTGTTGGTAAAACCCAACCTTCTTTGGGATTCTGATAGAACTCACGTACAAGACAATCATTAGCCATTATATCCTCATCACAATCATGCACCTCATGCTCTACAATCATGACTATTGCTTGCCGCCCCGCTTCAATATGGCTTTTCACAGATTGTTCAAATGCAATCTTTTGTCCAAATGGCACAGGCGCGTTCAGATACTTTAGTTCGTAATACACAAATGCCTTACCTTTGTACTCAATCATTCCATCTATATCAGTAGGTGTAATCTTGCCAAACCGCAACCCACTAAAATCTATGAGTTGTTTGGCTCGTTCTCGATGTTCAATTTGTCCTCTTAGCACAAGTAAGCACCCCATCCAAATGGTTCAAACGCTTCCATGAATGATTTAGGATTATCCCCAATATAAAATATGCACTGCCCTTGAAGCGGAGTACCTGTTTTACCATCTGGCATGTAGAATTTAACTCGGCTTTTGGGAAACAGTATAGCCGATGAAATCCCAACTAAAGTATTAAACCACGCTGTTTCTGTAGCATTATTTGTAAGTGATATAGCTTGTGTCACATCCCCAGATTCCACATGAAGCCTCAATTTATCACAGAACTTGGGGATTAGCTCCCCTGCATATGGTGGGTTCATCCAAATATTGCCCCTCCACTCTTTCTCTAGCCCATTATCTTCGGCAGTGAAATATCTTTCTGCTTGCACAACCCTATTTGCAACCTCACAACTTGCGGGGTCTAAGTCAATCACCCCCAACACCCCCCTTGCCGCCTCAATATACTCCCTCGGCGTGTACCACTCGTTATTCCCGCTATTATGGGCGACGAAGGGTTTGGAGGGGTTGGGTGAGGATTCTAATTCGTGGGGTGGAAGGGGTTCGGGGGTTGTAGGTATAAGTACATTGGGAATTTCATATGGCTTGAAAACTTCATTTTCATGGGTGATGGTTTCAGAATCGTCACCCTCAAAGTCAATGTATTCATCAGAATCTTCTTCTTTGGAATCATCGTCTTTGGAAAGTGCCTCTGTTACACTATTGGCACTACCACTTACAATTTTTGCAACAACTGCATCCTGCTCTTCGCTCTCCATCCGCGCCAGCTTTAGTGCGTCACGCTTTGGAATATCCGAATTTATAACTACTTCTTTGGCGGTAGGAGTTAGATTATTGGCAATTTGTAGTTCCTCATGAATAACCCGCTGGGACACACCTGTTTTGCTAGTGGTATCTGCTGTAAATGGTAAAGTGGTCGGTGCGGAGTCCGCAGTCACCACTTGGTATTGATTACCACGAAATGCACCACCATTTTGAGTTGATTTTGTTTCTGGGTACAGTTCCTCGTATAATGCTTTCCGCCTTGCCCACTGTTCCCCGCGCTCTATATAGTGTAACTCAGCGCGAATTAGGTTTTCGTCCAACATGGCAAGTTCCGCAGAGAGTCCATCCAGTTCAAGTACATTCGCCTTGATATCATCCCAGCCAAGTAGTTTGGCCGCTTCAAGTCTGTGTCCTCCTGCTACCAGTATGTGATTACTGGTGACTGTTATTGGGTGTAATAACCCTATTTGGCTTATGCTCTCGCAAAGTTCTTGTATTTTTACTTCATCCAGTTTGCGACGATTATTTTCTAGCTTGATTGAATTTATTGGTATTTGCATTCGTGATACTCCTCTCTGAGTTTGGTTCGTTTTGTTTTCTTTGTTATATATGAGTAAATCCTCATAAACAATGGCTTATGCAATGTTGTAGCACTTCTTAGGACGTTGCTCTGGTTGGGCAATTAAAGGCGAATGAATGTTTGTATATTTGGATAAATACAACACCCCTAGATAACAAAATACCCCCACCAGTGTTTAGGTGAGGGTAAATTGGTATTTATAAATATTATCATGCTTCGATATTGGAATGGTGTTTCGTAATGGCTTCTAAAAATGAACTTGCTTCGTGCAAGTATTCGTTCAGTTCGTCTAATTTAGGGGCTTCTGTGCATCCAATTTTATATAGAGGAACAGTCGTTATGCTACCATCTGAGTACATAACCAATACATCTACACGCTTGCCAATATTGCCACTGCTCCTATCCGCTTCGCCCAGATACAGAATTATTTCGTATTCAGGCGAATCGAACCCGTCAGACATATCGTAAATAACCCAGTCGTGTGGCGCAATTCCTTCTGTAGTAAACTGCGTGACTATTTGCCCAAGTGCTGCCGTGATTATGCGATTGTGTTTTTCGTCCTCAAATCCTCTGTATACATCCAGTATGGAGGGATGTGGGTTAGTAACACTTTTGTAAAAACAGGCTCTACCTGTATTGTCGATAACCATAGAAATACTTCCTGCCACTATAAATTTGCGGATAAGGCATCGCAGCCAGCCTTGAACCATGCTTTGTTCTATCTAATATTCGACTAAATTAGAAAGTCTGCGTATTCGCGTTCATCGTCGCAACATCCACAAAACCCCTCGTATTCCCCATCCTCATCCCAATCGTCAAAACTGATAGTCACTTCACCATCATGGATTGAGGCAAGTATATTTGTTACTTCCTCCTGATGCCACTCCATAGCCAAGTACAACCTCTGGGCAAGACAGGCAAGAGCTTTCCCAGCCTCCTTTTTACCCCCAAGGACTGCAAGGGAAAATGGGGTTTTTGCGGGGTGGTTGGGGGGTAGGACATTGATTTTATCCTCCAGTTCGTCTACCGAACATTCGGATAGTAATGCCAACACCTGTTTTGCTTTTCGGTGGGAAGCGGGGTAGAAGTGTTCAACTAAATGGCACATGCTATTTAATAGGCAACTTTGCATGGGGCTTAATGGATGATATTCTGCGTGTTCTTCATGTGTTTTTAGTAATTGGATAATTCTGCTGTATAGTTCAGTTCCTAACATAATGTTTTCCTCCAGATATTTTAATTTGGTGTTTCCAATGGGTGGGATTGCTTGGGAGCTTGATAAATGCCCATTGGTATGTAGTTGGGGGAATGGGGGCAAAAACAAAAAGCCCCACACCAAGAGGTGTGGGACAAGGTTTTCGAGATTTCATTTCTTGTATTATAGCATGACATTTCTTTGACTTCCATCGTGGATATATGCCACTTTTTACGTGCATTTGCAGAACTTAAACACCTACCTTCAAAAGAGGTGGAAGTTTCGAGTGTGTTTTCAAAATCATAACCACTATTGGTTTTCCTTCTTTTTCACGGCAAGCCAAATTTCAATATAGCTATGTTCAGCATCACCGCCGTATAATTCCATGTCAAGACTGCCAACCTGTTCATAATTTGAAGTGGGCAACCATTCGGAAAAAATGCGTTTGTAAAGTGTTCCGATAGTTTCCCCTAAGTCTTTCCACTCATGCTTTCCCGAAGGAAAAATTGCCCATGTGTGTGCAGGAATTTCCGCAATGGTATAACCTTCTGTGTTGCTGTTTTGACTACGGAAAGCACACAACATATATGGAAATGTACCTTGTTCAGTCTGCCTGTAATCACAT
>Ga0123355_10008722_pt1 | contig 15335 bp, 8 predicted proteins | sample TergutEmb28metaG_3_FD_89872 | JGI IMG/M metagenome (GOLD analysis project Ga0123355, IMG submission 89872) | Embiratermes neotenicus P1 segment gut microbial communities from Petit-Saut dam, French Guiana - Emb289 P1 | ecosystem: Host-associated > Arthropoda: Insects > Digestive system > Gut ... | reverse complement strand
TATGAATATTAACTAGATAATTTTCATATCAATTAGGTCATTTGCATGTTAATTGGGGTGGGGGTGGGAGAGGTCATTGACTTACTTGCGTGTATCAAAGGGTTGTGACGTCATTTCCTGTCGTTACTGTGACACCCTATCTACTGTGCTGCTAGGTTTTCAGGACCAAAATACAGATGGTGGAACTTTGTACAAACAGATATTATTAGATGTGAAATTAGAAACGGGAAAGCGAGGTCAAAACCAGAACCGAATGGAGAATTCCACTAACGAGTCGAAGATCAGCTTTCGACTGTAGTGCCATTGAAGAAGAAGAAGAAGAAGAAGAAGAAGAAGAAGAAGAAGACGAAGAAGAAGAAGAAGAAGAAGAAGAAAGAAGACGAAGAAGAAGAAGAAGAAGAAGAAGAAGAAGAAGAAGAAGAAGAAGAAGAAGAAGAAGAAGAAGAAGAAGAAGAGGGAGTAGGCGGAGGAGTAGAAGAGTTTCAAAGTTTCACGGTGAATTTTATCCCTATAGATAATATTTTGTGTTCTGACACCGTGAAAGATCATGAGTTGATGCTGCAGATCTCAATGCAAAATACGCATCCACATCAGTAGACAAGACCGGGAATATATAAAAGGCATTATTACCATGTAGGCTTCAATATTCCGTCCTGCACATGTGGTTGTTTAGGCTGGCACTTGAAGCCACTGATGCTGAGGCCCTGTCATGACTCAGGAGGTTAGTCGGTGGCCTCACACAGAGGAGGTCAGGTTCGACCCCGATGCAGTTATTGTGGGATGTGTGGTGGCGAAAGTAGTGTTGGGGCAGGTTTTTCTCCGAGTACTTCAGTTTTACCCCGTGATCATTCCACCAACGCATTTCCTCTACCACCGACACTTTGCATTACTCGAAACTGTGTTGTTAAACAAAATATTTCAACTTTGGGTAACTGCTTCGATATTTCTGCCGTTCTGTCAATAAATAGAAGGCGTCTCCCTGTGTCTGAGTCCACTTCCAGACTTGCTCGTCACCAGATACATATATTATAGTGACTAAATGAAGAAGAAAATATGGGCAGGACATATGAGAAATTCATAAAACATTTTAGTCTGCAAACGTGAATGATAAGAGACCTGTCGCGAGGCCTAGTTGCACCTGGGTGATTATATAAAAATGGTTCACAGCTAAATTGGTGCGAGGTTATAGGCTGCGTTTATCTGGCTCATGAGACAATTTAGTAACCAGCTGAATCGCTATGACCTTCTAAATAATTAAATAAATAAATAAAAAGCACTTTGCTTAATGGAATGAGCTGCTTTTAGAATTAAAAGATAGGTTTGTAAAATGAATGCAACTGATATGGATAACTAACATTGTAACTGCGACTTTGTAAGTTAGTAATGGAATTAAAAAACGCACTGCCTCGCGTAATTTTCAGTTTCTGATATTGGTAGCATGGGTAATTGACACGGTACCAATATTAATTTCGCATCCCAGTCATGCTGGACAAGAGTCTCAAAACAGAAACGTAGTTGAATCTCGTAGAAGCTCAGATTTTGCAATTAATACTAGTTCCCAGTTCTTAACAGATATTATGGTTAATCTGTTTCAAACATTACGATTCGACTCGATTCCTGGTCTACGGATTCAAAAAGCGCTCCCTTGGTGACATGAAGCAATCACATTGGTGCCAACACTAATCTGACAGCCAACGCATGAATTGCAGTTCGGAAATTAAAATCGTGTGTATAACACGAAAGTCTACGACGTGGTTCTACAGAACGTGGTTATGGCGGATTGTATGTAAACATGTTACGAAAGAGGTGTGAATACGAGTACGTACTAGTCGTGCGTAACTAGTATCAGACGTCATTCCGATTTCGCGAGTGAAAACTGGGGAGTTAAAAGAGAGGTGTGACAGGATCAAGTGTTCAGCCGGTGATGTTTTCGAAAACCCTGTTTCGGGCGTTGAGAGGAGGAGTGAATTCCTTCCACGTGAAAAAGGTGTTGAACTGCCATGTGAACAAGAATTCGAATATTTTGCGACATCATCATTGCTTGATTTTGCCGCAAAGTATTACGCAGTCTCCGGATTTTTTTTTCCGTCAGGTAGGCAACATGATATAAGTCACGTATTTTGTAGTGTGACATTAAACGTGTCATTTTATTTTATTTTTCAATTTAAGAACTCTCAGCCTTATTTTGGAATTTTGGAGCGTCCGAAAAAAGCAGAGACCCCCCCCTCCCAATATATATTTTTCGGAACATACGACCAATTGGGGCCCAGTGTCTATTTCTTTTCTTGAATTCTAAGACTCTGACTAGTTGTGTAAACGGATCGGCAATTGGATGGAAATTGCTGGAAGAGGTTGAGATGAATCAAAGCGTTACTGAAATTGTGGGATGTAATGATTTTGAATTCGCTCTACACTAACACGGGAGCCATTTACTAGTTTTCTCAAGCATTTATTCACCGGCACCTTGCGATGCCATTATTTGTCTTTCAAAGCCGTATATTTTCATTAAAGTGGTATTGTGGCATGCATGTTAGGCTTTGAGGTTTCATAGTACTGAAACATAACCTGACCAAATTTGAAATTTTGTATTTACATTTTAGTGCAATAATTGAGGCTTTCAGGGTTTTAGTATATTGATTCAAAGAATACACTAAAAAAAATAAAAAAAATAAATTGTAATCCACAGAAGTTCAGATTAGAATTTTCTGGTTAATAACAGAAATTCTGGGTTTTCGAGACTAATTGTGTTGGCAGAAACTGAAATTACACAAAAATACTTATTACACAAAAGTTTGGCTTTGAGGTTTTATCCTATTGACTGATGCTCATCGTTAACAAAAATATTAATGAAAGATGGATTGACACATCTTTGTAACCATTACGTGTGTTACAGTTGCTATGATTGTTGGCAACCCTGCCTTCCATTGCTTGCAGTGACAGTTGTTTTACATATGATAAGATACATATGACATGTTCAGCAGTAAATGTTGCTTCTCTTACAAACATAAGAGTATTGTAGTGAGTTGATGTGTGTACCATAACACCCATTCAGATAGAACTATGGCAGTAATGGGCTCTAGTATTCTGGACTAGTTCCCTGATTTTACAGGAGGCTCTGAAAGCCCTTCATGCTGTCAACACAGCATCTCCATTGGTACAACAGTGCCACAAGGAGTTGAATGATATCTCTACCCGGCACGTAATTGTAGTGTATTGGGTCCCTGGACATGCTGGCATATGAGTAAACGAAATTGCCGATAAGCTTGCAAGATATGGTTCCATTTAGAAGTTTGTAGGACCTATTCCGCCCTTAGGGGTCTCTATGCAGAACATAAAAACAAAGATAAAACGCTGGGTATATAACCAGCATGTGGTATTGTGGTGCAGTCTTATTAGTAAAATAGTCAGGCTCGAAAACCGATTTCAGGCTCCAGTCCGACTACAAAGACCAAATTTTTGTCCTTTAACAGGACACAGTCCAGGGTTGTTATTGGTCTTCTTACCAGACATAATACCCGGAGAAGACATCTTCACTTAATTGGGCTGAACAATAGTCCCTTATGTAGGAGGTGTGGAGCAGAGGAAGAAACCCCAGCCCACATTCTGTGTGAGTGTGAAGCCTTGGCTTCACTCAGACATACATATGTGGGCTCCTTTTTCTTAGACCCAGAGGATATTAAGAGTCCAAGTCTGGGGGCCATCGGAAACTGTAACAGAGGAATAGGGCTGTCTTGACCTCGTATCATTATGGGGCACAAAGGGCCCATTATAAGGCCTATGTGTATTGGGACTGCAAGGGCTCAAACCCAACTATTAATCTAAATCAAAATATAATCCCTGATTTTATCATGTTACAGCTCTTAGTGTTTTAAATTACAGAGATTTGTTAAAATGTTTATATTTTAAATAGTTTTAGATTTCTTGCAGCTCTTTGATAATGAGACCAGCACTTACACATACCTTTTGGCTGACACCACCACAAAAGAGGCTGTCCTAATTGACCCTGTAATTGAACATGCTGAAAGGGATGCGCAGCTTATCAATGATTTGGGATTGACTTTAAAATATGGAAGTAAGTAAAAACTTTTAGAGTTTTCAGTCTGCTACAGGATAGCTGCCCCATTATTTCTGTGAAATTTGAATTTTCATGAACCTTTTTATGCCAACACCTTGACATAGTACTTTCCTTTTCAAAGCATTACATTTTCATGATGATGGTAATGTAAGTACAGTTAAGTCGCAATATTGAGGATTTTGACCTTTCATGATCACCTGTATTATAACCATTCTTTTGATGTTTTGGCTGGTGGGTTGGCTTCCTCCACTGTCCTGCTATTGCGTAGGACACTGTCAGCTCAGTCAGGCTTTTACGTTCATTAAGTGAGGTTATTTACTTTTATGCTTTATATAATGATACTTTCCTTCAGTCATTTAATGTGTTTTACACATCCAAAAAGTGTTTGTATTTTGTAAACTTCCATGCCTTTTATGATTGAGGTTATTTTATAATTTAATTATTTGCAGTATAAGATTGTGGAATCAGGTGTTTTACATTGGAAATTGACTCTGATGTTTTCCATGGTTGTATCATTCCAAGGTAATAGCAGACAGGAAGGCTGTATGATATGCATGTTCGTAGTTCTCTTAAACACCGCTTGCATCTGATACATTTCACAACATATCGTATTATACTTGCCAGCACAAGATTGTGACATCAACTTCAGAGCCATTGCACCCAATATGTGTGAAAGGATCATAAACATTTACTCCACCAGTGTTAGGTTTTGAGGTATAAATTTAGTGGCAGAAATTCATGTAGTATATAGAACATTGCTGGCCTTTCATATTACCACCAATATTATACTTCATGCTTTCTTGTTGTTCACACAAACTCAGTGAAACAAAGACATTTATTCCATCAGGGTTTTCTTTTCAGGTTATCATTTTAATGACAGGTACCAAAGATATATGAAAATATATAATCCACAGAGGGCACTCTTTGGAGTTTCATTTTGTTGAAGGAGGTTAGGCGATGAAGTTTCATTACATTGACAAACACATTTTTCATTTTATTGACAGAAACTGAGATTGAACTAAAATATTTATTGTTCGAAGGTTAGACTTCCAGCTTTAATTTTATGGACAGATACTCAAATTATCAGTTATGAATTTCAGTTTGTTCATTGTAACAATCATGTTTAGGACACCTCATTGCACTGTCATATAGCATCATTTAGTGCCTTTGCTCAGCCTCTCAACAAATGCACAAAGGATATTTTCATGATCATTTTATCCAAATAATTATTTTGGGATATGGGGCACATTCATCATTTCTTGTTGATACTTTTTATGTTGCCACTGTAAATGTTTGTCACATATTAAACACCATTGCATGTGTGGAAATAGCTCAGCATTTAACATTCAAGTGACACATGCCTAAACTTCATGGATACGTTGCTTAAGCACTTCGCAACCATTATTTACAAACTGTGATTTTGTATGGTTTCTCTTAGCTTGTGATGCCAGTTCCATGCCATAAATTAACATGTGTTTATTGCAATTAATATGTTCCTTCAAAAGTGTTGATTGTGTTACATTAATAACAGACTTGTCAGGTTTTGGAAGAATTGTAACCACTTCCATATTACAAGGGAAATAAGTGGCAACTAGTCTGTAGTGTGTCCAGATTTTGGATGTGTAAGTTACCACTTGGCCAAGTTTATTTATGCTTTGTCACGTACTGTTTAGTGTCCAAATTCACTGTCTCCCACTGAAACATTTCATGGGCACATCACTGTATGCTGTAGGCCCTCTTGTGTGCAGATTTTGGAAATAATAGACAAAATCTGTTGGTTCTGAAATTTCATTCTGCGATGGGAATGTGTGAAATATGTAGGAATACCAACACAGGCTTGTCACCTTAATTATCATTTATTTACATTCACTATGAGGTTAATTATATTTGTGGATTATGTGTAAGCATTATTGTTATTTATGCAGCTGAGTAGAACTGGTTTGGCAATTTTTAGACTTACATACATAATTTGAAAGTACTGGACAGTCGGCACTATTAGATCACCAACTCGCCCTGTTAGTCTATTCAGGTGAGAGGGTCTACAGTATTTTGTACTTTTTACCTTATATTACTTACTTACTTACTTACTTACTCACTCCATCATGAAGGTCCTTCTTGAGAAGCTAACTGGTTTGCAGTTAGTCAAGAAATTCCTTGCATTTTATGGAACCCAAAGGTTCATTACCACACTCACAAGTGTCCGCCACCCATCCCTATCCTTGGCCAGCCCAATCCAGTCCACATACCCACATCCCACCTCCTGAACATCAAATTATAATCCCCTGCTCTTACTGTGCCCCCTTTGTCCCACCTGACCTATTGCACACCCACTACATATAATTGATACCTCGCTAATTCCCTTGCTGCTGCCTTAAGGGAACCTGCCCTATAAAGACTCCTAACGTTCCAAAGACCTAATTTCATCTCCCTTTGTATTCTGCGCGATGTGTCCCCTAGAAACACTCCCCTCCGGAGATCCGAGTGGGGGAGTAGTTTACCAGCGGATTGTTTTGTCTCCAGAGGACGCATCCTGCATGTGAGTGGTTTTGAACAGGACTATTTTACAGGGAGGGGTTGTTAGCCCCTCAGCCAATCCCCAAGCTGGAGGACCACCCCTTGTCGGCTGTCCACGACTGCTTATTCAATTTTTTCGCAGCTACCCTCCATATCGGGGGCCGTTCCTCTATCCGCAACCTAAGGATGCACCATGCTGTGGTGACAGGGACCCACTACATGGCTTTACCTTATATTACATAAAATAATTGCACTTATTCTTGTTTTTTTTGGTCAGGAATGGTTTTGACATATTTAAGCTGTTTATCAACAGGTGATAGTAATTGTGCCAATGAAAGTGATAACACATTTTGAAAAAATATTTTGGCAACAGTTTTTCATTTCTCATCGTCTGCATGTTTCTTTTGGACAAATGAGCAAGTTAGGTACCCATTTATATTTTTAAATGATGTTGAACTATTTTTAATGCTTGTGTTGTGTAGTGAACACCCACATGCATGCAGATCATGTGACTGGCACTGGGTTACTCAAGAAATTTTTGCCAGGCTCAAAAAGTCTGATCTCAAAGTCCAGTGGAGCCGCAGCTGATCTTTATGTGGAGGATGGCTTTGATGTTCAGTTTGGGCGTCATCGACTGACAGTGAGAGCCACACCAGGGCATACAAATGGTATGCAGGCTGTCTTATTCTTGAACATATTGGATGTATTGTGTTAAATGTTTATGAAATGAAAAATACTAATTCGGGCAGATATTGTAGATCAAAACAAGCAAGCAGCCAATGAATCAATTTAATACTCTTACAAATGCCCCTTTTCTGGTTGTAGAGAGAAGTTGTAGCTGTTAAAATTATGGTCTTCCTGGTTATGACACCATGTAATGATAGGTGGTTGTCTGGTGTTTGAAAGAAACCTTCGGTCTCCATCGTCAAATAGAAGGACAAGGTACTATGGAGACTGAGACAGCAGGTTTCTCTACAGTTGTAACTGTCACTAGCCAGGTAATCTCAGCTCCATTAAGCTGCAGCTACGTTGACTGTTCGGTAGCTGTAACACTGGGTCTGCTGCTGATACAAGGAGACTGAGGTGTTGGAATGTATGCAGAAATCCTGTTATGAACTTCAGCTTTACCAGAAACTTTAAGCAGCAATGGCAACTTATTCTTACAATTCTAAGTTGCTCAGAATATTAATTCTGCTCCTTTTCTGCAGGTTGTGTGACATATGTGAGTCATGAGCAAGGCTTGGCCTTCACTGGTGATGCACTGCTTATCAGGGGTTGTGGTCGCACTGACTTCCAGGAAGGGAATTCCACAACCTTGTACAACTCTGTTCATAAGCAAATTTTTACACTTCCAGATTGTTTTAAGCTGTACCCAGCACATGACTACAAGGGTAAGTCTTTTTTTCATCTTCATGTTAATGTCATGTTACTACTATGTTAATGGGCTGAGGAATACTGTGTTGATGTGTAGTCCATTTAACCAGTTTTCATTCCTTAGTCATTTAGTGACATGGTACAATGAATTCCAATGATGATTTGGAAGAAATGCAAACTGAAGTGGTCGCTGCGTGTTTAATATACCGTTTTTAAATATGATGTGACCGTTTCCTTCACATTTGCCTGGAAGAACTGAGGTAAACTAAAAACACATCAGTCATGTGTGCTAATATAAGGCTGATGTTTGGACCCAGGATGTCCTGAACACAATGCATGACTGTTAACTTCTAGACCTTGACCTTCAGTAGCCAAAATGGGAAAGTACATACAGGGTGTAACTGAATAATTTCTACAAACTGTCATGGGTTTGGGGGGGCGGCAATAATGGGGCATAATTTGAGATAGGGAACATGTGATCAGAAGCATCTTCTTCTTACCAAAATTTGTGTTGGTCCTGCAGCTGGGAAAGTGGGCGATGTGTGAGCACTGATTTCAGAGATGAGTGCTTTCGTATTTTTAGTTTTTCAATTCACATTTGTAAATTCTTATTTATTTTACATTGTGTATAGAATTATTAATGGTATTATTTTCGATAATTCACAATAGCTGTTAAAAATGGTGGCGACTGGCTTCATTGCAGGCACTGCAGTGATGCATCATGTTCTGGCAAACTTTCTCAAAAATCTGTGGCTTGTTCTGAATGGTTTCACATGATGCTAGAATTGATGCCCTACCCCAACCAGTCCAGCAATCATGAAATGCTGCATCCATATTATTTCACACAGCATGCATAAAAGGAGAGGGTCATCATGTGTTGGAACCTTATGTGTGGTTTGCTACTTTCTCAGCTGCAATACTGATGCTAGTTTTGGCATGAAGGAAACATTTCCAATCACACATTCTGTAATACAAGGTGGTCTCCTTTGACCCCCTGCAACCACTGGAAGTTTATAGAAGTGATTCTGTTAGACCCTGTATAACAGACCCATAAGTATATGCAGATGTCAACAAATACTGGCTCACTTCACCAATCAAACAATCTCCTTGTTGGAATTCCCCCCACCACCCCACCCCCAAAAAAAGCTGATATAATTCTCTGCACCAGACTACTTATAATCAAATAAGATACAGTATATATGAAAGTGCCTTGTATATCAAATATATATATATATATATACATACATACACACACATACATACATACATACATATGGTATAATTTATTTTTTAACATCTGGAGAAATAAAAAATTCCAGCAGAAGAAATATTAAGAAACCAGTCATTTGTCTTCTCCTTCTTGTTTGCCTTCATTGTTAATGCCACTGTGATCAAGCAAACATGTAGGGTTGTTGAGCCCCCTGAATATGTATCTGTGTGGACTGGAACATGAGAGAAGAGAGTTTTGGTGACCGCATGAGGATAGAGCATTTTTATTAAATGAACAATAGATTATAGCAAAGAAGAGACTTCTGAACCTAAATGCAACAAATTTATCTACTTCTGGCTTTGTATTTCATTTCAGCATCATATGAACTGCTGAACTCAAACACGTTAAAAGTGTTATAGGAACTGCCAGTTTGGATTATAACAGATGAAACGGACAGATATGTGCTGCAAGTGATAAAATTAATATATGCAGACAACACAGGATGTAATTCTGATGTTTTGCATCCTGTCATGTCGGGGAATAATTTATGGGAGTGGCTGTCGTCTAACACAACATTTGTGTTAGACAGCCATTCCTATCGATGAATTTAATATGGAATGTGCCTGTCTGGTTGATGTTGGAGTTTATTTGTAGGTGGTTGCTATAGGAGACAAAATTAATGTATAGAGACTAGGGTAAAGTGGCAGAAGGCTGGAGAATGTGGACAGGGCATGTATCATGCTTAGATAGGTAAACATGAAGGGACAAGACCACTCGGAAGATCAAGCCACAAACAGGAAGATAGTATTAAAGTGGCTGTAAACAGTGCGAGGGTGTGGACTGGATTCTTTTGCCTCAGAATATGGTCTTGTGAGCACATTAATAAATCTTTGGGTTCCATAAGGTGGAAAATCTGTTGAGTAGCTGCGCACCTGTTATCTTCTTTGGGACTCTTTGGATTTATCTTTATCTTTATCGTTGCACCATGCAGGATTAAGTGACTCTTTGGATTTAGTTCATTAGTCAAGGTCAAAAGGATATCTAGACAGAATGCCAGAAGCAAGATTAGCAAAAGTGATCAAAGAAATGTTAGTACACTTCATATATGTTGAACCAAGTTATAATAGGCCTGTAGCCCATCTGTAAATGGAGGATTGCTTTCGAAGTCACTGCACACTGTGTTCCTTCGTTTACTCCTGTGTTTTAGTGGAGAATAATTGTGTCTGCTTAATCACCGCTTTCCTGTATTCCCACTTGGTGCTGCAGTAAAGATATGGGATACTTATATATGCCTGTACTTTTGTTGCGGTGCTTATTGTGATGTGATGAATACTGAGGTTATTATTAGTTATGGATGCCTTCAACTGTAGCTTTAGAGCCAGAGTTGGTCACTTTGTTTACAGAGACTCTCTGTTTTTGGTTTGGGTTGCAATTCTGTGCCAATAAACATAGACACATGTGATGAGCACATTTAGAACTTTAAAATGAATAAGATCTGTGCCCACTAAACATTAGACCTCAAGGGTCCATCAATAGGGAAACTATCAAAATACACATCCACACAATTCCAACCATGAAATGACTACAGATTTATAATGTCTGTCTGCAACTTTGTCCTCAAACCTTTCTTCTCTACCACATAACCCATTTCCATTGAAAGATATCTTGCCTCATACTCCCACCATAAGGCCTATATACTGGTCCACTTATTTATTTGTGTATTTATTTATTTATTTATACTTTCTTCGTGTACTCACATTCATCCTAATATAATGACTGCATTGTATTCTAAATTGTTTGAACAGCTTTAAAGAATGATCTGACTAAACCTTCAAAGCCGAAGTTACACAATAACAAGTTAGGAAGTGTGTGCAGGATGTAACACTCTGTTATTGCCCCTGTAAATTTTCTACATATCTTGTAGCAACAATGTGCTCTTTTGTGCTTGTTCAACAGATTTAGAGTCATCCATGCTGGATTGTTATGTTTAGGTCATTCAACCACTTCTCTGACTTCAGCATGTACCTCACAGAGAACATAGTATGTCTCAGTTTTTGTTTTGGGATGTCAACTATCTTCAACCTCATGCCATACTTCGCAGAGAACAGTCTTCCTTCAGTATAAAAACTAATGAACTAAGTATACATGGATCTTAATGCAAAATACATTTATCTCTTTCTGATTTCAGTAACCAAACTTCAATTGGATTGACAGATTTTAGTAAAAAGTCAGTATATAAAATATGAACAGAAATATGTTTGGTGGGAGCTGAGTTGTTCCAGATGGACAGACAGACATGATAAAGCTAATAGTTGTATTTCTCAATTGTTTCACAAACATGACGGGACAACATAGTGGCTAGACAATGGGCTGGATGATCCAGGTTCAAATCCCAGCAGAGGCAAGAGATGTCTCACTTCTCCAAATCATCCAGACTGGCCCTGGGGCCCACCCAGCCTCATACTCAGTGCATACCAGGAATATTTGCCAAGGGCAAAGTGGCAGGGGCATGATATTGACTACGTACCTTCATCTAGCGCAAATGTTGAGAATGAATAGAGCTATACCTTCGCTTACCTTGTATAGCTTCATGGCAAGGACAGGGACAGCTTTACCTTTACCTTTACAAACATGCCTAAAAATTTGTATTGCCTAAGTATGCAGAAGTGATGTGAATTTTTATGAACAGTATCTTTGATTATTATAGGTCAGACCTGTACAACAGTTGGAGAAGAGAAGCATTACAATCCACGGCTTACCAAGCCATTGGATGAATTTATCAAAATAATGGAGAATCTTAACCTACCAAAGCCAAAGTTCATTGGTAAGATTAAAATAGTGAAATTGCCATTTTTAGTCTATTTTTATATGTAAATGAAGAGAGTATAGGCAGTAGGTTTCTCCAAAAATCTATGACTGCCCACAAGATTTTATGGTGTTGGGACCTAGAGTACCATAGTGTAGACCTTCATCACCATGTAAATCTGAAAACTTGGAGGTTAAGTTTTTCATGATGAATAAGCTGTTCATTATATTGGGTGTTTAATTCATCATGAAAGATCAGTCCTGAGTAATACCAGCAGCATTTACACAAACTTTTTCCATTGTCATAAAAACACTCAACATAATACCAAATTTTGGAAGCAAACTGCTTCCTTATTCACCTGAAGAGGAAGCAGTTTGCTTTCAAAGCATAGCGTATTGTTTTGAGTATTTTTTGACGATGGAAACACCACTTGGAAAGTCTGCTGGTATTACTCATCTATAACCATTGTCAGTAGTCTATATATTACAAAGATAAATCTTGTTCATCTCTAACCTTTCCGTAGCCATATTATTTACAACTCCATTAGTATCATTTTGGAATTAACTTGCAGGGAGATTTAAAAATAGTGCTATGGAAATGTAACAAATTCCTGTCATCTATTCTTCTGGTATGTGAAGTACTACCATAGATGACCAAGAATGTAAGAAGAAAAATATAACTTGTGGAGATAATGTTGTGATAAATTCATACATTTTGTGGCAGAAGGCTTACACAGACTTTTTTTTAATGCAAATGTGCATTGTTAATATATGCTTTATGAATTGGTTTGTAGATTGTGTGGCTGGGTTCTGCTTAAAGCTGGACACTCTGTAGGATATCAGAAGTCTTCTGACCAATCATAGGAAATGGTTACAGTCCATATAATAAAATCAACAAATGCACTAATGTTAACATTATATTTTTACGCACAATCCATTAGAACTCCGATATATTTCGATCTATCTTGAGGGAGTTACTTAAGTGACTCCATGGAGAGAATCAAGATTGAAGCATGGCAGAGTTCTGACATATTGTATGTAAAAATATAATTTTAACATCAGGTCATTTGTTGGTTTTATTATATGCATTGTTTATTAATGCGCGCACTCCTCGCCCCCCCCCTCCCCCCCTCTCTCTCGCTCTCTCTCTCTCTCTCTCTCATGGATCCATCATCTGTTCAGTGATGGCTGGAATATGAAATTGTTCATAAACAGTATTGGATTGTGATATACAGTCTCATTACAGTAATAAACACAAGTATCATAAAGTTTAACAAGACATACTCTTACCACAGTCAAGAATCAAATGTATAGCAAAGCACAATTGTGAATATGAAATCTGTGTAACACAAGATTTTACGATGTACAATTTAAAGTCCATAGCTGTATACAGTGTCAAAGTATAATTAATAAATTTAGTTAAAAATAAAAGACATAGTTAAAAATAGTTAAGTGCTAATTAACATCACAGTTAATAGACAAAAACTCATCTCTTGAGTAGAAAGCATTCTGTACAAGGAATTGCCTCAGTGCTTACTTAAAAATAATTGTATCCCTGTGAAGTTTCGGTATGTTTAGTGGTGATTTATTAAATATTTTTATAGAGGAATAGGTAACACCCTTTTGAATTGCAGAAAATTTCACTGATGTTAAATGTAGTTGATTTTTTGTCTCATATCTGTACTATGTATAGAGGAGTCAGTCTTAAAGTGGTCTGGTTACAACTATCATTAATGCAAAAATATACAAACTTGGTACTGGTAGTTTGTCTCATTTCTGAAACCCACCTGTGCAAGAGATAGGACCTAGTCCCAGCATGATTCTTAGGATTTTTTTTATATTAAAAATACATCACACGTGGTTGTTGATGACCCCAAAAAAATTATACCATAGTATATCAGTGATTGAAAGTGTGCAAAGTAAACTACTCTTAATGTATCTTTATATAGTATGTAGGATAATTTTCTCATCCTAAAACATACAGAGCTCAGCTTCTTTATTAACACATTTATGTGAGACTTCCATGATAGGTGACTATCGAGATGCAAGCCTAAGAATTTGATAGTTTCAGCAGTGGCAAGAGTTTGATTAACATGTATTAAAGTTAATAGATAAATCAGAGCTTTAGAAGGTGTAAATTTGACTATGTAAGTTTTATTCGCGCTTACTACCAACTGATTTGTTGCAAACCATTTAGAAATATGATGCAGGATGGAGTTTAATTTCTGGATTAGTTAAATATAATTAGTGGATGTGACAAGAATCCTGGTATCATCAGCAAACAGCATGGTTTGAGAGAGTTTATTAATTATTTTTGGAAAATCATTAGTGTATGTATTAAACAGCAAGTTTCCCAGAACAGAGCCCTGTAGAACACCACACTCAACATTTTCCTAACCTGAAGAGTAACAGTGCCCAAAAATATGTAAATAACCAACACAATGCACTTTAATATTAATAATATAATAATATTTATTTACTGCAATTGGGTTGTTACCCGGTGGCAGTATGTGATGTATTTTATTCACAATATTCTCATCAACATGTTTCAGCCAGTATTCCAGCTATCTTCAGGGTGATGTTCTTACTACAAGAATACAGTTGTGGTTAACTGTGTCACCAACACTCCGTAATAATTAAAGTTATATTTTAATTATTACAGAGTGTTGGTTACACAGTTAATTACAATTGTATTCTTGTAATAAGAACATCACCTTAAAGATGGCTGGAATACCAGCCAAAACATGGTGGTGAAAATATTGTGAATAAATTATATCATAGGATGTTAAAGTGCATTTTGTTGATTATTTATATATTTATGGATCTGATTAGTGGATGGAAGATGGGACATTTTATAGTAACAATGTGTTTTTATAAATTCCAAGTCAACTATTTGTTTCCTGTTACTCATATACAATTTAAACCATTCTAGGATTACACCTCTCACTCCATAAAATTTTAATTTAGAAAGTAAAGTTTATGGTTAACACAATCAGATGCCTTAGTTAGGTCACGAAGTATACCTGCATAATATATTCTGAAATATATTATTTCTTATTCCAAGCGCTGAAAATGGTTTCGGTGAACTTATAAATAGCAGTATCTGTTGCAACACCATCTTGAGAACTGTATTGTTTAGGAACTAGAATGTTATGATTTACTAGATGTTGCTTTATTCTTCACAACATCAGCACCTCGATAATTTTTAAAAATCCATTCAATATAAAGCTGGGTCTAAAACTAAAAAACTAAACTCCGTGGCTTTAGTCCGCGAGCGAACCATACCGACAGAGCGGCCGCCGCCGGTAGGCGAAGTTAGTGCCAACTTTTGCGGATAGAGGGGTGTCACGTGGTTAG
>Ga0123355_10008721_pt1 | contig 15335 bp, 9 predicted proteins | sample TergutEmb28metaG_3_FD_89872 | JGI IMG/M metagenome (GOLD analysis project Ga0123355, IMG submission 89872) | Embiratermes neotenicus P1 segment gut microbial communities from Petit-Saut dam, French Guiana - Emb289 P1 | ecosystem: Host-associated > Arthropoda: Insects > Digestive system > Gut ... | reverse complement strand
GCTCACCTTCTGCCTCGTAGCGCCGCAGCAGTTCTTCTGCGACCCTCTTGCGAGCTGCTTTCTGTTCTTCGCTCAGCTGATGCGGAACCCACTTTGCAGCGACTTTTCTCTTCAGTTTTGAGTCACGATTCTGAAAACAGAAGCGGTTGACATGCTTGCTTCATGCACAGTTTCTTCACACGATTTGCGTCGATCTTCTTCCAACAGAGTGCTGAAGATTACCGCAGGTGAGTCGTCCGTTGCGTTACTGGTCGGCTCGCTGCTTGGGTTGTCTTGGATGCTTACCCGACCTTCACGGAAACGAGATGCCCACCGCGACACCGTGCTACGATCCACTGCACTATCCCAGCAAACTTCATGTAAAGCATTATCAATTTCCGTTAGGTTATTTCCTCGCAAAGTTTCAATTTTAGTGTATGATCGCTGGTCACTGCACGAGATCTGACTCCAGTCAGTTTCTTCTTCCATTTCAAGGCTCCGGTTTGCAAAGCATGGACCACGTAGCCTGTCAATACGTCCACAGAGTTCTTTACTGAAGTCTGGCTCACAACTGTCGCGAAAATCAGGACTGCATCATCCTACTGGCTGCGCAAGTGCAGTGTGCAGAACTTTTGGAATGACCTACGTATTTGAACATTAAGGTTAGAAAGACGCACAATTCGGTTTTAACCCTTTGGCGCCGGAATTATTTTTTTAAATTTTAGCACACCTGTAAATAAAATAGGAACCAAATACATTAGAATTATGAAACAAACTGCATTTTGAAGAGAAAAAAAACGGAGAGTATATGCCATGTTTAAAATATTCAGCATCTATATTTGTTGAATAACGTTTAGAGGTTAGCGGTGCGGTACGACCACTATAGTGATCGTTAGGTGTCAAAGGGTTCATTTGCCTTAAATTTAAAGTATATTGTGCTACTAATACGAATTGTATTCTGTTGTTAAGCCTTTCGCGAATTTTCCAACGTTTCGCTGAGGGTGTTTGTTTCATACCAGGGATATATGGATTAGATTTCACCAGTGAGGACTGTGCAGAATACTTTGAGAAAATTTGGTCAGTTCATAGTAGAAGGATATCTTTCTTTGCTTCACAAATTACAGAACTCGATAGCATATTTTTAGAGAACGTGAAATTCAGGTGTGAAGGGAAGAGAGAATTCGCAAAAAGTTGTTGACTTGCTGTCGCTGTAGGCTTATGTCTGACACTGAAAGCCATTACATGTCTTTCATTATCGAAGACATTCACAAAACCCTGGGCTACATCCACACATACACCGGAAGATGTTTACCAGGAGAAAACGAACATGTTTTGAACAAAGCATAAAGAGTCTCAAGAGTGCTAAACTTTGTAATCAAGTAACGTTTACTGCTAGACAAAAATGGCCGACAACACAACCCTTTATGTAAAGATTATTGAATCGAAAACAATAGAGAATCCTACTGCGGCTTTTCAACATCGAAGTCATCTTCAGGATGTATCACAAAGTTAGCCTATATAAAAAGAACACGTGCAAATCGCTGGACGAACGCAAATTAAACGCTAATTTGGGATTTCAATTTTATTCACTTTCTTAAAGTATACCACTTTCAGCTTAACTATTACAATGTCAAAATATTTACAATTCTAGGTATTAAATTTACATTGTCATGGTGAACGCAATTTTAATATCATTTATTTTAAATATTTTAATATTTCAGTCATTAGTTTGCAAAATTACTTACTTTACGACAACGTATGAAATTAACATGTCAATATCGTATTTAATACGTGTTAATTCAATAGATTATACTTATCCTCCTCAGGTATTTCTCTAACACAGCCCGAAGATGACTCAAAATTGAGACGCCGATACACGATGCAGTAGCAATGTAATTCAGCAGTCTTTAAATAAATAGTTGTGTTGTTGATCATTGTTGTCTACTAGTTTACTTATACACACGGCTGGATATCCCACATTAACATCAATAGCTTTATTAATTCCAGTATAATTTCTTATAAATGCACTTAGTGCAATCTCGTTAGTAAGGCCCACAGTCCTGATCGCCGGAGAACATACTTATTTTGGAGCCGGAGTTAAGTGCGCAGTGTAGTCTGCAGAAGATCTGAGATTTAAATAGCCGTCGTTACTTCGCGTGTTTTTGGCCGACGACTGCAGTGGACGCTCAGATGTCTCAGCATCACACTGCGCGTCGTCTATAGTCGACTTTCGCCACCAAATAGTTAAAACATTCAGAGGCAGAAGTCGATGCACTAATTATTTGAGCTAAGCTGTGCGTATTGACCCCATTCGTCCAATGGATATGCACGAACACCAGGACGCCCAGCCCTATCGTGAGAAGTGCAAAGTGACAGGACAGGTGAAATTAGGGTCGCCACTTGAATGGGAGATCGTTGTCGACTGCGAAGTACCATAAGCGGTGTGTACCTCAGATCCATCCTTCTCTAATTGTACTGCTACGTAAATATCGTGGGATTTAAGTAGCAGATTTTTACGTATAACTGTGGCATACAGCCCTCTATTACTTCCCAGTAGATAGCCTAACGTCACAAATTTCAGAAAAGAATGTGGGTATATATTGGCAGGATCTTGTGCCTTGTGCACAGTGTGTGAGTAGCGGTTCTGTTTTCTGGAGTGCCTTTCCTAGCGGAGACGCTGGCAGTTTCTCGGCACGGACTGCATGCCATACATTAAATTAGCCTGATCATCCGCAAATCTTGCAACTGCAAGCATGCATGGTAGGCGAAAATTAGACCTAACTCACTCACTCTGTTCTTCATCAGTCAAGATATATTTTACATTAACGTAACTCCGCCCTCAGTATATACATTTGCACATTGACACGACACCGACTGTGGAGGGGTGGGGGTGGGGTGAATAAGATGTAGATTTATGTGGAGGTTGAAAGCAGGCGCGTCTACTGTTGGGGGCAGACGACGTCTGTCTGGTAGGCGTCAAGCTGCTGTGGCGTCTACGTGAGCAGCTTTCATGAGCCCAAGCAATCATTTTACTTTCCTCGCTTAGCCCTTCTCCAGAACATCACAACGATGCGAATGATTTCAGTAGCTGTATAAGTCAGTAGTTTTCTGTTCACTGTCGTGGCAACGTACAGGGTTATGCTCTAATAACTCTTACATTATTTTTCCAGAAACTCTCAAGTCGCACGATGTGTGAGTTAGGGTAACATCATGCGCACAACGTGGATAACTGCTTCATACATAGGGATAAAAATTAGTCCCTTTCAGCTTCACGAATAAGTGGAGAGAAGTTTTTTGATGTTTTGCTCACCGTGCATCTCAGTATAATCTTAGTAATTAACCAACTTGATGCACAAAATCTTGTTTAATAAACTTATTATAAAACAAGATTTTGTGCATCAAGTTGGTTAATTACTAAGACTCGAGAGAAGTTGTTTATCTCAAATTAATTCCCAACGTTGGTGCTAGATGGAAGTGAGTGGTCAATATCACGCTCAAGCTACATTTACCTCGGGAAGAGATACCTATATCCATCGAATAGGAGGCTAGGTGGACCCAAGACCCGTTCTGGACAATCTGGAGAAGTGAACAGTCTCTTTCCCCTACCGACATTTTAACCCCGGACCCTTCAAACCACAGCCTACATACTGCGCAGACTATGCCATGCCCCCTTTCGTACTTGCAGCTACACATTCCTTCCGCAAAATTGTCTAATATGTGACCTGGTTTTTCACAGTAGCGCCGACGATTCGTACTGCCGTATTTTCTGTTGACGTTGCATGGTCGATTAGATAGTCAGCACCCGCTCGAAAGAAAATAATCTCTCCAACTTCAGAGCAGAAAATAAGGCACTCTGTTCCTAATAAACGTCAGTAATCACCTTCCAGAATAAACGGTGCCATAACCCAGATGTTCAAAATATACATATTTAGCCCACTACTTCGTAATTGACATTCGTAATCGAAATATCCTTGGCTCTAAATATATGAGTTCCTTACTAGAAAGAAATTCTTGATGTTCTCAAGGTCATGTTTAGGTTAGGTTACGTTAGGTTAGGTAGGGTCATCCCTCGTGAGACGTAACACATTGTCTTTCTTTGTCTGCCTGGCTCATGAATTTTAGGCTTATTTTGAGACTTGAGAAAGAATGCCTAATGCTGCTGTCAGTTCCATCTATAATCTAGTATCAGCGACTGAAGTTTTTGTCTATTTCCATAAAACTTGTGCAGTATTTCTTTACGAAGACTTCCTGGGCAAACTTGAGTTTCATGAAACCGGCGCAGCGAAGAACATACCTTCGGTAAGAGCGTAAATGAATTTCTACCCTTATTTTCCCAATTCATTTTCCGATTTGGGTAATATATTTGCACACAATGCATTCGAGTTTTGTCATTTTCGTGAGAATTGGCCCAGTAAAGGCCGTAATTCTCTTATGGGCATAAGTGAAGTTAAATTTGTATGTGAATCGTGAAAACGTGTGGCATTTTGACAGTTAGGACACTTTCATATCGTCCGTGCACTACGTCACGGCGTACTAAACATGTTGCATTCTTGCTCTTGTTTGTTGTCACACATTGCACGAAATGAAGAAAAATATATTCGCCTAGTTAATAACACAAACACGCGCAGCACACAAGTCTCCAAGCAGGATGCTGTAGCGGTGGTGCTATAAGAATTGTAGTCGTGGGGTTCGTGATTCGAGGTTTGGCCGGGGTACCAGGATGCCACTTGAAGGTTTTGGGGGTTTTAGTTATTTTACACAGCCCATCAAGCTAAATACCAGAATAGCACTTTCATAGGGCAAACATAGTTTCCTTCCAAGCGCTTTTCATTTCGTCAATCATCAGTGATCCTGAGATGATCTATGGAATTAAACATATTTTTCTTCTAATAAACCACAAACAACACAAAATATTTGAGCTGTTGTTCCCACTCAAAACCTTATTCTGTGTCCACAGAACAGAAGACTTCTTCAAACCTCAACCATAGCTCAGTCGATTAAGGATTTACGCGCTTCTCATCGTCCATGAAGTGCTAATACTGTGTTAACCTCAGGCTGATAATATAGTGAGTTACTTCTAGTCACGTCATATTTGTACAAAATTCTTCTTCTTATTTTTATTATTCTATCCGCCCCTAAATGTCTCAAGTTGTCTTCTTCCTTCCAAATTGCTCAACATAGTTCACAACTGTGTCAGTCCTCTCAACCTCACTTACCCTCACTTGACAGCAGTAACAACGTTTCCTGCACGTAAGCGATGAGTCCTCCTGTGAAATTCTCTGACTCTTTTTATGTACTGTAAACTTTTTTGTATCATGAACGCTGATGTTGAGGGCAAAATGGAACACGTGCGGCTTAATGTGCGTCTGCGGATGTTTCCGCGGAATACACATATGCATATATATATGAACATAATCAGCGGGAACCGTCATAAATAAGCATAAAATTTTCACTGTTTTTCAACTGGATTATTAGTATATTTATGTTTCAGTTAGCTGCAGTGTTAACACCGTCCTGTCGTTCTTAAAGGGTGTGTTTAAACAACGCTGTAAATGTAATTTCGGAAGTTGATCAAGCGACTGGCATGCAGAGATGACAAGCCACTTACGTGTTAGAATTCCATCTCCAACTTCTCTGGTTTCGTTTCGCTCTTTAGTTGTATCTGTATGTGTGTGAGGCGACAGACTGATAGCTTAACAGAACGTGATAGCCACGATAAGAAAGACAATTATGATGACGATGGTGGTGATCAACATAATATTTCATTTCAATTTATTAACCTGCAGGCTACAATCACAAGTGCCTATTATAAAGCCAGCAAAAAGACACAAAACACAAAAACGGTACAAATACATAGAAATAAGGCACAAAAAGAAACAAAAATAGTGCGGTAGGAAAAGCAGCGTAAAAATTCTAGGGCAAAAGCCCTAAACCCCGATAAAAGCATGGATAATTTGACATAAAAATGTCGCGGGCTAGAGAAGAATTTGTTGTAAAGAAGTAACAGCTTTCCTAAAGGTGTCTACGTCTTTGCACTCTTGGTTAGCAGCCGAAACGCATCAAGTGTACGGAGGGTTTACAAATAAGAGTAAACAAGCGTTTTATTTTTTTTAACATTCGTACCGTGCATCACCACCGATTTAATCACACACCGATGTACCATAATTGACTATTTCAACAAAGTGTAACTTTGGTAAGCACGGATAATGAGCTCACTGAAGATGGTGTAACTGCACCGAAACATATCAGAGCTGTTTTAATATATGTTTTATTATTGTTTTTAAGACAATCACTTGAACATTCGTTGGTGAGTAAAAACTTTGATAAGAGTTTTCTGTAATTAAAATGGAGGACTCAGAAATCAATAACATCCAAAGCAGAAGGACAACGTTACAAATAATAATGACAATGATGATAATAACAGTGATAACACAAAGGGCAAAGTTTTCCCTTTCCGCGCCGTGAAAGCATATAGATCAGTACAGTTACAGTTCCATTCATTCTTAAATTCGCCTGTAGATGGAGGTGAATGTTTCAATTCACGCCCCGTCCGCTCTACCACCGGGATAGGAGGCTGGCTTGTGCCAACAGCCAGTGTGAACGTAAAGTCTCTTGCTTCTACCGAGTTTCATACCACAGACCCTCTGGCCTCTAGCATAGTTTCTGTACCAACTGAATTACTCGAATTCCAAGAGCAACAATAATCTATGGTGTGCTGAACGAAGTTATCGGCATCCCAGTTTATACGGCGTGCAACTCTAAAATTAAGGTGTATGATAAAGTGGACAGGATGTGGAAGGAAGTGGAAGGAGCATAATTTAAATTCCTGTTTCGAAATTTGCCTGGAGGGACTAAGGAAGACATCAATGTTTTCGGTTATGACAGCCGGTTTTCTTTTCGAAATTTGAAAGCCGCCCCCCCCCCCCTCCCACCCGATTCGAAACAGAAGTCCTATGCAATCGACCATGACGTTTAACATAATAATAATAGTAATAATAATATTAATAACTTGTCTGTATTGATTTTATTACGGATATCTCCGGAAGGGTAGGAACATTGCAACAAATAGAAAGTACGTAACTTGTGGGAAAAAAATACTTTAACTTGCCTAGAAACCCGTTAATAATTCAAACTGAAAGTGTGTATCTAGAGATCCCCCAGTTCTCGTGGAAGAATTTCTCTATTTATTCACTTCGCTCTGATGAAAAACAGCTGAGTTATTTTATCACATGTCTTTTCCAAGGCAACCTTGAAACTTACTGAACCTATAATGTGTTTCCACATTCCTTGTAGTGATGGAGCAACAAACTAACAGAATTATCTGCAGGCACCAGATGGCAGTCCTTCGGAGCACATTATCTCCTGCGGAGAGAGAAGATTGACTTATGTGTTATTCGAAGAGACACATTGCCAAGGCTCTAGGATTTACTTTTTTCCCCTTGACATTGGTAGCATCATTCAGTAACAAAATCACTTTAAATGCTTTTGTTACGGAAATTTAGATAGTATTCAGTATTGGATTTCTCATCTGTAATAAAACTAATCTCATAACAAGTAGGTCCCTGTAACAGCGGCAAGGCGCGTCCTACAGTTGCGGACAGAGTAACGGCCTCCAATATAAAGGATAGCTGCGAATATATTGGATAAGCAGTCGCGGACAGCTGACAAGGGTGGTCCTCCAGCTTGGGGTTTGGGAGAGGTGCTAACAATTCCCCACATTAAACAATGGCATTGTTTACGAAAGGGATACATTTGCCTCGGTCCTGTAATGATTCTTTGGTACAACCTAAATAATGGAAAAGGAATATGAGAATTGGTGCATTGTATGTTAGGAGCCTGTATAGTTCAGGTTCACTTACAACAGTAGCCACGGAATTGCTGAGGTATACATTAGATATAGTGGGTATACAGTAGGATAGTTGGGACATAGGGGGCACGGAAAGAGCCAGGGGATTATATTTTTCTATGGAAAAGAATGAAATCATCAGTATGGGAAAGAAATTTTTGTAAACCACAGAAGAATATCAGCAGTTAAGAGAGTAGAGTTTGTTAGCTGTGGGAAGTCATATATAGTTCTGAGAGGATGCTGGTTTAATATCACTGTTTTGCATGTGCGTGCACCGAGTGAAGAGAAAAATTGTGATTCAAAAGTCAGTTTTTATGAGGAATTAGAGTAGGTTTCGATCACTTTCCTGATTACCATATAAAATTCTGATAGGATATTTTAATGCAAAATCAGAAAGATAGGATTTTTCAAACCGATAATCGGGAATGAGAGTCTAAATCAGGATATTAATGTTAGTGGTGATAGAATATTACAATTTTCCACATCAAAATATCTAGATGTTATACACACGATGTTCACTCACCGATGCATTCATAAATACCCCTCGACATTCACAGATGGAAGTCTCACAACCAGACTGATAACATATTGTTAGACAGGAGATATATCTAAGTATACTCGACGTAGTATCTTTCAGGGAAGCTGAATATGGTACTGATAACTATTTGGTGATCGCAAAAGTTAGAGAAAAATTGGCAGTACGTAAACAAGCAGCACAAAAGTTTGGTGTGGATAAATTTCATCTCAGAAAGCTAAGTGAGCTTCCAGGTTAGGAAACGATATCAGATTTAAGATATCAATCCAGTTTGCAGCTCTAGTGAACTTAAATTATAACGAGGACATTATTTCTGCTTGGGTAAACATTAAAGAAAATATCAAAACCTAAGGTAAAGAGAGTCCAGGTCTGTATTAATTGAAGTAACATAAACCAGGCGCTGATGAAGAACGTTCACGACTTTTAGATCAAAGAAAACACGCTAAAATTCAATGATTAAGGAATCCAAGTCAAAGCAATGTAAATAATCTGAACAATGTAAGACGTGATGCTAGCAGACATTTCAGGAAAGAAAATAAAGAATATCTGAGGGCTAAAATGATGAACATGAAAATAACGGTAAGATAAAAAATATCAGGGACTTGTATCAGGACATCAGTACCTTTAAGAAGGGTTACCAGCCTAGAATAAATACAGCAAATGATGGGAAGGGTGATTTTGTTACAGACTTTCATTTTTCACAGCTATTGAATGTACATGGGATTTATGATGTTATGCAGACAAAAGTACATACAGCAGAGCCTCTAGTGCCTGAGACAGGTGACTTTGAAGTTTAAATGGCTCTTGGAAAGCTAAAAACAAAAAATCACTAGATATTGATCAAATCCCCAGAGAATTGTTTAAAACAGGAGGTAGAACACTTTGCAGTAATTATGTGAATTTGTTTATTCTATTCGGAATAAGGAGGAATTGTTTGATTGGTGGAAGGAGTCGACCGTTGTAGCTATTTACAGGCAGGATGAAAAAACGGACTGCAGTAATTATAGAGGCACATCGCTTTTGCCAACTGCTTACAAAGTTTTATCCAGCATACTGCTGTCAAGGTTAACTACATATGCAGAAGAAATTATGGGGGACCATCCATGTGGATTTCGACGCAATGAGTCAACTACTGATCATATATTGTGGATTCGTCGAATACTTGAGAAGAAATGGGAATGAAATAAAGCAATGCATAGCTGTTTATAGACTTCAAGAAATCTTATGATTCGGTCACGAGGGAGGTCTTTTTTAATATTCTCATTCAGCTTGGCATCCCCATGAACCTGGTAAGGCTAATAAAAATGTGCCTGAATAAAACCATTAGCAGAGTTCGTGTATGCAAACATGTGCGTGACATGTTTCCTACGAAGAATAGTTTGAAAAAAGGAGATGTTTTATCGTCACTGCTTCTTAACCTTACTTTAGAGTATGCCTTTTGGAGAATTCAGGTAATGCAGGTTGGCTTGAATGTAATGGTACACATCAGTTTCTGGTGTATGCTGATGATGTTAATATATTGGGCGGAAGCATGCATACTATAAATAAAAACACAGAATCTTTAGTAGTTGTTAGTAAGGAGATTGGACTGGAAGTAAATGATAATAAAACTAAGTATGTGGCCGTGTCCCGAGAGCAGAATGCAGGAAAATGTCGCAATATAAAAATGATAATAGTTTCTTTGAAAGGTTGGAAAACTTCAAATATTTGGGAACAAACTTAACGTATCAAAATTCTCTTCAGGAAGAAAATAAGAACAGATTGAATTCAGGGAATGCTTGCTATCATTTGGTGCGGAATCTTATGTCTTCCAGTGTGCAGTCCAAAAATATAAAAATCAAAATATACAGATCTATAATCTTGCCTGTTGTTTTTATGGGTGTGAAAATTGGTCACTTACATTGAGGGAGGAACTTAGCCCGAGGGTGTCTGAGAATAGGGTGCTGAAAAGAATATTTGGGCTTAATAGGTAAGAGGTAAAAGGAGAGTGGAGAAAACTACATACTGAGGATCCTAATTATGTGTACTACTTACCAAATATTATTCGGGTGATCAAATCGGGAATAATGAGCCAGACGGGACATGGAGCATGTATGGGGGAGAGGAGAGGTTCGTACAGGGTTTTGGTGGGGAAAACTGAGGGAAGGAGACCACTTCGAAGGCCCAGGCATATATGGGAGGTTAATATTAAGAAGGATCTTCAGGAAGTGGTTGAGGGTTTGGACTGGACTGATCTGGCTCAGAATAGGGACAGGTAGTGGGCTCTTATTAATGCGATAATGAACCTTGGGGTTCCATAAAATGCGGGGAGTTGCATAACTAGCTTAGAATAAGTTAGTTTCTGAAGCAGAACTCTGTTCCATGAAATGAGGAAGTAAGTAATAAAACTATAATGCCCCTTTTTCCATTTTTGAAAGTATTTTCTTAATAAAGGCAATTTGTTTGTAGCTGCATTGATTCGCTGCCTAATTCGTGACATTTGTTTATCTTAGAATCACATTTGACTAATAATGATTAAAAGTGTTAAATTAAAGGAAGCACGACATTTGCAATTATTGCAGATTCCAACCCACCTTACGGGAGTCAGTCTGAATAATGTTAGGCGTAAAACTGTGAGATATTTTAGGAGAAAAGATCATATGTGAAGGACAAATTAATTCGCGTGAAACAAGGCGTAAGACTAAAAATATTAGAAGCTGCTACAGATGTAGAAAATACTTGGTAAAGATTTAAAATTGTGATCTACTTGCCGATCATCACATTTCTCTAATAGGTATAAGAAGTACATCTGTCTGTCGGGCAGATCAAAATATGTACTGCTGATTTTCAGAAAAGACATCCTTGTTGTGTTTTAATTATATATATATATATAAGGAGAAAAAAAGAGATGTCCAAACACAATTCATCTGTGTGTGAACCAGCTACATGTTTCGGCTATAAATAGCATTCATCAGGCCAAACATAGAACCCATCTCATTCCTACTATTTTATTGCATTTTATTACAGTACGCTTATTTACGTTTCTACGTTCAGCCTGATGATGGCTATATATAGCCGGAACATGTAGCTGGTTTACACACAGGTAAAGCTGCGTTTGGAGTGTGAGTTTGATTCTGTTCTTTTGTCCTTATATATGTACGTACTCCTTAGCCATTACACACAGAATATGGGCCGGAACAGCACAGTCGATATTGACCAGACTGGTGTAACCAATGAATGACGGTTTGACTCCTCGTATGAGCGAGAAGTTTGTTTTCTAAAACATTCAGACTGACTCTGGGGCCCATCCAGTCTCCTGTTCAATGTACAGAGTGAGTAAAGCTACCGACACATATATTTGACCACTCAACTTCTCCTAGCGCAGAGGTCTAGATTGTGTGAAGCTACTGACTCCTCTTCCCCATCTGTGTCCATCATGTTGACAGACACAACCGTTTCACCAGCATCATTTTCTTAAGGATACCTGGTTATGAAGGAGAAATTTTGTATATCTTACTTATCTACTTAATTAATTGTTTATTTACTTACTTTCTTACTTACTTACTTATTCGTTGACTGTACGGCCCTCTGGCAGTCGTCCCGCTTAATTACGGAAGCCCGTTCTTCCCTCTCGACTGCCTTCTGTTGCCCAAATTTTGTAGGTTGTTACTTTAAGACTGAATTAGCCCACTGACTGGAAATTTTGCAAACGTCACAAGCTGGAAATATTTAAATATGTAATGTGGCAAGACAGTAGGTATTTGTATATTATAAAGTTGCCAATGTTGAACCCTTGGAATCCACGCACCAACCACGATATTTCAAATAGTGTTGAAAACACAGTCGCGTTCAGGGTTGTGGGAACAGCGAATACGGAACTGTTATCTTATTCAATTTTTTTAGTTTCGTACGTGGAAAGGACACTGAGAAAATTGGCTACAAAAATGTTCGTCTCTACTCTTCTTTTTATTTGTCATCATTGAAAGTTAGGACTGTCCCTAATGTAAATGAGGTGTAAGTGTGTTCTTGACTGTATAATCGCCTACACAGATTTTCTTAATTTCTGTATTCATGTAATTTCAGAATTTCGAACAACTGATGTAGTTGTTATCGGTGAAACCGCAAGGCTCCGTGAATAGTCCGGCGGACCATTCATGGCACCGTGCTTTCTGTTACAGATTGCCACTACTGTACAAACTATTCTGGCTGTTATCTAAATGTTAATTATTCTACTTATATGTTTGCGTGTTATTGTATAATTATGTACAACTGGGAAATCTTGTAGTCATGCAAGTCCACTGAGGAGTAAATATTCATCTTTTATTGTAATATGCTGAAGCTGTTAAATACGAGAGGACTGAGGGTGAAAATAAGGAGGTAGAACTTGAAGCTCTTCGAAAGGACGATATCGGTTTAATTGTAGCATCACTTTCCTATACTTTTCGAAAAGATATATGAAGTAACACTTAGGTGGTACAAATTATTTTGCAGTGGAACACATACGAGTTATTGCCGAAGGGGAATGGGTCAACAGTTTTTACAATTGGAGCACCACGTTGTAGCCGATCATTTTTAGTATAGTTGTTTATTAGATTTGCAGGAGCCAGTTACGGACGGTCTGTCAACGTATGTTAGGAACCGTTAGTGACAGGTAGGAGGGGTTGTACGGGGAGAGTGATATGGAGAAATATAATATCACAGATGTGGTCAATTTGAAGTGTGAAAAGAAGAACCATTACAAGCAGTGTATGATATTTCAGCGCTGCTGGCTTCTCTGCACCTCCTGTTTTGATATAAAAAAGGCAAGGCAAGACCATATGAAGAATTACAACGTGGGGCACTGCTAGGACTTTTTATTCAACTCAGAGATCAGTTATATCAGCAAAGAGTACGCTTATAGAAAATATACATTACAGCACGTGTAAAACTACATTTTCCTATGTTATGCGTACGGTCCTTTGATGGTAAGAATGTTGTCCATTCATGGCACCCTCACGCTATGAATGCACCAATTGCAAAGTTGGAAAACATATTTATTTTTCGAACAGTTATCGATGCGTTCTATTCGCGAAGTTCGGTTGACTAGCAGGGAACAGAGTAAAGTCTTTAAAACAATTTTTGTTTTCTTTCTATGCACAATACATTTCCTTATATTGTCAATAACACTAAACTGGTTCATCGAAAGCAACCTTACCCTATTTGAAGGAAACCTCTAATATTTTTCAGGAAGAAGAACTGTACAACATTTTCTTGAATTCGGTGTACAAATGAAAGTAGTCAGGCTGATTGCCACATACACTTATTCAATGTAATTTAACGGAACTTCTGATAAAGTCTTACAATAGGCTTCGATAACAGTCTCATATCTTGCTCGACAGTGTCATCCCTAAGGCATTTATGTTTAAGAACCTGAAGCAATGCACTCTAATTATATCGTAAAATAAAAGCCTTTTTATGTCATGTTGTCTACAGTGTATGCTAGCAATAAGGCAGCTGTGCGATTGTTCTGCCTAACTTTCAGTGCGATGGCACTAACTAACTCACAGTGAGAGTTGTATGCATACAGTTCGGTAAGAGGAGAGATCACTAATTTACCCACACTTCAGGTCCATGTAGTACATTTTTTTGTACTTCAACTATATTGAAAATTGCTGTCTAGAAAACTTACGAATTTTTATCCGACAAGTTTAATCAGTCTGTATCGAAGCTCCATGTAAAAGTTATATAGGATATTAAATAATACATTCAAATTCTTCATAAAATTTTGAGTGTTTGCATTACCTATATTAAACCCAATTTTTTTTTTAAATCCAGATAAACTATTTTGATATTAGGCCTATGGACGGACAGATGCTTCATCCAGACCATAAGTTAATTTTATTACTTGTCGAAGTGAACGTATAGTAAAAACATATATTGTATGATTTTATGATACTATCAATAGGATTAGACACAATACTTTAATTGGTCTCTTCAATTTTTTCCATCTTTCTTACTCTGAACACTATACCTACTCACTGTAGGCGTAGGATTTTAGTGTAGCACCTGATCACACGCAATGACACATGTTGTCAGTAGGACTCCTCTGATCGAGGGATCGGCCCGTCACAGAGACCTCAACCTGACAACACACACACAAAACACTATCGAGAGACGGTCAGCCATGCCCAGGTGGGATTCGAACATGCAATCCCAGCAAGCGAGAGGCCGCAGACCCACGCCGTAGACCGTCCGGCCACAGGATCGGCTTCTTCTATTTTATGGGAACATTTTAGAGTTTATTATTGTTTGTAACTATTTCTGTCTATGTGTTTACTGTACCTTTACGTACATCACAAGAAACCCAGAAATTTTGCATTAGTGTAATATATATTTCAGGTTTAGATAGAATTATATATTTAGGTTGAAAATCGTGTGACATATATGCAGTTTTTCAGTTTTTAACGCTATATTTTTCCGTATTATCGCAACAGATCACCCCCTTCCCTCGCCTGAAGGAAGTTGATTTAGAAACCAGACAACAAGTATTCTTATACTATTGGATTGGTTTCGAACAAAAACGTCAAGCATTCGAAATTTTAAGTTTCCAAATGCTTGTTAAAATACATATCACTGTATTACAACACGAGGGTAATAAAATCTGACGGAGAGAGATTTGCCGGGCAAATATCTGTCAAACATGAAAAGGACTAGAAACCGTAAACACATTTTTAGTTGCATTACTTGACAGTAATAGACCACTTAGGACACTTACGAGTAAATAAGATGACACCGTTAAATGTGTCTCAAAAGAGAAGCGTGTGAGGATGCGTACTGGGAAAAATTGCTTGCACTAGACCTTACAGTGGACTGGTGTATACAGGGTAGTGAGATTGTGTGAGGATGCGTACTGTAACAACTTGCTTGCAATACAGTTTACTGTGGACTGGCGTAAACACGGTACTATGAGTGTGTGAGGATGCGTACTGTAACAACTTGCTTGCAATACAGTTTACT
>Ga0123355_10008719_pt1 | contig 15336 bp, 9 predicted proteins | sample TergutEmb28metaG_3_FD_89872 | JGI IMG/M metagenome (GOLD analysis project Ga0123355, IMG submission 89872) | Embiratermes neotenicus P1 segment gut microbial communities from Petit-Saut dam, French Guiana - Emb289 P1 | ecosystem: Host-associated > Arthropoda: Insects > Digestive system > Gut ... | reverse complement strand
TGTATCTCGTGAGTAACGTTCTCATTTTGGTTTGGAGGTTCTTTAAGTCTGTAGGTGTCCATTTCACTATTCCGAAGCTAAAAGTTAGTACTGGGGTCGCATAAGTATTGATAACTTTTATCGTATTTTTTCCATTTAACTTTGTCTTTAATATGCTTTTTGTGCAATTTAAGTATTCTTCGCCTAGCTTCTGTTTCATTCAGGCATGCTTAATTTGTTTAGCTTGCATGTGGCCCAGGTATTTATACAAGTCATCCTCGTCCATGGCTTCCATTGTGTCAATGATCCTCTGTTGTGAAGTTTCTCACCTCTAGTTTCCCCTTTGCAATATATAATGTTTTGCACTTTTCAATCCCAAATACCATTTTAATGTCTCTTGAAAAAGTGTGAGTGAGTCATACTAGTTCTTGTAGTTGATTGTAGCTGCATATGATTTAATACCATCCATGTATAAAAGATGGTTCACTCGTTGCATTTCTTGGTTACCAGAGTGCATACCAAAACCATAGTTTGTTCTGTTGAGCAGATAAGAAAGGGGGTTTAGTGCAAGGCAAAACCGTAACGGGCTAAGACTATCCCCTTGGTATATTCCTTGTTGAATACGGATCGGGTCACTCATAATCCAATGATTTTTCACTTTGACTTGGAGGGTAGTTGTCCATTTCTTCATCAGCTGTTGTAATGAGTTAATTATCTGTAGGTCTATTTTGTATATTTGTAATACGTGTATAAGCCAGCTGTGTGGTACTGAGTCAAAAGCCTTATGATAATCAATGTATGCTACGTACAAGTTTTGGTTATCTTTATGTGCCTGTTCCAATACTACCGAATCTATTATTAGTTGTTCTTTACAGCCCTGGGAGTTTTTGATACTCCCTTTCTGTTCTTCTGCTAAGAGTTTGTTTGTGTCTAGATGCTTATATATCTTTTCAGCTATACATGCTGTGTATATCTTGTAGATTGTGCACAAGCAAGTTATTGGCCTATATTTGGGCGGATCCTGACAGTCTTGGCTTTTTGGTAGTAGGTATGTGATTCCTTGAACTAGAAAATCTGGAATATTTCTGGCATCCTCCATGAATTGATTAAAGTGATGTGCTAAGTAAGAATGAGTTGCAGTAAACCGCTTAATCCAGAAATTGTTTATTCCATCTGGTCCCGGTGCCTTTCAGTTAAGTGTTTTAGCAATCAGCCGAGATACTTGTTCTGTGGTTATTGGGCTATGTTCCATTGCTGTTACGTTAGATATTCCTGTTTGCTCCCTTCTTATCCAACTTGCTTTTAAATTATGTTTGACTGTGTTTCTCCAAGTGGACGCCCAGAAGTTTGTTAAAGCCTGTTTATCCGGCAGTCTGTGTGTAAGGTTTTTTCGTTGGTGGTAAAAAGCCTACTTTTTTGCTTACTTTCATTTGCTTCTTTGTAACGCCTAAGCCGTTGTGATTTTACAGATAGATTTTGCTTGAGGGTGTCAAGTATTTCCGTAATGTGAGCATTGTTTGGATCATGTTTGGTGTGTACATGTACTTTTTTTTTGTATCCTGTGGATACATTTTTGCAATTTTTTACTGGTATTGCCTTGTTGGGCCTGTTGCACTCGTCCAATGTATTTTCTCAAATCGTCAATTTGTTTCTTAAGTCTTCTTTCCCATGGTGGGGTTTGTGATTCATTTTGTATGTGGTTCAGCTTTTTTCTGTCTATCCTGGGCCCCGAATACCTCACGGTGGCAACTGCTGCTGTGTAAATGGTGTTACATAATTCATGGAAGCTGGCGACATTGTGTTTCAAATAGTCCGGAAGTATCTCCTGGTTTATGGTGGTTATGATGGCGGCTAGCTTTCGGGAACACTTATGTTTAGGTATATGATATCGCATAGTTGGGTCTGTTCCCTCAAATTCTTTTAGTACCTTGTAAAATTCTATTTTTATTTTGTCTAGTTCTGGGTTTTCTGCAGTTGGTGGGTGTTCTAATCTTTGGCTATCTTCTTTTTGTTCAATTTTGTCAGCAGGTTGTGTTATTTCTTTCTCTGAATTTACATTTGCCTCCTTGAGGGTTTCAGCCACTTGTGCTCTAATTTCTTCTAACCAGGGTTTTGATAGTAAGCCTTTAGTAGCAATGGCCCTTCATTGGTCTGCTATTCTTTGTTCACTAATCTCCATCTCTGGGTACTGCCTCGTAAACCTATCACGTAATTCTTGTCTATATCCAATTTTAAGAGTTTCTAATTTGGTGATTATGTAATACTGGCGCATAATAAACTTGTTCATTTCTTCGCTCCACTGTATGCGCTGGCATGGTTTCCCAGTTTTAGTGGTCCCGAGCGTGGCTTGGGAAACAGTTTCAACTGGTTGGGTCTCTTGTTGCTGTGGACCCGCGACAGGGTCATGATAGCCGTACGTGGGATGGCACCACTTGCTCCACCAGTCACCATGGGAAACTGTCACACATTTTCCGCTGAATGTCCAGTTCCCAAACATCCAGCGCAGGCGATATGCTTATTATTATTTAATTCTGCCACTGGAAGCTGTGTTTTAATTTCATTATGCCTAACCTCTCATAGATAAGCTGGTCATGAAATTCCCTGCATTTTATTGGGTGTTACAAGTACCCACCACTAAACTCTGTCTTGAAGTAGATAAATTCAGTCCACACCCACCCATTTCATTTCTTCAAGGTTAATTTTAATATCAACCTCCCATTCTTGTCTAGGACTTCCCACCTGAATGGGGATCTTTTTTTCTTGTAGTGGTTTTCTTCTCCAAGAAAATATCTGGGGGGCTGAGAGGTAGGAAGTAGCAGGAGGCTCCAAAAAATTGGACAATGATGAGCTCAATGTGGTCACTAGTACAGTATTCAGTGTTTGTATCTTAAATTTCATGCATTCCTCAAATACTATAAATTTAGGTAGCATTTCGCCAATCTGAGCTGTGCTTCAGATGAAAATGAATTCACAATTATTACTTTCAGACACATTTTCTACAAAAATTATATTCACTTCTTAATCTGTTCATTTAGAAAATGTTCTCTATTCCTAAATTTTAAGATTACTGAAGTTTTTCTGAAGATTCAAGTCTACTGGAATGGTATGCCTTGTCAAGTGGTAAATGGTTGAACTCATTGCTTCTGAACATGCGCAGGAAGAAATTACAGGCCATTTTCTTGTCTCACTGACAACTTACATAAATACTACTGCTGACTGTGTACTTTAAAATGTACAATATAACTACATGTTTTAATATTATTATAAGTAGGTTTGTATTTTGAGAGAACAGGCATAGGTTCTGTGTAACTACAAATCACCTGCTTTAAGCAACAAGGTGACAACAGCAATGTTGTTGGTGCAAGCAGCAAGGTGAAGTGGTGTATTTCCCAGAGAATCTTTGATATTAGGATCAGCCCCTCTCTCCAACAGCAGCCTACAAAGTCATAAACCAGAAATATAAGTTATGATACAGGTTTCCATGGCCAAACCTCACTTCGGTATCCCATATTTATTAATCCAAGAAAATCACAACCCCGTAAATGTAACAGATGCTGCATTGAGCACAGATTGAGGTCTGGCGATGAAAACATTCCGATTAAGATCCTGTTTTGCAGAATGGCAGTGGAACGTCCTTTTGACTTCCTGACAAAAACACTGTATTTACCTGAATGTAAGATGACCCCCTCTCACTATCTCAATTTTTTTTTGGAAAGCACCTGCACACAACACATGTAACTCTGTGAAAAATTACAAGGCAGCTCCCACTGTTCAGACAATCAATCAGGAAAGAAAGTTTTCTTTTATTCAGATAAATAGTATTATTATATTCCTGTAATACACAAGTTTACTTCTCACATTCATCACTCTCACTTCATAAGTCATCTGATAAGCAAAGGTATACTTACACTGTCCACAGTAGCCTAGATGGCAGGATGCATATGTAAGATGCAGGTAGTCAGAATTTGATTCCCCCTATGGTGAATTGTTTAAATCACCATGTCTAGGATGACTTTGGCTAATATGTTGTGCATCTATTTTTGTTCTTCCCATTTTCATTTACTTTATACAACCTTCATCCTGCCCTCCCACACATATTTTACACACAATTCTATGGTGTGTGCATATGAGATTTTGTGTATGCCACTGAGATAAGTGCAATCACAACTGCATGATGCAGTAAGGATACATCAGATAAATTGTGGTCTTCACGCAGCAGCGGCTCATGAACTACCTAGCAGGGAAAAACCATAAAAATACCTGCATGCATTACAAGGACCCCAACTATGGAAATAAGATAAGGAATGCACAGTGTGCTGCCAAACTCATAATGTGAAATTTTTACCAATGTAAAATGAGCTGCATTTTCAAATGAAGTAAAAATTACAAAGAGTGAGTGCTCCAAGCATTTGTTTTATGTGCCTGTGATACAAGTTTTTGTGTTTCCATTCCCCTCACATCAAGCACCATCTTGAACGCTTCAAACCTCTCAAACGTCTGAAGTGTTAGACACCATTTTTACAAGACATTAAGCTTGACTCTTGTAAAATAATGGTGTCCTTACAAACTTTCACACATTTCTCTTATGCCCAAACGTGGCAGAAAAATAAAAGAATATACATTTTGGATAGGAAGTCAAGAGGGTACACTGTCATGTCCCAACACCGCAACCTTAATCAGATGGTGTCAACTGACACAGTTTCCTTCCGAATTAGAAGGTTGTACTAGCAATCATTTAGTGAAAATATTAATTCCAATCACAAGCAATGAGTAAAGTGTTCCATAAAACAGGTATTTCAGTACTTTGGACTAGGACACAGGTTGGCAGGCTCAAAAAATATACAGAATGACAAGGGATCACTCCAGCCATCAAGACAATTAACAGGGACTGTTGAAAGGCAGTAGAAAATGTGGTGTTCAGTCACGTCAATAAATAGTGCTGCAAGTGAAATCATATATGTCACTTGAAAATTCAACATATGGCCTGCAACACTCTCTGCAGTCAAGTTAGAGTAAGAAATAATGCTGGAATTACATGGACAAACAAACGAGTTTTTATATGGTTTCAATTAGAGTAGAACGTGGATTCGAGCCCTTCCAGGCCCAATGCACCTAAGTTATATATGGTTTACTTAACCTTTATCCAGTTGGGTTGGTATTTAAATTTTGATGAATGGTTTATGAAAAACATTATCACTACTTGAACAAAAAAATGACAAAATTATGAAAAAAAAAATGGTATTTTGTGGAAAATAAAACAAAGATTATGTAGCCTGTCACAAAATGGAGTAAATTTCCTCTTGAACAAAAAAAAATGACAAAATTATGGAAAAAAATGGCATTTTGTGGAAAATAAAATAAAGATTATGTAGCCTGTCACAAAATGGAGTAAATTTCCTTGTTGTCTAAATACATAAAATGAATTTCAGGGTTTCTTTATGTGCATATATATATATATATATATATATATATATATATATATACGCGAACACAGTTATTTTAAAAGTTAAAAATGATCCTGTCTGTAGCTAAGAAAATGCAGCATTAAACAGCAGGATGATTAATGAACAGGAAAATTATTTTAAAGGTGTCCATTCCATACATGTTGTAAATCAATGTACTCAGTTTTCATTTCACTAACCAAATTCACAGTATTAATTACATATAAATATTAAAGGTACAATTGTACCACAACATGCTGGAGATATGCCTTTAACATTCACATGTTATTAACACTGTGCATTTCATTGGTGAAATAAAAAACTGAGTACAATGAATTGGAAAATGTGTGGAATGAACGGCCACAGCCAAATTTTTGGTAAAGTTCCAGCACTTTCCTGCAAGGACTGAGGAAAATCATAAAAAAAAAAAAAAACCTCAGAATGGTTGCTGTCCAACCAAGACTGGAGCTAGTTGCATCCAAAATACAAACTAGAAGCAAACTGTGTCAGTTCACTTGCTTGGTGACAAACACATGAGAACATATCAGTGAAATGAGTTCAGTACACAACATTGGTCAGTTCTTTACTTTCACCATTCATACCCACACAACAAAGTAGCATACTTACAGAAGGAGAAACAGTGACAAACCTCACAATATCACAATAACCTCTGCATGCAGCCAAATGGAGAACAGATCTCTGCTGACAATCAGTACAGTTTGGGTTAGCTCCATCAGCTAATAAGGCTGCCACTCTTTCCACATCATTAGTTGAGACTGCTTGACATAGTCTGCGCGCAGCTGCTATGAAAAAAAAGAAAAGGAAAGATTGCTTGAACAGCAGTCCCTAACACTAGTCATGGCCCTTATTCCATACAACTGTTGGTTGAACAGCAATAACACATACCATAACTAGTGCGGTGGATAAAAGAAAGGCAGAGCGCATTAAAAGGGGTTTTTTTTTTCCTTGCTTGACCGATAAGTATAAGTCAAACACTCTGCCCAATGTTCTGTCAGCACTGCATTGTATGTCACATGTCAGTGGGGTTTAACAGTCGATGATGAGAGCTAGATGAATGATTGCAGTGATAATATCCTTTTGAAATTCTAATAAAACTCACTGGAGCATCAGACTGGTGCTTAACAGTCAAGTAGGTAAAAGCACTCTATATTTGGAACAACCTTCACATTCTGGCTAATTAAAAAAATTTTGAGCACATTTTTTATTTAGTCACTACATATCCAGTCTCTAGATGAAATAAGTACCTCCACTGAGCACATTAAAGTTATGTCATCTTTTCAACCTTGAGTAAACACATGCAGGAAGTGCAAATAAAAGAAACATACCAATGTTACCCATTTTGTGAGTAATGTCTTTGGCTAGCTGCAACATAATGTGGTTGAACAGTGAGTAAACTAACGCTTTAAGAAGAGTCTCCGCTCTCGTCAGCAAGGAACTGTATAAAGTTGTACTGAATTCAATTGCCATAAAAGCTTCAGATTGCCTATTCCTTGAGTACTCAGTGTAGCTCCACAGGTAGTATCAGCATCACTTACACATACTTTATATCCATAAAAATGCATTTATTTCTGTAAATACTCTACATACATTACGAATATGTTGCTAAAATTAGGACAAACATGGGCACAAAAAGAAACAAGATAAGTAACAAACTGCAAATGATCCAAGGACAAGCTAATCCAAATGTGTGGTGCACAACAATGGTTGTCTGGCATCATCAGTTATCATTAACATCAAACAGTATGCAGTCAAAATAATGGAAGGCGAAATTAAATGTGAGGCACCGTAAAAATATAACATGAAGCATGCAACACACAAGAATTGGAAGAGATTTTGATGGAAGTGCTTTCTGCAAATGAGATCTCAGAAAGTGTCCCTTGACATACATCACATGGAAAAGAAAGTAAAAGCACAGGTATTTAAAACCGACACACTTACAGCCTCAAAGAAAGGCTGCACATGATGCAAATGAGGCATGATATAGGACAAAAAACCAAGTCTGGTGAAGGAGGATGTGTCACTTATCACTGCCTACTTTCACACATGGAGTGAAAGAGACACCATTTGTAATGTAAATGAGACAGCATTTTTCTGGTCCTTACTGACAAGAGACTGAATATCACAAAAGCCTGCAGAGGTGAGATGAAATGAAAGAATGACCACCAGCAGTTGGCACTGAAAAATTTGACCCCCATTTGATTTAGAAGTTTGCAACATGCAAGTGTTTTAACCCTTTCACGTTGACCACAATAATGCACTCAAGGATTTTTGGGACAAGGTCAGAAAACATCAGTTTTGTGCCTACTAATGTATACTAAAAAGTGTCAGTATACTGTCTGGCCCTCAAGCTAGAACATCATACCACACCACAATGGTATATCAATCAAAGGTAGGTGTGTTTGAAAAGTACCACACATATACAACATATGGCACAGAAATACATACATAAATGGCAATTGCCCTGACTGGTTGCAACAAAAACTAAACTAATATGACACTCAGCAGTAAATGGCAACTATTGTAAATGTATATATGTGGCACCTGTCCTGAAAAGGTTTTAATTTCAATTTTCGTCAAACTGCAAATAGTGTACTTAATAACTGAATGCCATTTTCTGATTCAATCCTGTATGGCCCCTAATTAAGTTTTCTCAGTTTTATGGTACACAAAACTTATTACCAAGATAATCTCACATGGGACCTTCACTTGGCTCTAGAAATGTAAATATTTGCAATTGGTCATGTCTTTCTCAAACACCCAGTACATTCTAAAACCTCACACCTTCTTTGACATCAAATCATGTACTTTACCTATATTTCTCGCGGATATGATAAATGAATTCAGCCGATACACGCGCAAACGTGAAACTCTGACCTTTCGCTGCAATTCACGCTGGGCCATAGACTCTGCGAAATGAAACCACAACATAAAGTGTGCATAAATTGTGCATTGTTTGAACATCATATCATAACAACATGATTTTCAGAACCCTTAACCCATCATTTTACAGTCTTCATTTTTTTCAGTTCACTATATCTTGTAATCGAAAAGCATAATTTGATAATGTTCACTTAATACTACATCAACAGATAGCTTCTTCTGCAATGTGAGATTGTATGTGCAATGGTGCCCACAGTGCACAAACGAAAAGCAATGCTGATTCTTTTGAGAGAATATAGTTTGCAAAGTCCATCACTTCTTTAAAGCTATAACATCCAGCAGAATTAACTTTCATCATTTTAATAGTATCAGAATGCCCATCTTACACGCTACCATCTTCCACATCATTTACCTAAAAGAAATGCAAGACACATTTCTTTTATGAGCTACATGTATGTTTCATGTTTTAGGGCAACCACATTTCCCATGCTTTGTTTTACAGTATCCCTTTGTGAACAGGGAGATTTTTCCAAAACTGGCTCCAAACACACATTATTATAAGCTAAGTACTCAATCAACATACACATGAGCTTACTTTATGGTAGTTGTGCAATAATTTATTGGAATAGTATTAAAGAAAAGTTTTGATATGCACATGTACCACTCTCTCTCTTACTTGAACAGAATGGTAGCCTCCAGACAATCACACTACACAAAGAAACTGCAATGAGTAGCTTAGAATGGTTTGTCACAACATATAACAAAAAATTTAGGGAGAAATTGGGAAACTCCAGTTGGAACAGCTTATGTTAGGCCTAGTACCTAGTTTGTCACATATATGTCAACACCATATTCTTTAGTTTCTCTATAATTAACAAGCTAATAACACAAAGATTCATCGAGTTACCTAAAATTTCATAGCCACTTCCAGTTTCAAGTTTTGAGGGCCCAAGATTACGAAAAGACAAGCCTGCAGGAGGATCAACTTCCAGAGGTGCTGATGCCTTATGCAATGGTTGGCAAAACTGTGAATTCTAACAAAATTAATACCGTATTAGTGGCATAATATCTGTACAGATACAGAACTCCGAATGCAGAAAGACCATATAACTGCTGCATTCAGCAGCTTCAGCAACAGACATAATCACTGCTACAACAGCATTTCAACTCACATTAGTCCATTACTGTTATCATTGCAAGGTGTAACACATGCCCACTAAAAATACTGCTAGCAGAACTGGTCTGTCTGCATTCAATGCAACAGCAAGTATTAATTTAAAAAAAATACACAATTGGCTTTCACTTCATTTTCAATTTCCATGCTAGTATCTAGCTAGTTTGAGCAGGCCTAAGTTTGCAACAGAGGGAGTGAACAGCCTATCAGTATAAACCAACTCTTTCTATTATTGTACGGCAAAGAATAACTTAGCTGCACATTTTGGCTTATATTACTAACCATCATCAGGCCAACTGCAATATATACAGACATGAAATAATCACAACAATATATAGTATCTAGGAAATGTCATGACATCTCAAATCCCTATATATCTGGTACCTTACATAGCATAAAACATGTTTAAGTTCATTTGTTTTAATACAAAAATATTGTGTCAGGATAGTGTAGTCAGTATAATGACTTGACAATTTGGGGTTCAATCCCAGGCAGGGGCAAGAGATTCTCTCTTCCCCTAAACCTCTAGTATGGCTCTGGGGCCTACCCACCCTCCTTAGTCAATGGATACTGGGGGTCATTTTGCTGACAGTAAAATGGCCAACAATTCACCTTCATCTGGCATAGAGATTAAGAATGAGTGCAACTATATCTCTTCACCCCCTGTATGCCTTCATAGTATGAACACAGACAACTTTGTTTGCTTTCGCCTGTCTCCACAATAAATGGTAAAAATTAACTTGTGATGAGGCATGTTGGTTTACATTTCATTAGCGGTAAATGATTACTCATGATGAGGGAACAAAGCTGGCTATGTGTCATAACTAGAAATGCTTTACAAACAGATTAAGTAATGAACATGGTGTATTCAAATGAGAAATATCCTTTAGATAAAAATTATTTTTTCTCATTGTACTTTAATAGACAAGCATCTCCAGGTAATTTAATAGCGACATTAATATGACTTTTACGAAGACACCAATAATGTTAACAGTTAACCACCTTAAGCATGAAAGTTATATAAAAATTTAGAAATCCGGTTCCTACCTAACACAAAATGTATTGCACGCACATTACAAAGATCCCTGTTACATGACATAAAATACGCCAGAATTTATAAACGTGATTCCATCATTAAATGTGGTATACAAATGTTTATTACCACAAAAACATATCCCACACTACAGGCACAAACGATTCATGGTACCTATTTTTATGCAAGCCTACCTCATCGTAACGATACTGTTTAATATCGACACAGAAATTGGGTCGCTCCCGCAAGTCCCTTGCTGTCGCTGGAGCAGGATACACAACGCATTTTCCCAACTTCAGAGGACCGACTTCACGTGTTGTAGACTGCGATTCAAAAGTGGCGTAACTATCATTACTATCATTTCCCGTGTCTACTCCGGAATCAACAGACGTCATCGATGAAATAATTCCCAGTAACAAATCTCTTTAAACGTTATGTACCACGCTTTCCCACACCTCCTATGACAACCAACTCAACCACGATCTAATCCACAGATCATCCGTACTAGATGGTCCGTGAGCTAAACTGCCGTTCCAATAATTCTACAAAGAGAATAACACTCGTAAAGACTATACTCGCAGCTACGAGTAAACATATGTTGCGAATAAGTTATTTGCAGTTGGGGAAGGACCAAATCACAGATAATTAGGAATAGATATGACTACCTTCCACACCCGCTGATGGAGCATCAAAACTGATCCAGGCTAGTCAAGGGATGTGCCATGGATCAGGGATATGCAATGTGCGCATGTACAAAAATGTGGTTGGGTGATTGTATGCTACAACAGTTTTGTTGGATATTCTCGAATGTTTCGAGTCTTACAAATGGTCGTTGTTACGAATGGTTGAAAATTCATCCGAAATCCGCGTTGCTTCTGGAACCAAATTTGGGGTATTCCGTTCATTTTATATGTTCTGATTGCTCGTAGGTTCATCTTTGTGCTTCTTGCCAAGTGAAGGTAGGAGGCGGTTGAATACGATGTCTTGGAAGTGACTGACTATAAAAAAGCTTAAAACTGACGATTTAATGAGAAGTAACTGATGTATACGTCATAAAAATGTCGTTCAACTTTATGCAAGAAAACCCCGTTTAGTCTGAAGTCATGCGATGTAAAAATAATCTTCGATAATTCCCGCGTGTATTCGGAAGAGCCCACTGTACCACTTTTGTCAATAAGCATGTAAAAGGGCTGGGATAACAGTCACAATTGTGAGATGCTGAAGGGTTTACGACCGGCGACTCACTGGAGGAAGGAAACTAGAAGCGTGTGTTGGGTTTACAGACTTGAATGTTGCCTGAACAGCTGGGTATTCCTCCTGTTATTGATTTATGACGTCAACCACATTAGCCAGGGTGTTGTACACTTCGGAAGTAACATTTTGGTGCGTATGAGATTTGCAAACTAGCTAGGGGGTATGTGGGTGTTCAGAAATAACAACCTTGCGTAAAGGTAACAGTTTAAATTGCAGGCAGGAATTTTTTCTGTTTTTGTTGTAATTTTGTTTTGGTTTCATTCAGGTTAGTTTTTAGCTTGACTGCCAGATGGGTGTGAACATACATGAATGCAAGAAGCATATTATTGTAGAATTTCCCTGACATTGTCGAAACTGTGGAGTATAAAAAATGACCATGATATCCTGGTGCCTGGTTCTTTTTGCATTTTAAGGTTTATAGCAAGGAAGGAGAGGCAATAATTACTCAGGATGAATAAACAAAGCTACAGTCCTGGAATGGTCCATGTGAAGAGTCCAGTGATGCAGTTGTGATGTATATAGTTGCACCTTATTGTTGCTATCTCCCATACATCTTATTTGGATGTCCAGCATGAAAAGGAAATCTGTGGTGAGACAAATATGCCGTACTTTTAATTGGTAGCTAGATTAAACAGTCAGAGGCACAAATAATATGGATATCATTACCTGCATCTGTAAATGAATGTTGTGAAGTCAGAACTGATTTTCAGAAGGTGACAGTATCCTACATCTTATGACAGTAGAGATAAAACAATTGATGTGAAAGAGGAGGAAGTTACTCCAGTAATGTCTACCTGGCATGCGATGGGGCTGTGCTGGGTCCCTGGACATGCTGGGGTATGAGGAAATGAGATTACCGGCAAGCTGTCAAGAGATGGCTCTGCTCTGAAGTTTGCTGGACCTGAGCCAGCCTTGGGAGTCTCTAGGCAAGGATATACAAAGAAGGATTAGACGTTGGTTGGTTAACCAGCATTGGGTATGGTGACGAGGTCTTAGTAACACCCAAAGACAGGCTCGTGACTTCATTTTGGGACCCTGTCTGGGTGCCAAGGCTAGATTTGTCCTTTAACAGGACAAAATCCAGGGCTGTTTCTGGCATTCTCATTGGACATAATACCCTGAGAAGAAATTTTCATCTAATAGGGCTGTCAGACAGTCCACCGTGTAGGAGATGTGGAGCAGAGGATGAAACCTTGGCCCACATTCCGTGTGAATGTGAAGCTTTGGCTTCACTCAGACATGTGTATCTGGGCTGTTTCTTCTTGGAGCCAGAGGACATCAAGAGTATAATTTTGGGGGCCAACTGGAACTTTAGCAAAGCAACAGGGCTCCCATAAATTGATATGGGGCACAAAGGACCCATTAATTAAGGTCTAGGTGCATTGGGACCGTAAGGTCTCGAACCCAATCGCAAATCAATCAATCCAATCAATCAGTCCTCCAGTAATGTTTTTACAAGCTAAAACTGAAAATGAGAAAATGAGGTGAGCTTTACAGCGTATTGTCTTTTTTTAAACATTTAAGACTTAAGAAGCATTGGCATAATCTTCTTGTTTTGGACTTTGTTGATCGTCTATTTTTTGACGAAGCAATATGTTTCAGAAGCTGGCTCTACTTCCATCTTCAGGCAAGAAAAGTGTCTACTTCCCAAAGTCATACTTCAAAAATAGACAATGGATGATGTCCAAAAAAGTATTATGTGAGTGAGTTATATACCATTGTCAAAGCCCTATTGATCTTGTTCAAGAGTAGTGGTTTCCCAGCCTGCAGCTTTTATGTTAAGGAACCACAGCATTTTTTAGTAGGAGGTAGCACTTTTACGAAGGGTAACATGCTACAGATTACATTGGAAACTTGATCTCCTGAAGAACTCTGTAGTTTGATTCAGTTTTTATTAGCAAAACATGTACTTCCCCCACTGAAATTTACTTTGTGATAGTAGGTGTATGCTAATGGCATACTGAGAGTGCAGCATGACAGAAAGTAGTGCAGAGAGTTTGGAAATGGTGGGATACAAGTTGTTGCATGCAGTTGTTGTAATGGTAGTTTTTGGACCATCATCCCTATAGACCTAACCATACCCTATCAGTCATTTTTTCATGCCACTGAAGCATCAGTCAGGGAGTTCTACAATAATGTGGAAGTGTCTGGCTGTGAATAGTTCTGAATGCAAGAGCCTGAACTCTACCACAGCCAAATTTTTGCTCATGCCACCATGGGACAAATGCATCACTTTCCTCATGGATTGTGTTAAAAATAATTCTTTAATGGTATTGGTGAGCAAATTTTAACATTGTTATGACTTTACGTTTAATTTTTATGATCTAGGGAACCTTACTTGTTCAACATCCTCTGTACATGTTAACAAGAAGTAGATGCCTCAACATATAGCATACAGGTAACTGAAGAATAAAATCCAACTAGATGCCACTTATTACTTTATTATGCTTATGTTAGGCTCAACATGTTTCGGGCACCATTATGCCTATCATCAGGAGCTCACGACAGTAGTGTTGGTTACCACATACACTGTCTAGTTGTCAAGTTGCTGCTGGTTGGAAGTTAAGTGCAGGCTGGATGGATAAGTGTCCAGACCGAAGGCTGTCGTATTACAGCCTTCAGTCTGGACACTCATCCATCCTGCCTGCACTTAACTTCCAACCAGCAACAACTCGAGAACCAGACGGCATATGTGGTAACCAACATTATCATCGTGAGCTCCTGATGATGGGCATAATGGTGCCTGATACATGTTTAGCCTAACATAAGCATAATGAAGTAATAAGTGGCCTCTAGTTGGATTTTATTCTTTAGTTATCAAGATGATGTATGGTCCAATACACATCAAATTAGCATACAGGTATGTTGATTTTATTCTCTATCATGTTAGTGCACTTGGTTCTGCAGAGTTATAGAGATTCCATACTGAGGCTTCCAAGTGACAGAAATTAGGTCAGTATTTGGCATACATGCTGATATTTAATCACTGTGTCTTCAAAAGTGGTTCTCTGTAATGAATATTTGAATTGAAGTATTATTTACTTTCTGCAGTATCCTCACAACACTGCACAAGAAGTTCATCCTGCTAATGACTTGTGGATTTTTTATGCCCATTGTGTGTATTCTGTGTTTTCTCGAAAAGTTGCAGAATATTTGGTCATTTGCTTACATATAGGATTTCCTTCCATATGCCATGTCCACCATCCTTATGTGGCAGTAGACACGACTAAAACATCTGAATGTTACAGCTGCATTATCATTCTGCTTCATTTGCAGTGTTGAAAATCTTTCATTCACATTTCAGCTGAAAGAACCACCTAATGGACAGGAGAAGTAGGACTGTGAATTTCTTATGGGAGACAGACTATAGCAATTCCTACAGTTCATGTATTAAATACTAATAATAATAATAATAATAATAATATTTATTTACTGCAATTAGGTTGTCACCCGGTGGCAGTGGTTATTTTACATGTAAACAAAACATGAAATTGGTTACTACTAAATTTAAGTCGGGAGAGCTACATGAGAAGCATGTAGTGGCAACTTGGAAT
>Ga0123355_10008718_pt1 | contig 15337 bp, 7 predicted proteins | sample TergutEmb28metaG_3_FD_89872 | JGI IMG/M metagenome (GOLD analysis project Ga0123355, IMG submission 89872) | Embiratermes neotenicus P1 segment gut microbial communities from Petit-Saut dam, French Guiana - Emb289 P1 | ecosystem: Host-associated > Arthropoda: Insects > Digestive system > Gut ... | reverse complement strand
GATGGTAGTAGATCCGGTTAATCAATACCAGAAGCTGTAATTACAGTTGTACGAGCTCCTGATGATGGGTGTCAACACCCGAAACATGTAGAGCTGCCTACAGAAAAGTAATAAACTGAATAAGTCGCATCTTGTTGGAAAACAATTATTAAATTGGATTCACGATGCACAGACCCATGTATATAAAAATTACTAAACTTTTATAGGGGCATCATGGATTTTAATTAGGTTTAACAGCCTAGAACTAATATAATAAAGGATGATTTGGTTGCAGACTGCCAGAGTAGTTTGGCTAGGTGGAGAAAACATTTCCCTCAGCTGTTCAGTGAACATGGGTTTAGTGATGTTAGGCAGACAGAAATACACACAGCAGAACCTCTAGTGCCGGAGCCAAGTGCTGTCGAGTTTGATTTGGCCATTGAAAAGCTAAAAAGTCACAAATCACCGAGTATTTATCGAATCCCAACAGAATTGTTTAAGGCAGGGGGTAGAATAATTCGCTATGAGATCCATAAACATATTATTGCTATTTGGAAAAAGGAGGAATTGCCTGAGGAGTGGAAGGAGTGGATCGTAGTACCTGTCTATAAGAATGGGGATAAAACATATTGTAGTAATTATAGGGGCATATTATTTTGCCAACTACCTACAAAAGTTTATCCAACATCCTCTCATTATATATTCTGCATTCGAAAAATACTTGAAAAAGAAATGGAAATACAACAAAGCAGTGCATCAGGTGTTTATAGAATTCAAGAAAGCTTTGGATTCGATTAAGAGTGAGGTTTAGTATAATGTTCTGACTGAGTTTGGTGTCGCCATGAAAGTGGCAAGGCTAATAAAAATGTGTATGAAGAATACAAAGCAATTAGATGCCACTTATTATTTTACTGTAGAGTGGAAACGGAATCTGGTGGCACACAGCGACGCACGGGAGGAGAAGTGAAGAGGAAAGAGACGAATGGAGTGGGTAGCCAGCAGTCTTCAGCTTGACTCGGAACATAGTCCATCCAGTGTTACTACCCCGCCGATATAAATGGACTCGTCCGTTTCGCTGGAAGACCGAATCTGGTTTCTGCGCCTGTGCTATCACATTCCGTTTTCACTCTACTTCTTATAGGCTCAACATGTTTCGGGCACTACTATGCCCATCATCAGGAGTTCGCAACTATAATGTTGATTACCACATTGGTCGTTTAGTTCTTGGTTTGCTGTAGGTTTGAGGTTAGGTGCGGTTAGGCTGGAGTGGTGTCCGGTGTGCAGGCTAAAGCACGTGCAGCCTGCAGTCCGGACACTACTCCCGCCTAACCGCACCTAGCCTCCAACATACAGCATACTAAGAACGAAACGACCAATGTGGTAATCAGCATTATAGTCGCGAGCTACTGATGATGAACATAGTAGTGCCCGATACATGTTGAGCCTACAAGAAGTACAATAAAATAATAAGTGGCATCTAGTTGTTTTTTATTCTTCAGTTATCACAATGATGCACTGTCCAACAAACATAAAAAAAATGTGTCTGACTGAAACGTATAGCAGAGTTCGGGTAGGCAAGTATTTGTCTCATTTTCCTATTAGCAATTGTTTGAAACAAGGAGATGCCATATCGTCATTGCTTTTCAACTTTGCTGTAGAGTATGCCATTAGGAGGGTTCAGGTAAACCAGGATGGCTTGAAATTAAATTGTACACTTCAGCTTCTGGTTTATGCTGACGATGTTAATATATCGGGCGGAAGAGTACATGCTATAAACAAAAACATAGAAGCTACAGTAGTCGCTAGTAAGGAGACTGGACCATAAGTAAATGCTGATAATTCAAGTGCATGGTTATGTTTCGAGGTCAGAATGCATGATGAATTCACGATACAAAGACTGATAATAGATCCTTTGAGAGGGTGGCAGATTTCAAATATTTTGGAACAACCTTAAAGATCAAAATTCTATTCGGGAAGAAATTAAGAGAAGATTGAAATCAGGGAATTCTTGCTATCATTCGGTACAAAATCTTTTGTCTTCCAGTTTGCAATCCAAAATATAAAGGGTAAGGAATGCAGAACTAAAATTTTGCCTGCTGTTTTGTACGGGTGTGAAACTTGGTCGCTCACATTGAGGGAGGAACGTAGGCTGAGGGTGTTTGAGAATAAGGTGATGAGAATATTTGGGTCTCAGAAGGACGAGGTAACAGGCTAGTGGAGGAAATGTGGGATGTGGTGGCATGGACTGGATCGATCTGACTCAGTATATGGACATGTGGCGAGCACTTGTGAATGCGGTAATGGACCTTCTGGTTCCATAAAATGCGGGAAATTTCTTGACTAGCTGAGAATCGGTTAGCTTCGCAAGAAGCAGTCTGCTCCATGCAGTAAGTAAATAATTATTGAATAGTTACTGTTTGTGAAACGAAGATGTTTTCACTGTTTGGTTTGTGTGAGTGGGAAGATAAGCATTAGAGGTGACCTGTAAGGAATCAACACTTACGGTGCATTTAAAATATCTACGTAGGTTATTCGGAAAGTAAGTACCGTCTGTGCATATCTCCCGCGCATCCTCGAGACTGTCACTTTGCGCAAGTGCAGTCACTTCCTCCGTCAATTGAGAAGCCACAGACGCCATTTCGTGAAATTCGTGTTATGTTTATGTTTGTTCCTGTATGTTAAATATGTTTAAGGCAATTGGAGGGGCCGCCGACTGTGAAATGCGGTCTGTAATTCGTTTTTTTTGAAAGCTAGGATTGTGCTACCAAGCGAGATTCATCACCAGATCTGTCAAGTGTATGGTGACGATACGTGCACGATGAGGCGCGAAGTGGGCGTCCATCTTTGGTGAATGATGTGTAAAGTCAACGAAAGAATGCGTGACGACAGACGTTTCACAATTTCTGATCAGTCCCTGCACTTTCCTCAGATTTCAAGGAGTCTACTGTACGACATTGTCAATAGTCATTTGGGCTATCGGCGGCTGCATTCTGTGAGGAGGGTATACAAAGCTCGTGCCCCGCTACGATAAATTCCTCAATAATGGCGGCGAATATGTGGAAAAATAATTTGAAGAATGTAGAATCTGATAACAATAAAATTTTATACGAAACCTTACTCGATTTTTTTTTACAGCGAAACGGTACTTACTTTCTGAATAAGCCTCGTACGTTTAAGTTACCAGGAGGTACTATGGAGAACTGCGACACTCCCCAGTCAGTATAACAGGTGACTTAATCGAAACTGTAAAGAGAGACGCCGAAAATACAATTGTAGGAAACCACCGCTAGCTACAACATTAAGCTTGGTGAGACGTCAACGTGGGGAGTGGGTGAATAAAAAACAGATGAACTTGGAAACTGTAAATCAGCAAATGACGACAGATGGGTAGAAAACGAATTTTCTTTCCTACTGCTTGGTTTCTTTTTGCTGTGGTTGTCAACACAATAGATGGTAATGTTCTCTGTTTGCTACTCGTACCAAAAGAAGCTTCACCACTAGTTGAAACCGAACAAGCACACTTGGGAGGTGGTAATTCAGAGTTGGTGCGAAAATTGGCCTGTTGGTTTTCGGGCTAGAATAAGACATGCTGACCGAATGCAATACAGCAACTAAATAGTTAATTTAATTAAGTACAATAAAATTCAAAACACAAAGTACAGTTCATGACAAGAATCGAACGCCTACATGTTCTGGCATGTTCTCTCATTTTCAGGGAGTCTTCTAGAACAATGGAACAAAAGTCACGCTAATCTAGGTGCTGATTGATTACGAGCAGTACCTAGATTAGGGTGTTAGGTTTGTTTCCCTTTCTTATAGAAGAAGCCCTGAGAAAAGCACTACTGTGCCGGAACATGTAGCAGTTTGATTCTTGTCATGAATGGAATTTTGTGATTTTTATTTTATTGAATCATATTAAATGCATTTGTTGGTTGATATATTGAATGTAAAATTACACACTGTTTGAGTAACAAAACTTACTGAGTTTGGTCTGGCGTTCCTTAATAACTGCAGATGTCGAATAGGGTAATTGATAAGGACACCATTGTTTAACTCAGCAACATTTGCAATTTATTTATCAGACATTATTCTAAAATTTTATACTACAGGCAGGATTCTATTCCAGGGCAACCATTTGCGAATTTTGGCGACAAACGAACCGTTTACACCGGGTAATTCGACACTGCTGTCTTTATATAATTCCGTGGTACTCCATCCTCGTATTTTAGTAATGTAATATCCACGCTAATGAACTTAGTAACTGAGGGCATAGTTACATAGCAGTCCAAATAAAAAGTCTAAGCTGCAGGAAGCGTCCCTAAGTAAACCATAAAGTATATCTGGTGGCGCTGTGGGTACGGACTTCAATACGTGTTGCTAGCAGCGCACTTACGACAATGTAAATTTCATTTTGCCTTTCTGAGGATGTGTAAGTTTGAATTTCAAACAGGTTTTAATTTAACTCTTCTTTCCGTGCATTTGCGAATTTCGTTCCTCGGGAAAGGAAGCAGATTCATCGCGGTATGCTAACAAGTCTGCAGCGTGACAAACAAGAGAGTATGTAGAAGTGAAGTATTTTGGTTAACAAAAGCCATGGCGAGGCGGTGGGTAAGTTATTAAAATTACAAATTGACGTTCGGTTCCCGGCGGGGACATGGGTTTTTTTTTCCACAACGCTTGCCTCTAGAACGGTTCTGGGTCGCACCCGGTTTCTGATATGGATGTCACAGGAAGCTGACCTAGCAGAGATAGCTCGGCCTATACAGTGAGTACCCTACGCGCTGGATGTTCTGGGGTTCAGTTCCCAGCAGAGGTAAAAGATTTTCTATTCTTCTCGAGGTCCACACCGTCTACAGGGTTAACGCATCCTCGTATTGAATAGACAACACAAATTCTTTCCCTGGGGTGAAGCGGCCAGAGTGTGAAGCTCGTTACTGTCCTTTGCCTAGTGCAGGGTTTAGGAACGAGCTGAGTTATAAATCTACTCCCCCACTGTACCGTCTTATCTTCCAAAGTGATATGTAATTTTATCTGAAGACGTCGGTAATTGGTTGCAGATATTGTACAGGTAGGTGCACTACAGTGGTCTAGTATTTTATTTTTTGATGTTTTCCTGACCGTGCATCTCAGTATAATCCTAGTACTTAACCAACTTAATGCACAAAATCTTGTTTTATAATAAGTTTTATTTCATGCCTCTACATGTTTCGAGCACTGTGTGCTCATAATCAGGACGTCAAAATTGTATTATACAGCGTCTGGTATCGTCACACCTATAGGTGGCCGTCCGGTGCACAGGTGCACCGGACGGCCACCTACAGAATATGATACCAGACGCTGTATAATACAATTTTGACCTCCTGATGATGAGCACATAGTGCTCGAAACATGTAGAGGCATTTAATAAATTATTATAAAACAAGATTTTGTGCATCAAGTTGGTTAATTACTAGGAGTGGTCTAGTAAATTGTGGTGTCTGTGTATCGTGCGTTCAGTTAAGTAAAGTAGTTACTTTCAGGGAAATAACCTGGGGTTCTTTCCAGACTCTAGTGTTTCTTCACATCCGCCACCACGCTCAGAATAGCATAGTGTGCAAGAGACGACAGGTCACGGGAAACATCGATATTTGTATTGAGAGCACTGCCGACATGTTTCGAGCACATGTGCTCATCATCGGGAGGTCAAAATTGCATTACACAACCTCTGATATCATCACACCTATAGGTGGCCGTCTTGTGCACGAGACGTTCAACGAGTTTATTCCTGACAGCCCATTACTTACTTTACACTCGGTGAGGTATCCTGTAATCTTTAACAGCTTCTGTAGTGCCAACTTAGGTACGGCAACAAACTTCATAAAGCATGTTTACAATAAACATGAATGACTGTTTGCAGTAATTAAAAATACAGGCAAAGAACACATAACGTAACACACAGGAGAGTTCGGGTAACAGTTTTTGCCGCGGAAAAGTAAAAATTATTACGTATTCTGAGTGTGTCTGTAGCCTAAGTCGCCCAGCATGCAATGCGCACGCGCCGTTTTACTTTGTCGCCTGTGGCCTGTCCAGATCTGCCATATTTTTTCCACATTTTCTCACGATTTTCAGGGCACGATTTTTTTTTTTAAACTTACATAAAATTGTGTTTTGATTTCTTCTGCAACTTTTGTCTGAAACATTTCTTATTCTCAGAAGAACTGAACGTGGTATTATTATGAATTTACATAGTTCTTCTTGTAAAGGACACATTTTTCTTGTCAGATTGTAATGAAACTTGAATTTTTCTCGTTAGAGTTTAGAAAAACCCTAGAATGTGAAATTTCATTGAAATATAATAATACAAACAGCCGACTAGATGCAACAATGATAATTTTATTAACAATTTCAATCAGCTCAACATGTTTCAGGCGATAATTTCGCCCATCCTCAGGAGCACTAGACTGTGTTGACAGCCTGTGGTATAAAGCACCGACGATGCTGCCTGCAGGCAGGCAGCATCGTCGGTGCTTTATACCACAGGCTGTAAACACAGTCTAGTGCTCCTGAGGATGGGCGAAATTATCGCCTGAAACATGTTGAGCTGATTGAAATTGTTAATAAAATTATCATTGTTGCATCTAGTCGGCTGTTTATATTATTATATCAACGATGTACGGTCAACCAAACGTCAAATTCATTAAAATCTGTCCTGTGGTTAGCCGAGGTATTGAATGCGGACGGATGGACAGAGGGGCGGAGAGAGAGAGACAGTCATGCCGAACCTAATGGTCGCTTTTGGCAGTTTTGCGAACGCGCCTAAAATCATCATCTGCGATATGTATACATATATATACGACTTTTTTAATCATAGATAGACCTCATACAAATGTACCAGCTCCTCTATCCTTGTGTATACACCTTTCATTTTGATAAACATCTACATACTTTTAATGTTACAAGCTGCACTGTTAACAGTTCTGATGTAACCAGTTCAATGTTAATGGTGTAGTTTTGGAATTCATTAACATTATGTAATAGCAGTTAAGCCTTTTTGCGACATAGAAGTTCGAATCAGGTTGGAAAATTATTACTGAATTTAATGACGTATAGAGCATGTTTCCTTGACTGAAGTGTGAAAATGTTGTGTAATCGTTTTTGGTTCGATCACCCACTAGTAAATAGAAGGTGCTCTTGGTGACTACCCATTAACTGAACAGAAATGTATTTGGTAAGTGTATTATATAATAAAAGAAGTCTTACACTGTATTGGTTTTAACATTTTCTTCTTCTTCTTCTTCTTCTTCTTCTTCTTCTTCTTCTTCTTATTATTATTATTATTATTATTATTATTATTATTTAATTCGCAGTTCATGTTATTGAATCCTCAAAAACGTATCGCTGTCGTCAAAACCTGCTGACAATAATCTGTTGACACCCATGGCAACCAAACTCTCTTCCCCACGGTCTACATATGCCTGCAGACACTTGCAGTAAAAACACCAGCCTCCTACCTACCGGGTACCAGGGCAGTTTTCCCGGAAGGTGAAATGATAAGGTAACACACTTCTACATGGTGTTGCCCTTAAGAATATTCTGTGTATCATGCTTATACCTTATTGGGTCTGCCATTTCCTAGCGCGGTTCTGGGCGCAGGATGAGTTTCATCCTACCTTTACTGTCTCAAAATACACTATGTTTGCATTTTCGCCAAGCTTTCATAAAGTAACTGTATAATTCAAGGTCCTGTTTGCGTATGTAAACTATTCCCTTGCCCAGTAAATTTCCTTCTTGCACTGAAACAGAAATGTTCGCTGTTCCCCAATGCCTTGCATGCTCTACAACTGAATTGAGCTCAGTCCAACTATTCACAAACTAATTTTATATAATGCACTTTAATATTATACTTGCACATTTTACTAGTTCTTCCAAATTTTCACTTCCATTAAGGGTTTAGGGTTACAGTCTTTTACTTGTCTATGACATTTCTCACGTACTTTATCACCCTTCCATCTTATCCCCATTAATTTTATCTCAGAAGCAGCAATAAACCACAGGATAATAGCTGGAATTTAATACTGCGTAATACAGCACGACAGCAATCCGGTTTTTATGGTGATCTGAAAGGAAATGAAAACTGAACACGAAGTGCGGAAGCTGTCGGCTTCGTAGTGCGCTTTGTTCTTGTGATCAGTTTTGTCAATATACATGTTGGCGCTGCGTTCGTGTCGATATGAAAAGCAATAAGGCGCGAGAGACAAGGCCGGCGGACCGAACTGGTGGCTTGTGTTCCGGCGGTAATGCTGCCAGCCCATGAAACGTGCTCCGCTAACCGGAGAGAATAAAAGGCCAAAGTAAGCAGAGTCGTTTTGAACCAGCTCGAGTTAAAACTGTCTCCCACCGCCACACCCCATCTTCCTTGTCATCCAAATACGCCGCTTGTCTACTAGTTCGTTACGATGCTCTGAAAATTGAATTTCTTCTCCTCCCAACCCCCCCACCCCAAGCTTTTCATAGACAGAGTGTGCATGTGGGGGAAAAAAAATCTTGGTTCCAAACATCGGCCAACAGCAGCGTTCCTGAGTGTTCTGTCCTGACCGCAATCTGACGGACAGAAACAGGGAGAGGAATTAACGGACGCATCAAATGAACTTGAATTCGGTGGATATCGGGCATCTGAGCCATCATTAGACCGCTTCTAACTGCCGATGGTAGCTCTATTTACTCTATTCTTTTCTCTCTCTTAACAGATCGATCTATGTTAACACAGTTTACTTCTGCGAACCAATAAAATGATTTTTCATTTTGAAGGATTACATGTATCAATTAATGATTTTGGACTTATTGATGGATTGTTTATCAGCGCTGTTTCGACCAAAGTGGTTAAACAGCGTCTGCAACTTGTGTTAAGAGTTACTCATATTGGCAAATTTGGCGTACGAGATGTTGCGTCTAATTATTTTTTGGAACCGGAAATTTCTGAAATCCAAGTCAGACATACGAAACACGGACATAACTGGAGGTAGTAAATAAGTTATCTGAATGTGAAACATTGTTACACTGAGGAAGGAACGTAGGGTAAGGGTGTTTAAGAAGAGGGTGCCGAGAAGAATATTTGGGCCTAACAGGGACGATGTTACTTAGGGGTGGAGAAAACTACATAATGAAGGGCTTAATGATCTGTACTCCCCACTAAATATTCTTCGAGTGATAGAGTCGAGAAAAATGAGATGGGCGGGGCATGTAGCACATATGGGGGTAGAGGAGAGGTGCGTAAATTGTGTTGGTGGAGCAACCTGACAGAAAGAACCGCCTGAAAGACGCAGACGTAGTTGGGATGATAATATTGAAATGGATCTTCAGGAAGTGAGTTGGGCGGCATGGAATAGATTGATTTGGCTCAGGATGGGGACAGATGGCAGGCTCTTGTGAATGCGTTAATGAAGCTTCGGGTTCCATTAAATGCGGAGAATTTCTTGACTAGCTGAGAACCGGTTACCTTCTCAAGAAGGACTCTGTTCCATGGATTTTGTTAGTTAGTAAGTAAAATAAATTGAATGATACAGACGCATTAACAGACCTGATCACTGCTACAGCATGTTCTTTATACATGCTTAGGCTTACCGTATTTGCTTGAATTACTAAAAGTAAGGAACGTAAACTGACCGGATAGGTTCACTAAATCGATCAAAATCCTGTTCAGTTCTTTCATTTATTTATTTGACGTACGTACTTCGACACTTAGGTCAATATTTCTTTCACTGCTTAGTTTTTTCAAGCTGGCTGACGTGTATTAGGATGTTCTTGTAGCTATTTATAGAATGTATCAAAAATACCTGGACGAATTGCAACGCGTGTGATCCCCACACCAAAACAAGGGGAAAAAATTAATATATACATTAATGTATATTAGCCAATGCGTATGTTTTGTGGTACAGTTCACAACCTGTCGAACTCAATCCTCTGGGATACTACAGAACCCTAATGTACGAGTATTTGGCTCCAATTGACAAAGAAGAGACTTCAGCAACGCATTCTTTTAACTGCCTCCTTCGGGACCTATACAATGGTGCAACAGTCAATCATTGGATATGTACATTCCTACATTCATTTAGGTGGATGAAATTTTGAGTATTTCTTGTGATCTGTGACATGATAAACTAATTTACTCAATAGTAATGAAATTGGAAAATTGCTTTGTAAATTCATTATGTCAGTTGTAAGTAAAATATTATAAAATTGATGTATTTGTTGTTGAATGTCGTATTTTATCTACAATAAAAAAACACTCGTATATACGTTTGAATGTTTGAATGGAGTCTTTTCTTTGTTTTCGTATGAGGAACTGAATATTGAAATTTGTCCAAGCATTTGAGATACTCCCTGTGTATGTCTTTGTAACTCTAAGGCTCAATTAACATAAAGAGTAATTTCCATCAAGGCGTAGTAAATTATTATTTTTCGATAGTGAATATGAGTAGTTGAAACAGCGTCTTCAGGAAACATAATACAACTTGTAATAAATAGGTAAGGAATCTGAACTGTAATGACGTATATAACAAGTAAATGAATGAATGTATAAATGCGTTATGAATAATACGAAGGATTTTATTGATAGAGGCTGAGAATGTACAATATTATTATTAATATATTTTAATTGTGTTTTGTTAGCTTTCATTTATAATTAAATTTTCTTCGTAAGTGAAATTTCTGTCCGGTGTTTCAACTCCTTAATTTCAAGTTATGCACCTATGGCCTTCACAGACAATAAGTTAATGTGGTAATACTATAGAAACAACAACACAGTCGAGCCATATGTAAGACTCTTTCGTTCTTCAGATTTTTTTTCTATGTCGAGGTCTTTGTCGTGAATGTCTCTCTTTCCGGATCACAGGGATACAGTCATTAAAACGATATATATTTGATGTTTATTGGACTTTGCACCATTGCGATAGCTGAAGAATAAAAAAACCAACTAGATGCCACTTGATATTTTATTGTAGTTCCTAGAGGCTCAACATGTTTCAAGCATTACTGTGCCCATCATCAGGAGCTCGCATCTATGATGTTTATTATCACATTGGTCGTGTCGTTCTTGGTTTGCTGTATGTTGGAGGTGAGGTGCGGTTAGGCTGGAATAGTGTCCGGGTTGCAGGCTCAAGCACAACCAATACTGCACCTCACCTCCAACATACAACAAACCAAGAATGAAACGACCAATGTGGTAAACAACATAATAGTCGCGAGCTCCTGATGATGGGCGTAGTAATGCTTGAAACATGTTGAGCCTCTAAGAATTACAATAAAATATCAAGTGGCATCTAGTTGGTTTTTTTATTCTTCAGATAATGGTTTGTTTGAATAAATAAAGGAATAAACACACTGACCGGTGTTAAAAGTTTCGTTGCTGATATCTTTACCCTTTTAAAGCCCAGCGGTTTCTTTACGTGCCACCAGGTTTAACATTCAAACATTCTGCTTTGTGCTCACACTGCTTTGAGTGTTTTGTGCGGATCTCAGAAAAGACAGCGACTTTTGCTTTATACACCATTAACTGATTGATTATGTAACCGTGGTTGAAAGTATTTAAAGTGCGGTACAGACTCATTCCTTATATAAAGCAGATTTCTTTTCGTCTTTAAAGGGTTAATTTCTTACGTTTACAGGGTCACTTCGCAATTTGTGCCCAGATATATGCGTCACTAACGTTACCCGTAACTTTTCAGAGTCCAGTAACTTTAAATATTACTTCAGGATGATTCTTTTAACGGAATGTGCATGAGAGCTCAATTTTACACCGTAAATAAATTTGTATGCTATAAGTAAGTCATAATGTTTCATCATCATTATCATCATCATCATCATCATATATCTTTCATGGAGTTTGGCCACCTGTTGACCCGTTCCGGTCTCACGTATCCAGAAGTCTCTTCAAAGGTCTACCATGATTCGTTCTGCCAGTGGAGAAGTAGTATTTCATTACCCTGGGTAATCTATTTCGAGGCATTCTATTTACATGATGTATCCAGCTTCTCTTGTATTCCAGTAATGTTTCCAAAAATGTTGTTATTTTTAAATCCTTTGCAATTGTAATGTTTCAACAAAAGCAAATAGATGTTTTCTTACAGACTGTTCCCTGCAGTTAGTCAGGAAAAAACATCCAAGTGGATGTAGGAACTGTATGGACTTCAATTAATTTTTGTGCACTTGTTCTCACGTTCTCTCGAGTCAAACATACTACTTTTTTAAAAAGAGTAACTAATTTGGGTTGTTTTCCAGGCAAAATAAAAATGTTAGGGATGAAGGATATTTACATTTGTTTTTGGATATCATATCAAACAAATCTTTGGTTCCAGGATTTTTGTTGTCTAAGCAATATGTTTGCTTCAGGGAATGTTGGAATGTTTAGTGTTGGCGGACAACTGAGTCCGTCCTCTTGAAATATAAGAGTGTTTCAAATCGTCAGATTTAATTTCGAAAGTTTTCCAAGCGTGAAAGTTTAATCAGTGGAGTGTTGGTGTAAAAACATCAGAAAGTGCGAGCAAGCAAATGTCCACCTACGTCACTCTTTCTGTCCTTTGATAAGGGTCCTCCCTGTGGTCTCACAACTTGCTGTTGGATTCGGACCACAGCCTGAGTGAGCGCATTCTCAATCTAAATTACGTATTCCTATGAAAGTAATAGTCCTGCGTTCGAAACAAGCTTTCTGGGAAATCTGCGATCACAGTATTTTAAGCAGACATCGAAAATGTTCGATATTTTGGGGCCGAAACGTGTGTTTCAAATGAATAAGTGATAAAACATATAAGAAATCGGTAAACTAAAAGATTTTTAAGTTACAGTTAAACTTTTGAGAGTGATAAATTTAACGACCGGACAAAAATAATATTTACTTTTTGTTGTTTCTGTGTCATCATTTTGTCCTTATCATAACGGTGGATTGTGAGCAGGGTCTTTCTAGTCCACTTAGTTCCGAGACTAAGGTTTCTATGCAGGCTGACCCCCACGTTATTTATTTGTTTCAATTATGTTTTTCAAAGGTTTGGGTCGTCTTTGCCAAGTATCATTACCATCAGCCCCACCTGCATCATCGTTATCGTCATCATCATCATCATCATCATGTGTTTTTTCCCTTTTGTATTTGTAGATATTTTTGTATGTATGTATGTGTATATATGTGTGTATGTATATATTTATGTTGTATTTGCATGTTAGCACCGATTTTGTAATTTGCCATGGGGCTGTTGTGTCAGGACGTCAAAACACATAAACAGAAACTTATTGTAATAGTCGTGCTTTTTTCATCAATATCTGCGCGAAAAACATGAAGGAAAGGAAAAGTAAACGTACAAAAATTATAATCAGTAGGTATAGGAATCGGAACACGAAAACGACGACCAAAGAGACGTGGTTAAAATTCTGAGAAGGTAAGGGATTGTTCTCATCTCCAAGTCATTCACACTCGCTCCAGTAGCCACCTGACATTTTCCCCACAAATTTCAGAATCTATTGTCCCTGCACTAACGTGGTCATAGTGCAAAACTGACCACACTCAACAGTATACAAATAATTCTCCATATCCTTCCATTGCGCGGTGTTCGGTTGAACAGAGTGACAACTTATGTTCACTTTAGTACCCAAAACATGTTGTCTTAAAGTTTTCGACTAGGGAATTTTCCACAGTTTCCATCTTCCTACGAGGAATCGCTTCAGAATAAAGAACTGCCAAACTCACGACCCACCACAATGCTATTTCCAATACACGGTCCCTTATGTGCTCTGGCGGCGTTACGTTAGGCTGTAATGCGTGCTTTACTTGTTTGCATTATACTGTTTGTGTTTAATGTAACTAGTTTCCACGAGATTCGTACGTATTGGGTGTGGTATTGTGACACAATATGAACTTTCTTTCAAAATTTTATGTTATAGAATTTCCAGAGTTTTATTTCTCCATTTCAGCGACGCTGACCTGTCAATAAAACACAGTTTATTCGGTTAAACAATTTTAAGACATTTTCCTCGCCAGTGTAAGCATTCATATTGTGCGTAATACAAGTAGCTTGTACCGTCAGACATTAACGGTCCTTATTACGTCACGTACCTTGTTGGTCTCCTGCGTTTAAATGTTTCAGAAACCAGACCTGAAATCTGATATAGGAGCAGGGTCTGTAATGTTATTAGGGCTATTGTGGGAAACGCTGACAGCGGAAATAGTCCCTCAAGATGAGCTACATGTCATATAAATGTAGATTGTTGTGTTACGAAGCAAAACAAGTTACCGCTTGGTGACGTCATATCTCTACCATAAATCTCAAAGACATTTCGTGTGATTACCGACAAAGTAGCTCTTACGTGTTGGATCAATACTACATTTCTTAAAGTGCGACAGTTCCATTAGGCTTAAGCTGTTGTGACGTACACGCTTGTTCGCTTGTACATTTCAGAATTAGGAGACCCTTTGTTTCATTAAAACATTTGATTCTGGACGGCAAAGTAGTTTTGGAACAGTATGGCGAAAATTTTAGTCTGAGTTACTTTTCCTTTCTGATAACAAAATACATACATACGTTAATATTACTTCCTTGTGTATCTACATTTAATTCAATTATGAATAAGTGACAGGTAAAGGTTAAACTTTGGATTTAGTATACATTGTTTACAAATGCCTTTGTATTGTCTAGAAACGAAGTGATTACTTCAGCATTAATGATCGTGTACATTAAAGTGGCTTCACAGGATGCTGTATCTGTTTATCCGCCAAATATTTGCTGTTGTGTAATGTTGACCAGGACGCCTACTCTTCAGAGGAGAATGATTTCTTGTGATTAAGAATTACGAGCCGCTATTATTTGCTGTAAAATGTCGTTAGTCGGATGTCCACGGCAGCTGTGATAATCTGATGGGAAATATTTTTTTTTATTTTACCACAAGACGTAAACAACATGAGGTATGATTTTGTGTTGACAAATGCGACCCTGTCAAGGCAATCGTAGTCTGTGGCTACATGGAGTCACACTGCTCGCGGACGGGGGGGCTTGGAAGGAAGAACTGGAAATTTTGGTTGCTGGGACGCACCAATCACGGGAGCCAGTGAAATGTGGCGAATGAATTTTATTTTACTGTTGCGCGTAATGTTATCTGTACTCAGCATAGAACTTTCTTCATGTCGCCAAAATTCTGGCGCCTAGAAGTTTGAGGTGACCACTAGGTTCTTTTTTTTTTTTTTTTTTTTTTTTTTAAAAATTTGGTTTTTTTTTTTTTTTTTTTTTTTTTTTTTTTTTTAAATTTTTTTTTTTTTTTATAAAAATCTTAATTTTTTTTTTTTTTAAAAAAAACCACATTTTTTTTTTTTACTTTTTTTTTTATTTTTTTTAACACCATT
>Ga0123355_10008717_pt1 | contig 15337 bp, 13 predicted proteins | sample TergutEmb28metaG_3_FD_89872 | JGI IMG/M metagenome (GOLD analysis project Ga0123355, IMG submission 89872) | Embiratermes neotenicus P1 segment gut microbial communities from Petit-Saut dam, French Guiana - Emb289 P1 | ecosystem: Host-associated > Arthropoda: Insects > Digestive system > Gut ... | reverse complement strand
GGCAGAATACAGTGTTATGTAAGGCAAGATGCAATAACGTTGGCAGAGTATGAAATATTTACTTCATACGATATTGGTGACATTGTTGGCATAACAGGCGAAGTTTTTAAGACGAAGAATGGTGAAATTTCAATAAAAGTAAGCGAAGTGAGATTGCTTTCAAAGTCGCTTTGGGTTTTGCCGAATAAGTTTCACGGTCTGAAAGATACAGATATAAGATACAGACAAAGGTATATAGACTTAATAGTAAATCCGGAAGTAAAAGATACGTTTTTAATGCGTGCAAAGATCATTAAAGAAATCAAACGATTTCTCGAAGAAGAGAGAGGATTTCTTGAAGTAGATACGCCTATATTGACAACGATTGCAGGCGGTGCCAATGCAAGACCTTTTTCAACGCACCACAATACACTTGATATAGGAATGAAACTGCGCATTTCAAATGAGCTTTACTTAAAAAGGCTCATCGTCGGTGGGCTTGACAGAGTGTATGAAATGGGCAAGATGTTCAGAAACGAGGGAATGGACAGAAATCACAATCCGGAGTTTACATCGATGGAACTGTACCAAGCATACGGGAACATGGAAGATATGATAGATCTTACCGAAAACGTAGTATCAAAAGCCGCATTGGCAGCAACAGGCAGCATGGTTATAAATTATCAAGGCAAAACATTTGATTTAAAGCCGCCTTGGAAAAAGTTGAGTATGCAAGATGCCGTGAAAAAGTGGGTTGGTGTTGATTTTGATGAAATCAAAACAGACGAAGAAGCGAGAGCCGCAGGATTAAAACACGGCATAGCAAAAGAAGATGTTGCGAAAATGTCGAGAGGTTTAGTAATGGCGGAACTGTTTGAAGAGCATTGCGAAAGACATCTCGAAGAGCCGATATTTATTACAGGTCATCCTGTAGAAATATCGCCGCTTTCAAAAAGAGACCCGAATGATCCGAGAATAACAAGAAGGTTCGAAGCATATATTAATTGCTGGGAAATAGCAAATGCATTTTCGGAGCTTAATGACCCGATTGACCAGTATCAAAGATTTAAAGACCAGCAAGAACAACTTGAGGCCGGTGACGATGAAGCGCATCCGATGGATGAAGATTACGTAAATGCGCTGGAAGTAGGATTACCACCAACAGGCGGGTTAGGCATAGGGATTGACAGAGTGATAATGTTGATAACGGATTCTCCGTCGATTAGGGATATAATACTGTTCCCAACCATGAAACCTTTATAACTTGATGGAATAATGATAAAGTGATGATAGTGAGATGCTGACAACTTCGATAAAAAAAGGAATAATAAGCGGTGTTAAATGTTGTTGGTTTCTCATAAAAGTCATCATCCCGGTTTATTTGTTCATCACCGTGCTAAGGCATACACCCGCTATGGATTATTTAGTTGTGGTGTTTGCTCCTTTTATGGGGATATTTGGCTTGCCGGGCGAAGCGGCACTGCCTATTATAACAGGGTATATGCTGGATGAGTATGCGGTTATAGCAGCTATAGGGGCGGTTGAACTGTCAGGCTACGCCGTTACAGTTGTTGCAGTTATGGCGATTCTTGCGCATTCACTTTTCGTAGAAGGGGCGATAGTCAGAAAGCTTGGGCTTTCAGTGACTTTTTTTACGATATACAGGCTTTTGGCGGCAGGTATCGTAGGGCTTGCGTTAAATTTTATAGGAGTGGTCTTTAACTTATGGTAGATTGGATTACGATGGTATTAAAAGAAAGCTTGTTGGGAAGCTTCGGAATAATAAGAACCATAGTTATCATAATTATTCCAATCATGATAATTCTTCAATTAATGCTTGACTATAAACTGCTCGAAAAATTAAGTGCAAAGACTAAAAGCATCACAAACTTTCTGGGGATTTCAAAAGATTCGCTTATACCTCTTTTAATTGGTGGGACGGTTGGAGTTTCGTATGGGGCAGGTGCTATTATTTTCGCAAAAGAAAAGTACGGACTCAGCAAAGACGATATATTTTTGACGATGTGTTTTTTGCTTCCGCTTCATGCTGTCATAGAGACGACGATGGTCTTTTGGTTAATAGGAGTAAATCCGGTCTTTACTTTGGGAAGCAGGATTGTCGTTGCACTTACGGGGATATTGTTTTTTAAACGCCGCATCCAAAAAAGGAAAGTCAAGGAACAAACGTTAAACCGAGTTTAACGCCATACGATCAATGCCGGATTATTTGCCGAACGCCATACATGGCTACGGCTATTTTTAATATATTGCAATTGCTATTTGAATATTCAAGTGATATAATATTTACGATGTTTGCACAGGAAATCTCTTTATACATGCTAACATGTTAGTTTAAGGTTTAGAAAGTTAAAAACTTAAAAAATATATGGGAGGTCTGGTAAATGAAAGGCTATACGAGCAATACAATTAGAAATGTTGTGCTTCTCGGGCACGGAAGTTGTGGAAAGACGACATTTCTTGAAGCGGCACTGCTTGCGACAGGAGTTGTGAACAGGCTTGGGAGAGTTGAGGACGGCAACACGGTGTCGGACTATGACAAGATGGAAATTGAAAAAGGGTATTCGATAAGTGCGTCTATTGTTCCTGTTGAATACAACAAAGTAAAAATCAATTTCATTGACACTCCGGGTTTTTTCGACTTTGTCGGCGAGGTGAATTCAGCTATGAGGGGCGTTGAAGCAGCGATTATTTTAGTTGATGCTTCGGCAGGAATTCAGGTCGGTACGGAAAAAGCATGGAATTCATGCAAACAATTTGATATGCCGAAATTTTTCCTGATTAGCAAAACGGACAAAGAGAATGTGAATGTAGATCAAGTCATTTCAGACCTCAAGGATAAATTTGGGACTTCTGTAGTAACGCTTGATGACAGAGATGCTCTTAATGAAGCGATAGCGGAAACTGACGAAGAACTTCTTGATAAGTTTTTTGGCGGTGAAGAATTCACGGAAGAAGAATTCAGCAAAGGACTTCTTGCAGGGATTGCATCGGGCGGTATAGTACCTGTTTTGACGAGCTCGTCTATGAAAGGCGAAGGAATCAAAGAAATGTTGGATGCCATCATTAAATACGTACCTAAAGCGACGGATAAAGAAGCTTATGCGGGAATAGACGGAAGCGACAAAGAAGTTCTGAGAAAGTGCGACGAGAGCGCACCGACATCGCTGTTCGTGTTTAAAACGATAGCAGACCCGTTCCTTGGCAAAATTTCACTTGCAAAAGTAATATCGGGCAAAGTGACGCCGGGGCAAGAAATATACAATACGAGAGCCGAAAAGAGCGAGAAGTTAGGCGCTGTATTCTTCCTTCGCGGAAAGACGCAAGGCGATGCACCAAGCGTAGTGGCGGGAGATATTTTAGCAATAGCCAAACTTCAATACACTCAAACAGGCGACACGCTTTGTGATAAAGCAAACTTTATTAAATATCCGCCTGTGGAGTTCCCGCAGCCATCGCTGTTCCTTGCGGTTGAGCCAAAGGCAAAAGGCGAAGAAGAGAAGATAGGCACAGGACTTAATAAATTAATGGAAGAAGATCCATCGTTTGTACTTCAAAGAAACGTTGAAACTCGTCAAACGCTTATAGGCGGACAAGGAGAAATACAACTTGGAGTTATCACTGCCAAGCTGAAAGATAAATTCGGAGTTGATGTACAGATTGTAGATCAGAAAATTGCTTACAGAGAAACGATTAAAGGTACTTCAGACGTACAAGGTAAACATAAGAAACAGTCAGGCGGAGCAGGGCAATACGGAGATGTTCATATTAAATTCTCGCCGTCACAGGAAGAGTTTGAATTTAGTGAGCAACTGTTCGGTGGCTCAGTTCCGAAGAACTACGTCCCGGCAGTCGAAAAAGGGCTTAGAGAATCTATGGACAAAGGTCCTCTTGCAGGTTGCAAAGTAGTGAATGTAAAAGCTGTACTTTATGACGGATCATACCACGATGTAGACTCAAATGAGATGGCATTTAAAATTGCCGCATCGCTTGCATTTAAAAAAGGTATTGTAGAAGCAAAACCTTGCTTACTTGAACCGATCATGCGTCTTGATGTTTTAGTGCCGGATGACTATATGGGCGACGTTATGGGTGACATGAATAAAAGAAGAGGAAAGATTCTCGGCATGGAGCCACAAGCATCAGGCGGGCAGAAACTTATGGCAGAAGCGCCGCAAGCAGAGCTGTTCGACTATGCAGTAACACTTCGTTCGATGACACAAGCGAGAGGCAGCTTCGTTATGAACTTCGAGAGATATGAAGAAGTGCCGTTGCATCTTGCAGAAAAAGTTATTGCAAAACATAAAGCTGACGAAGAAGCATAAAAACCGTTTTGTTTTAATTAGCGATTAACATTGAGCCTTCGCATATGTGCTTGCAAAACACATATGCAAGGCTCTTGCTATATCAAGTAGTGCGCAATTAAGCGACCGCAATTTATGTACAAGGAGGGCGAGATGTCAAAAAAGCAAAAGACTGTATTTGTGTGCCAAGAATGCGGATACGATACCCCAAAATGGATGGGGCAGTGCATATGCGGTGCGTGGAATACCATGATAGAAGAAAAAGTGGTAGAGCTTGACGAAGGCGACAAACGCAGACGAGGTGCGCCGGAGCATAAGGGGCGCAGTGCGTACAGTAAAATAACAGAAATAAGCACAGACAGCTATTCTCGTCTCGATACAGGCATAGGAGAGCTGAACAGAGTTCTCGGTGGCGGACTTGTAAAAGGGTCGCTGACTTTGATTTCCGGAGAACCGGGTATAGGGAAATCGACAATCATTATACAAGCGGCAGCAAAAATAGCGGCAAAATACGGAAAAGTTTTATACGTTTCAGGTGAGGAATCAATCGAGCAAATAAAAATGAGGTCAGATCGCATTTGCGAAAAAGCGGAAAACGATTTATATCTTCTTTCGGAAACGAATATGGAACAAATATCGGCAGCCGTAAATGAACTCGAACCGATTTTTATTATAATTGATTCAATACAGACTATGTACACGGCAGACATGGATTCCGCACAAGGAAGCGTTTCGCAGGTCAGAGCTTGCGGCAATGAGCTTGCAAGAATAGGAAAAACAAGGAATATTCCTGTTTTCATAGTTTGCCATGTGACGAAGAGCGGAGAACTTGCAGGCCCCAAAATAGTAGAGCATCTTGTAGATTGCGTACTTAACTTCACCGGAGAAAGAAATCAAGAACTCAGGATTTTGCGTTCATACAAAAACAGATACGGAACGACCAGCGAAATCGGAGCGTTTGAAATGGCAGAAGAGGGACTTATCGAAATAGAAAACCTCTCAAAAGCGTTTCTCGACGGAATGGAGTCGGGAGAAGAGGGGTCTGTCGCCACAGCGATTTATGAGGGCACAAGACCGCTATTGCTTGAAATTCAGGCACTTGTTTCGCCGGCAAATGTGGGATTTGCAAGAAGAAGTGCGATAGGCGTTGAGCTTTCGAGGCTAAACATGATACTTGCAGTATTGGACAGAAAAGCAGGGCTTTCACTTATAAACCATGACGTATACGTAAATATTGTAGGCGGGTTAAAACCGGAAGGCACATCGACAGACCTTGCAGTGGCGCTTGCAATACATTCAACGTTTAGAGGCAAACCTTCCCCCGGAAAAACGATAGTGCTTGGTGAAATAGGGCTTACGGGAGATTTGAGAAGTATACAAAATGCGGACAAGATAGTAAAAGAAGCGGCAAGAATGGGATTTGAAAAAATAATACTGCCTCACAAAAACGCAACAAAACTCGAAAACACAGCACTTAAACTTATAGGAGCAAAAAATTTAAAAGAAGCAATAGCTGCATACTCATATTAACCGGACAGCTCAAACCAAAACGTGCTTCCTTCACCCAACTTGCTTTCTACGCCAAATTCAGCGTTGTGCAGTATGAGTATTTGCTTTACAATCGAAAGCCCGAGTCCGGTACCTGATTCACTGCGTATATGGTTTGCATGTGCTTTGTAATAGCGTTCCCATATTTGGGGAAGTTCATTTTGTGGTATGCCTATGCCGTAATCAATGACTTCAAGTCTGACTTTGCGGTCGATTTTCTTAATTGAAATTATAATGCGTTTGTCATCACCGCAGTATTTTAACGCATTGTTTAAAAGGTTTGAGACAACTTGCTTGATTTTTTCTTGATCGGCAGTGACAAAAACATTTTCATGGCAAGATAAAATTATTTTGCAGCCTTCACGTTCACAGTGTAAATCATAAGATTGCAACAAGTTTGCGACTGTGTTTTTTAAGTTGAAATGAGTCATTGTAAGAGGCAGAGCGCCTGACTGTGCACTCGAAAGCGTCAAGATATCGCCTACAAGCAAATTGAGCCTGTCGGCTTCTTCTATAATCACATTTAAATGAGCATTTCGTTTTTCGGGATTATCACCTGAAAGATCCCGTATCATTTCGGCATAAGACTTTACCATGGTAAGCGGTGTTCTGAGGTCATGTGAAACGTTTGCAAGTATGCCTTTTTGAAGTGTATCTGTCTTTTCAAGTTGCCCTGCCGCATAAGTAAGCGTGTTTGCAAGATCGGCAATTTCAGTATAATGCGTATCTGTAAATCTGATATTATAGTTGCCGCCGGCAAGATTTTTTGCAGAACTCGTAAGTTCTCGTATCGGCTTTGCTATACGCCGTGAAAGATAAAACGAAATTGCAAGAGCCAGTACAATCGAGATAAGTGTAACGTAAATAAGCTGTGTACGAAGTATGGCAATAGTGGACGCGACAGGGTAAAGAGGTGAAAAGATGTAAAGAATCACCACGTTAAAAGGTGGTTCGTTTACTAAAAATGTTGCGTATGCAAGAGTGTTTGTATCTGTTCGGGGTTCGGGAATTATGACGGATATAGAAGGTTCTGCGCTTTGGAGAAGCATGGTTCTGACCTCTGCCATTTCAGAGATATAAGCATAAGACGGACGCATTCTTCCGGCTGTTTCGGGAGAAAAAATGATACTTCCGCCAAAAGTTTCAATATGTATATACATATCATTGGTAATAGAAAGATCTACAACTATATCAATAAAATCTTCATGCCCAAAGTTACGCTGTATAATTGATGCGGCATTAGTCGTTTCCCTTATTTTCATGTCTTGGTAAGTGTAGTTTAAAAACAATATTTGCAAAAACCACAAAACAACCATCAATAGTAACGCAAAGACAGCAAAGTAAAGCCACAGTTTAAATTTTAAGCTTTTTGGATCAAACTTTATTTTTTGTTTCAAATTTATAACCTACGCCCCTGAGAGTAACAATAAAATCACGATACTTCCCAAGTCTGTTTCTCAAATTTTTTATATGCGTATCTACGATACGGTCGTCGCCGTAAAAATCATAACCCCACAAATCCGAAAGCAATTTATCTCGTGACAATGCTAAGTCTTTGTTGTTCACAAGATAAAACAGCAAGTCATATTCAGTCGGAGTTAATTCGATTTTTTGCTCATCAATATATACAACTCTTCCGGGAATATTGACTTTAAGCCCTTTGAAAATTAAATCTGCGACAGGTTGCTGTATTTTAGAACTGCCTCTTGTGAGAACGGCGTTTACTCGTGCCATGAGTTCCTTGGGACTGAAAGGTTTGACAATATAGTCATCTATTCCAAGCTCAAACCCAAACAGCTTATCGTACTCTTCGCCTCTTGCGGAAAGCATGATAATCGGCACATCCTTGATTTTTTTAATTTCTTTACATGCAGAAAAGCCATCTAACTTTGGCATCATAACATCTACAATCAAAAGGTCGTAATCATTAACTTTACAAAGCTCAAGTGCAGTCAGACCGTCGCCTGCTTCGCTGACTGAATAACCGCTAAACTCTGCATACTCGCGTATGACCTCTCTTATTTTTTGTTCATCATCGACGACCAGTAGCTTATACATTTGTTCACCTCATACTAATCTGACATTATACTACAAGTTGCTTGCTTTTTCAATTGGTTTTAAACAATATTACTATGTGTATGCGATAGAGAGCAAAGCGAACAATGGTGATGAATGGTGATGTATGACAATAAACGCTTATTGTAAGTCATACATGCAAAGTGCAAAAATAGTATTGACAGTCAAAATGTGATATGATAAACTAAAAAATTTATATTAGTGTGTATTGACAATTCATGACAAATTGCTTTATACTTATAATAAAGAGAGTTATGGAGGAAGCACATGTTTGCGATAGGAGATAAGATCGTTTATCCGATGCATGGCGCAGGGGTAATTGAGGAAATTGAAGAAAAGAAAATATTAGGTGAAACCAGAAGGTATTACATATTGAAAGTGCCTTGTGGTGACATGAAGATAATGATTCCTGTCGATAGCAGTAAAGATATCGGTGTGAGATCTGTTGTTTCCGATACAGAGCTTTTACAAGTGATGAAGACGCTTGAAAGTGAGTCGAGCCAAATGTCGTCCAACTGGAACAGAAGGTATCGCGAAAACATGGAAAAGCTAAAGACCGGGGATGTCATTGAGGTTGCTGAAGTTGTAAGAAATCTTATGCGTACTGACAGGGAAAAGAAGTTGTCTACGGGCGAAAAGAAAATGTTGTCAAACGCAAAGCAGATACTCGTAAGTGAAATCATATTAATAAAAGGAATAGATATTAACGATGCCTGCAACATAGTTGAAAAGGCGATATAAGACAATCGCTTTTTTTGTAAACATTAGGGAAGGGGGACATTCGGTTGTTAAGCAAGTTAATAAGAATAGTGTTTACACTAGTAGGAATCGCCATGGGATATGGTGTTTTTTTACTGGTAGAATCTCTCGTTTTATTGAGCGAAACTTTTGGTGATTTTGAAGTTACAGCGATACAGAGAGTGGGAATCGGCATAGGTTTTTCACTGGTATTCGGATTTATATTTTTTAGAATTGCTCCTGCATTGGGCAGGCGCGGTGTTAAAGTTGCAAAAGTAATAGAAACAGATCTCCAGACTGTCCCGCTTAACGATATAGTAACGGGGACATTTGGTCTTATAATCGGTCTTATAATAGCTTCTCTGATAAGTCAAATTTATGTAGGAATACAAATTTTTTATCTTGACACGATACTTACGATTATAACGTATATGATTTTTGCGTATTTAGGTATAGTAATTGCCAATAAAAAAGGCAAAGATTTAATACCGACGTGGATGGCATTAAAAAAATCAGGAACCGGTACATCTAAGGAAAAAGCAAAAAAAGGCGATGCAATGCCTAAAATTCTTGACACCAGCGTTATTATAGACGGAAGAATTGCCGATGTTATGAAGACAGGTTTTATAGAGGGTAAAATAGTAATTCCCGAATTTGTTCTTGTTGAACTTAGGCATATTGCAGACTCATCGGATTCGCTAAAAAGAAATCGAGGACGGCGCGGACTGGATATCCTCAATAAAATTCAAGCAGAGTACGGCATAGAGATACACAATATGACATCAGATAAATCACTTGATGAAATTCCCGAAGTTGATGTCAAGCTGTTAAAGCTTGCACAGCTTATAAACGGTAAAGTTGTTACAAACGACTTTAACTTAAATAAAGTAGCGGCTATACAGGGCGTAGACGTCCTTAATATAAACGAACTTGCCAACACTCTCAAACCGGTCGTGCTTCCGGGTGAGGACATGACGCTGTTTCTCGTAAAAGAGGGAAAAGAAAACAGTCAGGGTGTGGCATATCTTGACGACGGTACGATGATTGTCGTCGAAGAAGGCAGAAAATTTATCGGAAAGACTGTGACTGTATCTGTAACAAGCGTTTTGCAGACGTCGGCGGGTAGGATGATTTTCGCAAAGATTAAATAGGACAGCTTGTTATTTTAAGCATATCGGTTAATAAAAACAGTAATGGTTGTACACGATGTATAAAAAAAAGAAAATCACAGCAATAATAGCGGCGGCAGGCTTGGGCAGCAGGATGAATGCAAACTCGCCGAAGCAATACTTAGAAATAGACGGCAAGCCTATGCTTATTAAAGCGGCGGAAGCGTTTGATAAAAACGATTATGTAGACGATATGATCGTAGTAACAAACTCAGAATACCAAACGCAATGCGAAGATTTATTTAAGCAAAGCGGCATAAAAGTTACAATAGTTACCGGTGGACGAGAGCGACAGGATTCTGTAAATGAAGCTCTAAAGAGATTGCCTGACGGTACTGACTATGTCTTGGTTCATGATGCGGCGAGACCGTTTATAACCGATGAGCTTATATGCGAGACTATACATGCAGTAACAGAAAAAAGAGCAGTAGTATGTTCAGTGCCTGTTAAAGACAGCATTCGCATGAAAACAGAAAAAGAAAAAACAATAGCGACAGACAGAAGCCTTCTGTATGCAGTTCAAACTCCGCAGGCTTTCGAAAAGCAGTTGATAACAGATGCATATACAAAAGCATATGCAGATGGATTTTACGGCACTGACGACGCATCTGTTGCGGAAAGAGCCGGATATACAGTTTACATGATTAACGGATCATATGAAAACATTAAGATAACAACGAAAGGCGATATGCCTGTCAATAACAATGAAATTAGAATAGGCACGGGGTTTGATGTTCACGCATTCCAAACAGGGCGAAAGCTGTTTTTGGGTGGAGTGGAAATTCCTTTTGAAAAAGGACTTTTGGGACATTCGGACGCCGATGTTTTAATTCATGCCGTAATTGATGCTTTACTCGGTGCTGCAAGCTTAGGAGATATAGGCAGACTTTTCCCCGATGACGAACAAAAGTACAAAGACATTTCAAGTCTTTTGTTGCTTGAAGAAACAAATAAAACTGTCATGTCACAAGGTTATGAGATTGGCAATATAGACGTGACAGTCATAGCAGAAAAACCAAAAATTTCCGCATATATAAGCGAAATGATAAAAACGATAGCAAAAACGCTTGACATAAATGAAAATAAGATTAACATAAAAGGAACAACGACAGAAAAACTGGGATTTACAGGCAGAGAGGAAGGGATTGCCGCACAAGCTGTATGTACATTACGACAGGTTGCTTTCCGGTTGTCGGATAAATTTAAATGAGCCAAATTTTGAAATGCTAAAGAAGAAAATAAAGGAGACAAAATATGAGGCTATCAAAAATGCATATAAAGACATTACGTGAGGTTCCGAGTGAAGCGGAGATACCAAGTCATATATTGCTTCTGAGGGCAGGTATGATAAGAAAATTAGTTTCGGGTGTTTACGGTTTTATGCCGCTCGGATATCGTGCGCTTCGAAAAGTAGAGGAAATAATAAGGCAAGAGATGGATGCCGCAGGTGGGCAAGAAATCAACATGTCTGCAGTGCAACCTGCAGAACTGTGGCAAGAATCCGGCAGATGGTTTGCTTACGGGCCTGAACTTTGGAGGCTAAAAGACCGTCATGGCAGAGACTTTTGTCTCGGACCGACGCACGAAGAGGTTTTTACAGACATCGTAAGAAGTGAAGTAAATTCATACAGACAACTTCCGCTCAACTTGTATCAAATCCAACATAAATACAGAGATGAAGCAAGACCTCGTTTCGGACTTATGCGGAGCAGAGAGTTTATTATGAAGGACTCGTATTCATTTGATAAAGATTACGAAGGTCTTGATATCAGCTACGATATAATGTATAAAACTTATGAAAATGTTTTTGACAGATGCAAGCTGACATATCGAGCAGTTGAAGCAGACACGGGTGCTATAGGCGGCAGCAACTCGCATGAGTTTACGGCACTATCTGACATAGGCGAAAGCGAAGTCGCATACTGTGATGCGTGCAGTATGGCGGCAACGTCTGAACGTGCAGAATGTGTTAACGCTCCGGTCGAAAATGAGCCGGAACTTGAAAGACAAGAAGTGTTGACTCCGGGAACAAAGACAATCGAAGAAGTCGCAAACTATTTAAACTTACCTCAAAGCAAAACGATAAAAGCATTGCTTCTTGTGACGTACGATCAAGACGGTAAGGAGAACGGATACGTGGCGGCTTTTATAAGAGGTGACCGTGAATTAAATAAGATAAAACTTGTAAATGCATTAAATATGCCTGAACATGCTATTGACTTTGCAGACGAAGAACGGATGGGCAAAGCGACGGGAAGCGTAGCCGGATTTACAGGGCCGACAGAACTCAAAAACTGCAAAATAGTTGTGGATAGTGAACTCGCAGGATTAAAAAATCTGTGTGCGGGAGCATGTAAAGTTGATCACCATATGATAAATGTTAATTACGGCAGAGATTACACTGCTGATGTAGTTGCAGATATAAAAATGCTCAAAGAGGGTGATCCGTGCCCGGTGTGCAAAGAACCTGTTAAGTATGCCAGAGGCATAGAAGTCGGACAGATATTTAAGCTCGGAACAAAATACAGCGAGTCGATGGGTGCTTACTATAAAGACGAGAACATGAAAGATCAGCTCGTCGTTATGGGCTGTTACGGCATAGGTGTTTCAAGGACGCTTGCGGCTGTTGTAGAGCAGCACAACGATGAAAACGGCATAATATGGCCTGTTGCCGTTGCGCCGTATCACGTCATAGTTACTTTAGTGAATATAGCGGAGGAAGATCAAAAGACTCTTGCTGAAAAAATATACAAAGAGCTTACGGCGGCAGGAATTGAAACGCTTCTTGACGATAGAGATGAAAGGGTAGGCGTAAAATTTAAAGACGCCGATCTTTTAGGCATTCCGGTGAGAATCACGGTAGGCAAGAGAGCGTCGGATAATGTTGTTGAATACAAACTGCGAAGAGATGCAGAAAAAGAAGAGGTAAACAGTGAGGAAGCGATAAGCAAAGCAATTGCTTTAATAAACAAAGAGCGGTAGGAGGCTTATATGTGGATTGGCGGAGTAAGAGTTGTAATAACAGATGAAGATAAAAACGTGCTCATGCTGAAACAAAACCACAAAGAGCGTGAGATATGGCTGCTTCCCGGCGGTGGCATTGAAGAAGGCGAAAATGCAAGTCAAGCGGCAGTCAGAGAAGTAAAGGAAGAGACGGGGCTTGATGTAGAAATCAAGAGATTGCTGTGGCACGTTCAAGAAGTTTCCGAAGAAAGAGGTCAACGATATGTAAATTTCTTTCTGGCGGAAAGAAAAGGCGGTATGCTTGGACTGGGAAAAGATCCTGAAAGAGGAGAACATGAACAAGTTCTGGAGGAAGCTCGCTTTATGTCGTGCGAAGAAATGAAAGACACGGACGGCGTATATCCCGAATGGCTGAAAGAAGAATTATGGGATGTGCTTTCGGATGATGTAAAAATATACGATGTTTTCAAATTGAGAAAATAGAGCCGTAAAGGCAGTATCGGAGGACAAATGATAAACTTTAAAATTGAAATGGAAAATGGCGATGTTATGTCGGGAGAGTTATATCCGAACGTAGCGCCGCAAACAGTAGAAAATTTTGTTAAGCTGGCAGAAGAAGGGTTTTATGACGGAACTGTTTTTCATCGTGTCATACCGGGTTTTATGATTCAGGGCGGTGATCCTGACGGCAACGGAACAGGTGGTCCGGGCTATAAAATAAAAGGGGAATTTTCGGCAAACGGCGTAGAAAACAACTTGGAGCATGATAAAGGTGTAATCTCTATGGCTCGTGCCGCACATCATGATTCTGCGGGCTCACAATTCTTCATTATGGCTGAAAAATCAACACATTTAGACGGGCAGTATGCAGCATTCGGATGCGTTACGGAGGGGCTTGAAGTTATAGATAAAATAGTCAATGTGCCTACGGATTTCAGAGACAAACCGGAAGAAAATCAGACTGTTAAAAAAGTTACAATCCAAAAAAACTTGACTTAGCTGTAATTGTATTGTAATATATTGGGTAAGTTATAACTACAGGAGGTTAAATTACTGTGGGAATTAAAATTAAAAATCCTATAAATTACATCAAAAACTTTTTTTCTAAACAAGAAAACACAAAGAATGAAAATTACATAATAGGAGGAAGTGCAGCCACGCTGGTGGCGGCGATAGTGATTTCTATTGCAACTTCTTCACTTCATGTTGTGGCGACGCCCGTGGAGGAGCTTGCAGCGGAAGATATCGTGAAGATAGAAAGCAGCGATATTGAGGCGGCAACAGAATACACAGACGGAGTGTATGTAGACGGACTGTTAGTGTCAACGCAAGTCTACGCTGTAGTAGTAGACGGTGAAGATATCGTTTATTTGATTTCCGAGGAAAATGCGCAATCAGTTCTCGACGAAATAATAAGCAGGTATCAAACGCCGGGTTCTCAAATTTCAAATGCCGGATTTGCAGAGGATGTCACAATAGAACGACGAGAGTTCGAATGGCCGGCACCTGTATTTCCTGTTAATGATGCAGTAAGCTACATTGTGACAGGCACAACTACACCAAAAACGCACGTTATACAAGGTGGCGATAATCTTTGGGATATAGCTATAGCAAATGGTATAAGCCCGAGTACGCTTGAAGAAATGAATCCGGGACTTAATCCGAACAGACTGAGAATAGGCGAAGAGATATACCTTTATGCAACACAGTCGTTCGTGACATTTAGCTTTACCGAGCTTGTAACGACTCAAGAGAGAGTACCATACGGAATAATTTTTGAAGACACTGACAGCTTGTACAGAGGTCAGACGCAAGTGAGAATTGCCGGTTCTTTCGGAAGCAGAGAAGTGGTATCTGAAATAACGAGAGAAAACGGTGTTGTAGTAGGCACCAGAGTATTATCCGAGGAGTTGATTTCGGAACCTGTTGCACAAGTAGCACTTAGAGGCACAACACCACAGCCTGTCGTTATGGGGGCTGTCGGAGCAGGTTCAGGTCAGTTTGCACATCCGCTTTCAGATATGAGAGTTATTTCCAACTTTGGAAGTCGAGGCGGCAGATTACATCGAGGCGTTGATCTCGGAGGACCTGTAGGTACGCCTATTTATGCAGCAGCAGATGGCGTAGTAACTCGCTCCGGTTATTCAGGCAGTTTTGGAAATGTAATATTCTTATCGCACGGTGATGGAGTAGAAACAGTTTACGCACACAATCAAACTAACTTAGTAGCGGTGGGTGATACAGTAGTACAAGGACAAAAAATTGCTACGATGGGTGCAACCGGAAATGCAACGGCAAGTCATTTACATTTTGAAATCAGAATAAATGGGCAGAGTCACAATCCAATGAACTTTTTGTAAAAGTGGAAGAGTACCATAAGAAAATAATCGATATAATCGCCCCCACCCGTAAAACGGGTGGGGGCGATTATCTTTTCTCCACTAAAACATGGGCAATTATCGGGTTACCGGATTTGGGAAAATAAAGGATTGGTGGCAATTGTCGGCAAATTACAAAAAAACAAAATTAAATGTTGCATGT
>Ga0123355_10008716_pt1 | contig 15338 bp, 9 predicted proteins | sample TergutEmb28metaG_3_FD_89872 | JGI IMG/M metagenome (GOLD analysis project Ga0123355, IMG submission 89872) | Embiratermes neotenicus P1 segment gut microbial communities from Petit-Saut dam, French Guiana - Emb289 P1 | ecosystem: Host-associated > Arthropoda: Insects > Digestive system > Gut ... | reverse complement strand
TAATAGTGGTAGTAGTGGTAATAGTAGTGGCAGTGGTAGTTACGGTAGTAGTAGTAGTAGTAGTAGTAGTAGTAGTAGTAGTAGTAGTAGTAGTAGTAGTAGTGGTAGTAATAGTAGAATAGTAGTGATGGTAGTAGTATTAGTAGTAATGGTGGTAGTAGTAGTATAGTAGTAGTAGTGGTGGTGGTGATAGCAGTAGTATAGTTGTAATTGTGGTGGTAGTAATAGTAGTGGTGGTGGTGTTAGTAGTAGTAGTGGTGGTGGTGGTGGTGGTGGTAGTAGTAGTATTATTAGTGGTGGTAGTAGTAGTAATAGTAGTAGTGGTAGTAATAGTAGTAGTAGAAGTGGTGTTAATAGTAGTATTATTAGTGGTGATAGTAGTAGTAGTAGTAGTAGTAGTAGTAGAAGTAGTAGCAGTAGTGGTGGTGGTGGTAGTAGTAGTAGTAGTAGTAGTAGTAGTAGTAGTAGTAGTAGTTGACAATTGGTAGCATAGCCAGCATATTATACAAACTCTGTAAATCATAGCTGTACTTTTTCAGCATCCAAAAAGTTTTGGACTTCACATGACGGCTCAGTTTAGCTTTTGAAGGGCTGCACCAAAGTTCGCATTTATATAGCAGCACAATTACATTATACACCGATGAAAGACCTAGCAATGTTGGTACTGTATGTCTTCGGTTTTCTTTTAATGTAAAATGTTCAGAATTCAAATACATGAATCAGTTGTTTAAAAAAAAATTACGTTATATCAGACCTTGTAAATCAAGGTGGTTTCGAATGTTGTTGGTTTGGGGATATCTTCGTAATAAATTTTCTGTCATTCGTGAACATCATCCGAAGTTGCCATACCATGGGCGTACACCGACTGGACGTTTGTGCAGATTTTTAAAAAAAGGCTTGAATTCCATTATGTTCAAACATCCACATTCTGTTGAACATGAGTCAGTACATTAGCCCCTTTAATACATGCACTGAAAGTTTTGCAGCAGAAATTTAAGAATTGTCTTCATATCATCAGTAAAAATTGAAGGTTTAATAAAGCCCATTTAACGTATCAACAATGGGGAGAAAAATACACTCGGTGCAATTCTATTTAAAAACATTGTTTTTAATATCGTCTTTAGAACGAAAACATTAGAGAATAAATACTCATTAAAGGTCAATATATCCTGCTGCATATGTTAAAAACACAACATACATAACAAAAGGGATTAATTGACAATTCTATTTGAAAGTACTGTATTTTTTCTGTAGTATCCTGTAATAGAGGTATTAAAATAAGGTGAAAGATGGAATGGTCCTCGATTTTATAAAACGAACCTGTATGTGAGAGAAGGTTTTCCATCTTATATAATCCATGCTAATTTAGGTTGGATTTAACACAGCACTATGTAAATTGTAATACAAGAAACTTGTGGACGAGAGCGCTTTCACATTAACACGGACTTAATAATCCTTAACCACCGTCTATTTTATATATACAGGGTGATTCGGAAAGGTAATAATACCTGTCATTTTGAGAGAAAAAGTTCATGTGGACATGGGCGTAGTTCTGAACGATTACTGAGATACTGCCGTTTAAATCTACCGATACCAAAAGCATTGTAAATAGAAATAAAGGAAAATAAATTATTTACTGTTTATTTAATTTTAAATTTAATTTAATGTTTAAATAGGGGACCGCGGTAGCACAGTGGTTAAGTTGCTGTGCTACAAATCGGAAGGTCGCTGGTTCGATCCCAGCTGGTGTCAGTGGATTTTTCATTGACAAAAAATCCTTCCGATCGCACTACGGCTCTGGGGTTGACTCAACCTCTAACAGCAATGAGTAACAGGAGTATTTCCTGGGGGTATAGGCGGCCAGTGCGTAAGGCTGACAACCTACCACCATCCTGTGCCGTTGTCATGAAAACCTTAACTTAACATGGGAACCTTAACTCCTGGAACCCTCTGGGTCACTCCGGGCCTGTAACGGGACTGCTTTACGTATTAATGTTTAAATAGCAAATCTGTGACATAGAAATGACAGATTTTTTGCAGTTCACAATATATGTTCAAAACTCCCATGAACAACACAAGATCTTTGCACGCGGCTTGCAAAGTGCAATTGAGGTTGGCAGTGGGATTTTCGAACGGCTGTTGCGAACTGTAACAACTTTGTTACTGCTGCTTAACAATTGGCGTTTAAATATTAATTAAATATAATATACCATCAGTAATTCTTCTTTCTATTACCATACTATGCTTTTGTATTTGTAGGTTCAAACAGTCCTCACTCGGTATCCATTCGGAATTAAACATATGTGCTTATAAATGGTTTTTCTCACAGTGCTCAATACTAACACCTCTCAAACTACTGACCTTTACTCCTGTATCACCCTGTATCTCGCCTGATGATGACCCCTTAGGATAGAAGCACTTTTATTATAAAGTTGAGTTGTGTTGACTCTTTATCGCCTGTGGTGTATGGAATTACTGAAACACGCTACAGATGTGTGCACTGTGTTGGTCATACTGCCGATTGTTGACCGGTACACCGTCAGGAAATGTTAAAATGTTACAAAGTGCTAACGAAGCTCGTAATGTCACAACTGCTACGCCTGTCATCATTCTTATTACTATCGCTACTACTACTACTACTACTAATAATAATAATAATAATAATAAAACTAGGCCAACATGCATTACTATGAGTACTGTAGCACAGCTAGTATTCGTACGTGATTTGAGGTTCCCGCTGTGATGAGTATTACGTATGCAGGATAGTAATGTATGGTTTTGTAGATGGTTGTCGGTATGTCTAAGGAACAGTCTGCCTTCATCTGCAGGGTGTCTGTTGAGCTTCATGTTCATGTGGTAGTTGAATGCATGGTACGCGACATGCACTTTGCTGTAATTGAAGTTGATGAAGTGAAACGTGCTAGTGACGACACTTTGCCAGTGACAACAGACTGCACAGCAAGCAAAACAGAAGGCGCGCTGCCGTCAATATCTGCTTATTTAACGACACTTAGTAATTCGGATTATTAATACTCGAGTGACGAGTTTATTAGTACCATTGGATTAATAAAGGTGTGTGAGGAAGCGATTATTGCCTTATTCGAGGTACTTTGGTAACACGTAATTGCATGGAGAGATGGAGGAAAACCACGAAAGCCCTCAATAAAAATAGTCGGTCTCCGATCAGATATCTGTACCTGGTAACTCGCGAATACAAGCATGGTAGTACATTGGTAATATGTAATTGCATGGAGAGATGGAGGAAAACCACGAAAGCCCTGAATCAAAATAGTCGGTCGCCGAACAGATATCTGTACCTGGTAACTCACGAATACAAACAGGGTAGTACATTGGTAACACGTTTTCAGCCCCCTTTGCAGTGAAGGAGGATCGCACATCTAGTGACGTAATTTGAGGTTTAATGGTTTAATTCATAAGCGGATTGGGAAATTAGAGGTTGCGATCTTATAGCATTATTTGGCAGACAAATTGCTTGAAGTTAAGATAACAGGACATTGAATGGTTTGCCGTTGAGTCTATAGCACTTGAAACGGCAAGATGTTATTTATTATCTCTTATTTCTTACTTGCCCTGTGTTTGTGAATGTCAACGTGAAACAGTGTGCTTTTAACTGCATCGCTTATGAGTAATCTGAACATTATGAAATCCGAACGAATGCTTTGATATAACAGAAGTTCAGTAAATTTTCATTATGTAACGAAGTTCTGTCATTTCGTACTTTTAATAGCAGTTGTGTCAACCTGCATGGTTATAAGTGGTGCATGAATTAAATTTTGGTGTTTGAGATGTTTATCACTAAGTCACCATACCGTGACATCAGCTGCACGAATTAGTTCCCTTCTTCTTGCTTTTCTCCCCAGGTCGTGACTCAATCGCCCCTAATAGGCCTTACGGTAAGTGTGGAACTGCATGTTGACAAATTGCACGCCCTAAACGAACTTGTAGAGTATGCCATAATAGCGTTTAGCCTCATCCTTTTATGGTAACTACAAAAACAGCTGCGAAATCGTCTATTAGTCCCAAAGTATATCCATCTGTCTGTCTGCATAGAAAAGTGCCAATCCCACTGGAAGGATTTTTGTGAAATTTAATACTTGGGATGTTTACTGATATTTGTCGATATATTCTGATTTTGGTTAAACACGACAAAAGAAAAAAACAAACTTTTCACTAAGACCTGCATACATGGTATAACATGGGTGGTCTTTTGAATTGAAACAGGCTGTGATGTCTGTGATTTACGGGCTGGGGCCGAAGGAAAAGTTGAATGTCAAAACATAACGTTCGGCCATGATCGATTTCTGTCTGTTTACGAGGTATCGGTTATAATCGATAGCAAATCTATTGTTAAGACACGGACAGAACTTACTGTGTGTGTTTGTAAACCTTGTGAAGACACATTTAAAACAGAATCTGCTTTCGTGATTTGTGTTCATCTTTAAATAGTCACGAATATAGAAATAGGAGTAATAATAGCGCTAACCACCGGGATTGTTAGAGTCGATGGATGTTCCTAAATTGTTGACCCATGTGTCGGATTCTCCATTGTCACGGCCTGTCAACTGAATCAAGTACGTAGGCCTAATTTGTTTGAGAAAATGGCGCTAATGGGAATATTTGAACATGGGAGAGGAAATGACATGAAGGTAGAAAAAGTTGCATAATAAGGTGCTTCATGACAGGTGGTATTCAGTAAATATTATTATGGTTGTGAAATCATGGGACTGAGATGCTTGTGCATGCCGGTAGCATAGGAGGGAAGAGAAATGAGTATAGAGTTTTGGCGACAAAGGAACATATTGCGTCGGAGATCTGGGCGTAAAGGCCATTTCATCCAAGTGTATCTTAATGGGATGTGACAGAAGGGTGTGGACTGTTTCTGTCTGGTTCAGGGTAGGAGCCATTGACGAGCCATTGTGTGAGCTCTGTAACAAATATTCGGATTCCATACAAGGTGGGGAAATCCCTTGACTAGCTGAGTAAATGTTACCCCCTTAAGAAAGTCCTGCTCCTTGTGGTCAGACAATCTATCATGAAGCCTTCCCCTTTCCTTCCTTACGTGACAAGATAAAGTAGTCCACTTCCGCTGAGCGCCTTATTAGATCTGGTCACAGGTTATGATTGCAAGATCCTGTTACCTCAGTAAGGAAATAGAGTTTATGTAATATTGTGTAACAGTGGACATAGTCCACAGTATTCATCCTGAGACCTGTTCTACCATTGTCAGAAGACACTTCTCTGGGAATCTTGGAAAGATAGTATAGGTATCAGTAAAATAAAAAATAATGAAAAAATATTCCAGAGTTAGAATAACTACATCCATAAACGCACCCTTACGTTTTCCGTATTCTTTGGCAGCCATGTGACAGTCACTGTTTGTACCACGCGCGTTCTTAAGCAGTACTGCGGCGTCCATTTTGGAATAGTCTTTTATTGAAACAATTTTAAGGGGTCGTAACTGTGATAACAGGAACCGCAGTAACACAGTGGTTAAGGTGCTGTGCTACAAACCGGAATGCCGCTGGTTCGATTCCAGATGGTGTCATTGGAATTTTTCATTGACATAATCCCTGGCCCTGGGGTCGACTCAGCCTCTAACAGAAATGAGAATCAGGAGTACTTCCTGGATGTGAAAAGCGGCCGGTGCGTAAGGCTGACAACCTTACCACCATCCTGGGCCATTGTCACGTAATCTGGGAACCTTAACTTCCTGGAACCCTCTGGGCACCTTGGGCCTGTAATGGGACTGATTTACCTTTTAACTGTGTTAACTATTTCAAATGAAACAAATAATTAAACCTACTTAAGTGAGGCTGCAGAGGATAGTGTTTAAAGTGTTCACTTACACAGTTTCAAATACGCTTTCGCAAGACATGCACAATAACAAAAGCGTAGAATTCAAAAGACTTGTTGTTGTAGTCAACAGTTTTAAAGGATTTGTAATTGTATTGTGGGCTAATTTCTTGTTTCTTCTGAAGGAGATTTCGACAATTTTTCACTTAAATGTTGAAATGCTGAGTACGACTTTGTGTATTGTTCTTAACGTATACAAGCAGAAGCACCCCTTTCGTCACCCAGGATATATTTCCTTATCTCGTCAATATAAAGTTTTTCTTTGTTAAAGCCATGAAGATCTGGGCTTTCTTAACCTTCGTCACTTGATCCAGTTAAATGGTCAGCCTCACTCTCCAGCCGCTTAACACCGGGGATTGGTCCGATAACCAGTCATCAGAACATTACTAGGGTCCCAGAGCTGGTTTGGATGCTCAGATAAGAGAATTTCCGCTGCTGGGAATCAAACCAAGAGTCCTCGGTGGTCCGGCGCGTAGCCTAGTCGCTGTAACCTACCACCGTACCTCGACTATCATTGAAGTGTGTTGCTCAAAACGTAAAGCAGTAACACTCAAATTAAGATATTAAAGTTTATTAGTGTGGTTAAGAAAGATTCGAATGACACTCAAATACGCCACCAGAAAACTTGCATATCGCTTTTAACCACCGTGGGTTTCGTACTTACTGGCAAGAGTACACAGTTTTTGTAGTAACTTATAAAGGCTTCTCTTGTGAAAGTGGTAGGAAGCGAAGAGTTTGTTGTATGCATATTGTCCATAGCAATGGGCATTTCTTACCTGCTCTTCTTTGTTGCATCCTTTATTGTTTTGCATATAGGTCTAGGTGTGTTTAAATGTACCACATTTTTCTGGTTGTTGATGTGAGACTCACCATCATATCTTGCACATATATGTATGTATTTCAGCGTCGACATGTGTTTCGTCATGTCACTGTCTGGTATTTGGCCCCGTAGAGCTCAGTGGTATCTATGACTGCCCCTTGCTTTAACATTCAATTGCTCTCTACTGTCCAGCGTAGTGTATTTGTGTTTTTCGCATGATTCCGACAACATTTAATTTTCCCCTAGCAACATTAACCAATTGTCTTGCATAGAGGTGCAGTATGTTTTCTGTGAGACAGGAATTTAATCTTTTAATATTACTGAGATGAATTTGGTATTTCAGAGAGTTGAATTCTTCCCGCATATACTGCCAGCCTCGTAAATGATCATTTTAAACTGTCATAATAACTGATTCGAATAAAAGTATTTTTCGGCTTCTAGCAAAATCTTTTAAGCAGCCAGAATTTATTTTCACCCGTATGAGGCGTGTCCCTTGTTAATCGGCAGGGCACGTTCTAGGGAGACGGCATGATGACACGTGTCGTAGCTGCAAATACGAGTAGAGGCTTCCACTCCTTCCCATACTTCGAATGCTGTGGAGCATTTTGGTTCTAAAACCTTGACGAATCTCCAGACCAATAAAATCCATATAGGCTATTAAAAATCAACTCTAGTGGCACACGTGTATATCTGTATAAGAGTAAAATCACAGGAAAGGCTAATCAAACAATCCCAGCGTAATGTAATGGAACGGAATTTATTGGTCTAAAGTGAGGCTCATTGTGGCGTGTTTGCTTTGCGAATCGCAACTTCCATTAATCCCACTATGTGCTATTTATTGGGCCGTTAATCTGCAGGAGGTTTTGTAAATACCGTTTGGTAGTAACAGTGAAACTGCTGTCGTGTATTTCTGGCTAGTGACGACGCAGTCGACCTCCAGTCGAAAACATGAGTTGCCGTAAGGATTATTCGACGAAAACCCGAGACAGACTGTTGATGGTATCAGACTAAATATTCATGGATGCTCTTTTGTTATAGAACAGCGTGGTTTGTTTGCAGTTATTGCTTGCGCTGTTGATGACTCTGACCGAAAGGTGTGTGGTGTGTTGCAGCGCTTAAAGGAAATAGGCAGAGTCACATCATGAAACTTCTGAACTCACGTGAAAATATGAGTATTTGAGTCATTTTTAAGTACTGGGTTGATATATTCACTTTATAGCTCTCAAAGTGCAGGCTAAACAATGTTGCATTGTTGAACTTTAACCAGATACGGCAGTGAAAGTTCGGAAATATGTTTACTTGCCGGGTGCCAGACAAAATATAAACACTTAAATTTATTCTCATCCAAGCCTGTACGGCCGTAAGACACGCAGCTGTCAGCACTGGTGAAAACAAATTTGGAATGGGTTCTCTGATTGACTGGTAGCTCTTCAACTTAAGAACCCCAATTTCCATCCAGAAAGCGGTCGAAACAATATTTTTCGACCCTGACAAATCAGCCAAACGTCAACACGCCCACAAAATAATACCGCATTTTGTGTTACTTGGTTGAAGTCACGTATGCCATCGGTAACTGGCGACCGCCAGACTTGGAACAGTTCCTGCACCTTTCTCATGTGAAATACTTCTCATGCATTTCTCATGATTTTGCTTAATAAGGCGCAGTGAGTTAAAATAAAGAATATTACGCCGTCTTTTATTTACATGAAGTGCATTTATTGCCAAACTTTTCCATTTTATGTTCCCATCCCACGAAGCAAATCCAGCAATGAATTGGGGGTCCATGGTCAGTTAGAGTGGGAACGACAATATAAAAACCAATAAATTTTCTGTTCTCTTAAAGGCATACTGTTCCTTATTCAGTAATTCTGTAAAGTAACACTTTGTTTACGTGAGAAAGGCCAACAAGATGCACACTTTTCTCATTAATTTATTCCAATTAAACTATCCTCTACTTTGAGAGTTGTTTGACCGTGCATGTTCCCCATGAAATAATGTGAAATGCCATCTTGATGCAACAAGGTAATTTTATTTATGTATTCTTAACTTTACATGTTTCGGGCGCATTCGCCCATCATCAGGAGCATTAGATGTTGTGTTGCAGCGTATGGTTTTCTGCACCGAGTTTGTGGATGAATGGTGGTCTTAAGAGGTGCTGCGTAGGTCGTGTGTACGGTGCGGACGGTGCCGTGCGAGTCGCACGGCACCGTCCGCACCGTACACACGACCTACGCAGCTGCTCTCAAGACCACCATCTATCCACAAACTTGGTGCTGAAAACCATATGCTGCAACTCAACATGTAATGCTCCTGATGATGGGCGAATGCGTCCGAAGCGTGTAGAGCTAAGAATACATCAATAAAATTACCTTGTTTCATCAAGTTGGTATTTCACATTATATCCTCTCCATGTTTCGAACAAATAATTATTCATCATCAGGAAGTTGTTTCTGTACACGCAGCATACAGTATTTTACCAATCACATCGTGTTAGCGGCTAGACACCCACAGATACATGATAAAATACTGTATGTTGCATGTACAGAAATGACGTCCTGATGATGAACAATTATTTGTTCGAAACATGTATAGGATAGTTTAATTGGAATAAATTAATGAGAAAAGGTTGGCATCTTGTTGGTCTTTCTCACATATATGTATTACGATGCACGGTTCAGAGAATGTAAAGTTTAACACTTTGTTATTAAAGAAATTTTTCGTGGATAGTCTGAAAAGTCTTTGTGGGGCCACTTATGCTACGCGGACCACGGTGTGGGAACTACAACTCTATAAAATAATACAGCTTAGGGCAGCTGGTAGAAAACTAGCAGCGACAAACCATAGGAGTGTAAGATGTTTTAGAGCGTTCTGAATATAAAATTATTTTTGTAGTTGTACGGTGTTTTCAATTCACTTATTAACATTCTTTAATTGCATTGTGATTATGGGAAGCTTCAAAAGGGGTGATTATCATAGTTGAGATTAAACTACGGGTAGGCCCGAAGGGTAATTGGAAACCTGCGGTGGTGATGTTTCAGTCTGCGGCTGGTTGGTCGTTGAGCAAGTGTAACAGAATTATACGTACAGTACTCCGGGTACGCATAAAGACAGACTAGCCGGACATGCTGCTTCGTATCGACAAACAATGCACGAACAATACCAAAATCTGGGATGAAATGTCCCATGATACTTAGATATATCCCGTTGGAGCTTGAAGTTTATATAAATAATAGATCGTGTGTCACAGTAATTACTGTCTACAAGATCTGAGGTGTCACGGTAGTGCTTACGAAGTTTGCCGTCTTCTGGAAAGTGGCGCAGGTGGAATCTCTTCAGGGTACAAAATTTCTATGGTGGATGTATCTCGGTCCTACCAAAGTCGGTGAATTTTTACAATACGACACGGCCTCACGTCTCAGAACCTTGTGACTTTTCCTTACAAAGTCCAACCGCTTGATTCTGCCGAGGGATGTCGTCGCTTTTTATTATGCGAATTATCCGAACTACCTAAATACTCCGTAGGTTCAAAGTGCGAACTTTCCTTAATGCAGGTCGGAGTTGAGTACCTAGTTAATAGAGCTGCATAAGGGCTTGGAAAAGTCGCAGTGTTACGCCCCATCGGACTGTCGGCGCTCAAGTAACTGTCACGTTAATTTTATTCCTTTTGTAAAATATTTTGACAACATGACTGAAACAAAGGTAAGCCCGGGCGTCTGTTCGACCAGACGACTAAATTTTGTAGGTTGGCGCCTAAACTTTTCACCATAATTATTGCTTTTCTTTCTTCGCAAACAATAATGTGTATCACTTTACACGTACCTACCACAAAAGCGACATACAACAGGGAATTTTACAGATCATTCTAGAAATTTGGTTTATCAATATGTATATTGCTTCAAGTCATTCTTCTGCGCCTAGAATTTGGGGTTGGCTTCTAGATTTTTAAAAACTTTGTGAACCCCTCTACTAAAGAATTAAATTAATGTAAGAGCTTATTATGAAAATCAGAAACCTACATGTGCTTTACGCAGTACACCATCAGAGTGAGCAGATCAACCGGGATGAGAATTGCGACATGTAGCACGTATGGGAAGAGTTATAAACCTGTATAAAATTTTGGTCGGTAGATGGGGTGGAAGAGGCCCACTTGGGAGACAGACATAGAAGAGGTGACAGTACGAATATGATACTGTGACAGACACAACGGTGGTATGTGACGGTACGAAGGTGATACTGTGACAGACACAACGGTGGCACGTGACGGTACGTAGGTGATACTGTGACAGACACAACGGTGATACGTGACGGTACGAAGGTGATACTGTGACAGACACAACGGTGGCACGTGACGGTACGAAGGTGATACTGTGACAGACACAACGGTGGCACGTGACGGTACGAAGGTGATACTGTGACAGACACAAGGGTGGCAGGTGACGGTACGAAGGTGATACTGTGGCAAACACAACGGTGGCAGGTGACAGTACGAAGGTGATACTGTGACAGACACAACGGTGGCACGTGACGGTACGAAGGTGATACTGTGGCAAACACAACGGTGGCAGGTGACGGTACGAAGGTGATACTGTGGCAAACACAACGGTGGCAGGTGACGGTACGAAGGCGATATTGTGACAGACACAACGGTGGCAGGTGACGGTACGAAGATGATACTGTGACAGGCACAACGGTGGCAGGTGACGGTACGAAGGTGATATTGTGACAGACACAACGGTGGCACGTGACGGTACGAAGGTGATATTGTGACAGACACAACGGTGGCACGTGACGGTACGAAGGTGATATTGTGACAGACACAACTGTGGCACGTGACGGTACGAAGGTGATATTGTGACAGACACAACGGTGGCAGGTGACGGTACGAAGATGATACTGTGACAGACACAACGGTGGCAGGTGACGGTACGAAGGCGATACTATGGCAAACACAACGGTGGCAGGTGACGGTACGAAGGCGATACTATGGCAAACACAACGGTGGCAGGTGACGGTACGAAGGTGATATTGTGACATACCCAACGGTGGCAGGTGACGGTAGGAAGGTGATACTGTGGCAAACACAACGGTGGCAGGTGACTCTGCCGATGATACAGACATAAGTGTCGAAAAGCTTTTTTCATTTAAAAAAAATTAGTGTTTTAAAGGTAGTTGGTCTCTGTACGACATAATAACATTTTAAGATAGGTTTCAGTAATATATATATGAATGAGTCTATCTTCTGGAAACAGCTGGAGTCTATATCCTTAAAGCCTACGTGTGTGTGTATATATATATATATATATATATATAGGCTGAGTCGTGTCTGTTTCCAGATACGACTCATTCCCCTCATAGTGTGAACATGACAATGGACTTCGGGTTCCAGAAAATGCGGGCGTTGTTGACTACATAAGTGACATCTGCAAGACAGTAACAGTTATAATGAAAATAATAACGTCTTCGCAATCTCTGAAAATATTGACTAGATGGGGCGCTTCGTTGGTAGAATTCCTAAGAAGGCCCCGAGAATTTTATGTGCACTATGTAGTAAACATCCGACCCTTACGAAATGAACCGTGAAGTTTTGTTTAAATAATCTATGGAGTATATTTCACTGCCAAAATAACCCTTATTTGTGACAGCTGAGTTATAAATGACCAGGACGGACTTGGCCTGCTGCAAGAATTCACTAAAATCTGTTTGAGAATTCCGAGTGTGATGTCTCACGTAGTCAGGCGGAATGTTTATAAAAGGCTGCTGCTTACGTAACTTTATGTTTTCTGATACGATGGATGACGAATAACAGACGGCTGTAGCCACATTATATACCAGTTTCTACTTCTTAGCGTAAACCTATAAAATTTCATGCAATATATCATATTTTATGGTACGGTCTCTTCAAATGTACTTTAACATTTCAAATGAGTCCCACAGTTAATTCCGATAGCTCACTGTAGTTTGCTACACGATGAGTACACGTTGGGACGTAATTTCGTTTGCCCTTCGTCGTTACCTCACTGTTCGAATTCAGGTGATTATTTTAGCTCCCAGAACTCTGACGCGGGCACAGCCACTTGCCTTGCTGCCAGTAAGACCTGAAGATCAAACACCATTAGCAGAGAATTTCTTGGTTTCTCACGATTCTCTGCCGTTTTAAACAACCCTCAGGAAAGCATTCAACAAGATGAACACGTGATGTGCAGATGACCATGCAGTAGAGGGCACAGGAATGGAAACTGAATGTATTTTGGTAGGTTATATGATCAACATGTGCCGGTCCCAGTGGCCGCGCGGTCTAAGGCGTAGTTCTGCGACCGCTCGCCTGTTGAGATTGTGGGTTCGAAACCCACCGGGGACGTGGATGTCTGTCTCTTGCGAGTGTTGTGTGTTGTCAGGTAGAGGTCTCTGCGGCGAGCTGATCACTCGTCCAGAACAGTCTTACCGACTGTGGTGAGTCGTTGTGTGTGATCAAGAAACCTCGTGAATGAGGAGGCCCTGGCCCACTGGAGGCTGTCGCGCCAAAAAAAAATGATCAACATATTCCTCTCGACACCTACACTTCAGCAGTTTACAGATGTTCTAGGAGGGTATCGTTATTTTCTTGCACAGAACACGTCTATATAGGCTAACCAGGTCAGTCCACATATTTGTACGAATGGTAGGTGTCACTGTTTCCTCAGGAGATTGTGTCCGCTTACCAAATTGCGGCAAAATTATTGGAAATTGTGGATCGTGAACAGCATTCTTTGTGTACCTCCAAAAAATCAAAATATAGTGACGCACCTCAGGGGAACGAGGTTGTAAAGGGACAGGACCGTCTCTGCCCCTCACGTTCCCTGTTTAAGAATTCCATTCCTTACTTCAATGTCTGAGAGTGCGGGGGTTTTCATACTTGCTGTAATTGCTTAGTATTGTGACTGCCTTACAGCATCAGTATGCTGGGTACTCTGCACCAGTCACAGTCCTTTGCTCTCATCTCCCCCACCCCACCCCACCCCAAAAAGGAAAAGGCCCAAATTATATATATATATATATATATATTGGATTGGGCGCAAAGGCATTGAACTTGGCGTTGTCCCTTGTACCTTCAGTCACTGCCTGCGAATTGTTGGTCCCCAAATTTTGGCGTTATCTCTGTTACCATGTCCGGGCATCTGCAACGTGGCCTCGTCGTTAAAATAATTTTGGCTCTAAAATGTTCAACCGTCATCTTCCAGGTTTGAAAGAACCTCGCGGTACCTTCATTCGCCTTTGCTTCTCTGAATGGTTGTTTATCGGGGCCTTTCCCTTTATACGTTCAAACAGCCCCTTTGAAAAACCTGAACCACTTAGATGGACACTTATGTTGCTTGTTTCATAATCTCGTACGAAATCTTTTTGCATTTTAATCATATTATTTCGATGCGATACCAGATTACACACTTTGACACTTGAAATACCACTTTGCTATAACCGCAATGGCAGCCTCGCTGGTGGCAGAATTGGGAAACCAAACTTGCACGATTTCAGACTGATCATATTACCTCCTGAAGGCGTACAGTTTTAAATCTTATGCTTTTTACATCATGAGAAATTTTACGCTAAAATCCTCTAAATTTAAACTGTTCACTATTTTTAATACTTTTCCGAAATTTCCTTCTTAGTGCTAATTTTCCATATCCGCTTCTTTATGTCACCCTTCTCCGAGAGCCATCAATCCGAGTATTATTCTGGATGCGTTCTATGTTCACCCTCCAGGCGTGGTACATTATTAGTCCGTCGAGCTGGTGATAGTAGCTACAGATTAAAATTATTTTATTATTATCGTAAACTTTCTACTTTTTATTATCCATTTTAACCCTCAGTTTGTTTCCGTCCCCAAGTATCAAACATATTTCGCATTCACACGCTTAAATACTGATCTGTGCGACATGCATTTGCTTTCATGTATGTGCTGATATATTTAATGTTGTCATTCAGTTGTTGTGCTCAAGGGTCGTGCCAGTAAGACTTCTGGAGCATGGACATAAATCTGAAGACTATAAACACCGGCGCTAGATGGACGTGTGTTCGCGAATATTGAATAATTCCGAAATTAATGTTGCTACTGCTACTGTTCCTACTATTACCACGAATGGTACTACTATCACTACTACTACCACTACTACTACTAATACTACTACCACTACCACTACTACTACCACCACCATTACTACTACTAGTACTACCACCACTACTACTACTATTACTACTACCACTACCACTACTACTACCACCACCATTACTACTACTAGTACTACCACCACTACTACTACTATTACTACTACCACTACTACTATTACTACCACCACTACTACTACTACCACCACCACTACTACTACTACCACTACTACTATTAACACTACTACTATTACCACTACTACTACTACTACTACTACCACTACTACCAATACCACTACTACTACCACTACTACTACTACCACCACTACTACTACTACCACTATTACTACCACCACTACTACTACCACAACTACTACTACTACTACTACCACTACTACTACCACTACCACTACCACTACCACTACTACTACTACCACTACTACCACACTACTACTACTACTACTACCACTACCACTACTACTACCACTACTCCTACCACTACTAC
>Ga0123355_10008715_pt1 | contig 15338 bp, 6 predicted proteins | sample TergutEmb28metaG_3_FD_89872 | JGI IMG/M metagenome (GOLD analysis project Ga0123355, IMG submission 89872) | Embiratermes neotenicus P1 segment gut microbial communities from Petit-Saut dam, French Guiana - Emb289 P1 | ecosystem: Host-associated > Arthropoda: Insects > Digestive system > Gut ... | reverse complement strand
GTGTACATGTTCATATATATAATTAAGTTTAATATATGTACATATTGTAATCTTATACTTTATCTAATGTAATTTATAATGACTGTTTTGGTGACTGTATTTCTTGTTTTGTAACTGTACTTCTTTTATTTGTATTTTCTATTTTGTAACCTTAATTCTATCCCTGTATTATCTCTGTATATGACAAGTTCAATATCCTATAGGCATTTGCCTTGTATGGATCTGATGAACGCATAATAAATACAAATACAAAAAAAATACAAACCAAGTGACCCATGCAATTCAACCATGATAGATCTTTTGTGCAGGACCAAGAAAAATGGACCTACTATAGTTGTGTCACCTACCCATATTCTAGAACATGTCCATGATACAGCACATATACTGCTGTGTTTAACAGAACTAAGTATTAAGATACAGTATCCTAGCAGGACTTAGGAAAACCGTGAAACTCCGGTGCATGCAACTAGGGCTGTGATTTGACTGCAGAAATATAAGTGTTAAGTCATGTTTCTTGTTCAGCATACATACCTACAGTCTAGTCTACCCTTAATAAGTAAAAGTAAATGGCTGAAAAACATCACACAATCTTTCAGTCACAGATGAGTCAGTAGTTTTCTTGGCTCCTGTATGAAACAACATGGATGTGTCAAGGTATGCATGCATTCGCTGTTAAAACCCGAATGTAATAAAACGTAACATAGGTAATAAGCATAATAATGATCTAAAGAATATAAACACCTAATTTTCTCATATATCAAATTTTCTTTTTAGTTTGAGCACATTCATTAACAGCAAAGATAAAGATGGACAGAACACCCAATGTTATACAAGCCCAAAAATATGTACACACACACATCAAATGGGCTCAAAACCTAGTCATTACGGAAAGGAAAACTGGAAGAAGACACTTATTTCAAATACTTTTTTAATTACTAGGCATAATGGCTCAGATTGAAAAAAAGTAGGCATACTTATAAAAAACCACTAATCTTATTTCAGGAAATATTTGAATTGTCAATATGCTCAAATACTCCTGTTTAAGTAATTCTAAAAATACAAGTCACAGGAGCTGTAAGTTACTGAAACAGAGCTTAGAAAGGCATAACTGGATGTGTATTGAGAAAAAACTGTTTTCATTGAAATAGTCTACTATTTTACCAGTGACATAATAGAGCATTAAGGAGAGAATATAAAGTATTATAATCACCAATACACATGGACTAGTGCATTTATGAATTAACAATATGTTTCATACCCACTCATCTTAAGAACATGAACCATTTCTTCACTCTTTATTTTTTTTTAACAATTACCAGATCTAATTAGCTGATATGCATGTTAAATTCCTCACAGATTCATGTGGTGAAGGATAAGGTTAACAATGGTCAAGACCTTAAAATACAAATCGAATAACAAATCCATAATTTGATAACAATAAACTTCTATTGCAAAAAATTGTAAATACAGTTAATCAATGGACAAATAATTACATATATTTCAGTGTTAAAGAATAATAAACTGAGATTAGAGCATGTCTACTTTCCTTCCTTGGAGATTCATGATGCACCTCTATCAAGAGTTGGACAATTATGGAGTCTTACCATAAGATAACAGGCCTACAATCCAACATAAATGTTCATAATTTGCATCCACAATTTATGGTACTTCTCAAAACAAAAAAAACAAATGAGATGCTATTAATTATGAGGGTTACATTACAAAACATCTATAACTCCTTCCCGCATATTTTTTATCCCTTGGTGTTATTTAACATTTCTGTTGCAAAAATTGTACATCGTAACTCAGAAAACATTCACTGTTTGTTTTAATTGGATAGTACACATATGAAACTGATAACCAAACTGAACTTCTAGTTTCCTCACCATCCTCATTGGAAAACCTCCCTTTTACACTTTCCTAAAGAAATTGCAACTTAAAGTTAATGTACATGCAAGGTTTTGTAAGTTTTGGTTGGAAATCAGACAGAAATACTTGTCCCCATTCCACAGACAGGAACTGTGGTCAAAGTGAAAAATATCTGGTAAATATAGTTCATTTTAAAGGACCATTGCTCATTTTTCCCTGGAAAGAATGGTGGCAATACTTGTGTCAAGAATTACTAAAGGGGAGGAAATGGCATGATTTGTCTTCTACGGTGCATTAGACCTTTCATATTAAAAACACTTGGCATATCAACTGATATGTGATCACTGTACAAGAACACTATTTTTAATAAGATTGTTTTATTTGAAAAAATGCTGGTACTGTATATCACTGGGTACCACCAGAAAAACAACACATAGGAAAGCAGATTAATTCTTGAATTTGATAACAGTGCCTATTGAAATGCATAAGATATGTAGCAGTGAGTGGCAGGTTGACTATCAAAGATGAAATGGAAAAGGATATGAAGACCTGTTTCTAGACACCCTGCCACTTTTCCTTGGAGGGAATGAGATAATTGTGAAGTTCCTCTGAAATGCTGGAACAGACTCATTCTTCACACTGTAAGAACCCAAAAGATTGCCATGTGTTTCTGTAGTGACACTGTAACACTTTTGCACAAAAAGCACTGAATTGCAGAACCATTCACAGTGAACACCTGTAGGCAACTACAGATGAAATTCTGTATAAGCTACTGAAGCACACAAACTTAAACGAAAATTGTAATTTAAATCTCACAATAATTATTCGGATATAAAACTACCAGCATGAACTATATATGTGAAATCTGTATTAACAAGAACACGATTACTCTCTAATATTGCATTGCAAATTATGTATGACTAGCACAAGTGAGTTCCAGTGCAACTCAACATTAAGAAAAGAGAATTCTTCACACATCATTTGCATTCAGTGTAACATACTGAATTTATGTGCATCATATGGCACATTGCTGCTATGGAATAATGACTAGGACTATCAATCACTGTTATGAAATTGGAATATCACTTCTTGGACACTATGCATTTTGGAGAGATATTCCGAATATAAGTAGCACCAAAATTTATGTTAGTGTTTGTAGACCACACATTGCACTGACATTAAAAGTGTTAGTACAATTTGGAACTACAGTCTCAAGTTCTTTTCTATGTGTAAGCACAGAGTGACCAAGTGGTCAGATATAGGGGAGTCAAAATGTTTTAAAGATGGAGAAAGATAAAGAGAAGCAGACTGCATAAATTAAAAAATAATGCAATGCAAGTTTTAGTATCCGGGTGTTATCAGTTGTTTTTATATGTATATACAGCTAAGCTCTTACAGGGTCATACGACAATGCATAAAAATATGTCATCTTTATCATTCAAAGGTTAATGACAGTTTATTGTGACTAATAAAGCTGTTTACTACTACTGTTACTGGAAGACATCAAGATGTGGGGACAAAGTTGGCAAGATGCTGAAAAAGAAAGATTATGGGATGAGAAGAAAAAGTATGTCCGCTGACTTGTCCAGTAAAATGGAAATGATGAAAAAGACAGTAATGTATGACTATTACAGGCTTTGGGTTGAATGAATTTTTTGGTTGGCAAGAAACAATTGGTACGTTTCAGAGCCCTGTAAATAATCATTTACAAATATAATAGAAGGGAATATTTTCCAGTTTCAGCAACTTATATGAAAATAGCAATATGCAGCAGAGCATAAATTTGCCTCTCTTCTGAGCATCACTGATGTAAAACAATTATGTCTTGCTTCAATCCCCTCCAGCAACTCCTAACACATACCTAAATTCCATGTGCCAAGTATATTAACAATCTGTAACACATTTGTCATTAACTTATGTGAAGTAATTTGCATTTATTAAATAAACTACACTTATACTGTCGAACACAACACACATTTATTTAAAACAGAGGAGCACCTTTATTTGCACGCTACATGTGTTTGACTGAATAAGTGTAATTTAAGATTGCATTTACTATAATAAAAGGTGCAAACCCCTCCATCTGCAACTACTGTAATTTAAATCTGAATGGCCTAAACCTACAGTACTCCTTAAATGTGCACACTGTCAAACAACTCATGATTATGGGCAATAGAATATCAACCTGTGGCCAAAAAATGACTTACCACTATCTGTTCCTATCTTACAATGTTGCATCACTGACCATATGTGTGGTTGGTTGATTGGTCATTCATCTCTTTCAGTATTTACACTATTTTTTTTTAAATTTCTCTTGAACAGTGCCCTAAATTTAAGAACTGTCTGTGTTACACTCTCCCTTCTTGCATACCCAACTCAATCTTCACATTAAAATCCTATTTCTGTCCTCTACACTAAACAAATTCTCCAATGACTGTCGTTTTGTTTATATATCAGAACAGAAAATAAGATCAATAAAATTGCACACTGTGTTCGAAATTTTTCTTCTTGAAATCACATAGCACCTTATACTTCTCTAAATTTTAAAAGCAAGTCTTCAACCCCTCTACGATATAATGCAATGAAAAAGAGATATTATTAACAGATGATAAGACATGGTTGTTATAAAAAATTTTATTTATGGTTTATTTAATAATGCTGCTAGAAGCTCACATTATACAGATACTCATCATATGCAAGTTCAAAAAGTGCAGTTTCACTTACATGTGATCATCATGTTTAGCCCAACTGAGAGAGATGGGTAGGAGGAGGAGCAGAATCACACTGTTAAGTTGAATCACATTTCCCACATGAGCAATGTTAAGAGTAAAATTTAATGTTTTTATTGAAATCGACTTAAGAAAATAATGGCTTGCTTACTGGAGGCCTATGACAATATGCCAATTGATGAATTAGAATTACAGAAAGAGCTCAGCCTTCTTCAAACTGACAGTGATGATGAAGAGGGTGACTGAAGAAAAATTAACAGTTCATGAACCGACAACATCTTGCAAAACAGCATATGGGGTGTGCACAAACTCAAAAACAGTGACCATAATACAGAGCAAAATGCCAAGTGTCAAAGATGGACAGATGTGAGAAACTAAAGGCTGAGAAGCAACTAAAGGTAGATGATTTCTTAAATAACTTAAAACCAGCACACCCATCAAATACCTCTAGAGATGTCCCACCATCAACTCTGACAACTATGAACACAAAACACCATATTGCTGTTCCCCCTTCCCCAACTTAAATCCTGTTCTCTACCACTGCATCACCTGCATCTACAGTGCCTTCAGTGAATTATGAAGATCCTCACTGGCTGTCTCCTCAGCTGTTACCACTACATCTCAACCATCCATGCAGCAAACTGCCTACAGTGTGGTCAGTGTATGTTAATTTTTGTGATTTTTTGTTGTTAATATAACAGCAACAAAGAGAGAGCATACATTTCTTAATGTATGAAAGTGATGGATGAAGAGAAATTGATGCTTGTAGGCAAATTAATTTTGACTGAAGTGATTTCTTTTAGAATGCAACTATTGCATAAATCAAGAGGTACCTGTATTTAGTGGTAAGTGGATGATAAGTGAAAAATTAATTGGAAAAGATGGGGAAAGAAGGGATCATGGCTTAACTCGTACTACCGGGCATCTGCCTGGATGGACTGATAAAATCCATAAAAAACCTCAGTCAGGATAGATGGTGTGCCAGCTGTAGTTTGAACCAGACACACTGAATCCATGTCAGAACCATTACAGCTCGAGCCAAGTTGCTTAGTCAAAGACGTGTCCTCCATTCAAGGCTCATTTTTACAGTCCTTTTAGGCTATCTGGGTTTCTACCAGTTACTTGTTTCCAGGAACCTGAATAGGTACTTATTTTACAATTTATACAGATATGTGTATATTTATGGAAAAAAGTTAAATGTAAAGCTGCACTTGCACCTAAGCACCAAGCTCAGATGGTACTTGATACAGAAGACACAAATGTAAAGGTCCAAACACACTAGATACTGAATGCGAGTGAGTGGTCACCTTCAATGTCTGACTGCTTCACTCCAGATGAAACAGCAGCTGCAGCACAATGGAAGGGAGGATGGGCCCACCTCAGATCCAGTCTGGTAGTGGTGCTGATGGCTCTGACGGGAAGTGTATTAATGGAAAAGAATAAAAACCATACATAAAATGGGCAATATATAATCTAACAAGACATAGTTCACGCAAAATAATATTCCAGTGGACAAAAAGGTAAAACAGACAGGTGGACTTGGTGAATTAAACTCTTCAGTGAGGCACCAGATATTAAAACCTTTTCATGTGTGCACCATCCCTTCAGAGACCATTTGCGTCATTTTAAGATCTATTAACATGAACATGTTTAACTAGTGGTATCACTGTATAGTAAAAGATTACAATGCAAGCATTCTTACTACATTCTGTTCTTTTTCATTAAGGCATTATTTGGTAAGTACAATTAAGATGCATTTACCCAGAAAATGCAGTCCTTTGATTATCCTCAGCTGACAGATCAGTATCAAAGTAGCATGTGAGAAGTTCTTAAAAAATTGAAATTATTACTACTGTAATGTAACAGGCACCTTGCCAGTCCACATCTCATTGCAGTCCTCTTGTGACATAAATTTCTTGGCACAGCAACAATAAAAATTCCCACACCAACATAAAATATTAGTGCCTACAGACATTTCTTAGTTGCTCTTCTGATACATACTTTGCTTATTTCACAATGACAATGGCCACCAAGTTACACTAAAATGAATTTCATGTACTTATATAAATAAAATTAGCATTTTTATAAATGTGGGGAAAAGGGGCAAGAAAGAGAAAGGTAAAACCATGATACACTGCATACCATACCGATGAAAATGGTACCTGTAACTTCTCCCTGCTTTCCCACTTCTGACCTCCCTGTACAAAATGGTACACTTTGCCCTCAGAACTGATCGGTTAAGAAGTGACAAATGAAGACTGTGATCTTCTGTGCTTGATGCCATGTAGTAAGTGCACCATGCTGCCTCCAACTTGAGAATAACTGGACACAACACAATACTCTAAAATGTTGGTAACCAATTACCACACTACATGCTGTCATGAACCAGAAAACACAACCTAAACTGTTGCAACTGGCCAGATTTTTCCTATGTAACCGATTTACAATCTACTCTTTTGTAATGCATATGTTTGTATCTTGCATACATTGACCAAAAACAGAAATGTGGAAACTACATGAGATTATGATTGAGACCTTCATATTTGACAGAATATCAGGGACCATGTTTAAATTACTCTGTAGGCCTAATATGACCAACAGATGACCATGTGACCATCCCTGTCTTTGACAGAATCATTTAATCAATGATCTTATAAGATCTTAAAATGAATTAATACCATTTACAGTCTTCAATTAGTAATTCAGAGAAATAGCATTATAGCAAGTTCATAAAATTATACTCATGTGCACATTTTAACATTAGTTCAAGGAATAAGAACAAATTAAACCTTTTTACCCTCAGAACTTTTATGTCTATAAGATTGATGCCAATAAGCACCTAGAGATCAGAGCTTCAAAAATTAAGTTTTTTCATGACTTCTAACACCAATTACATTGAACTTGTTGGCCACTTCTTTCATTTCATAAACTACAGTAGTATACAGGAGATACTGAAAGAACAAGTGACTACACAAACTTATTACTTAAAACCATCCTGAAAACTTCTGCACACAACACACAACATATAATAACCTTCTCACATGTTTCATCTGAAATCTCTCCAACTTTATACACTGGTAACATAATAAGGCCTTTAAAGTATCATAAAAAACAGCTTGAATATAAAAAATTATAAAGTATGTTAGTGAGTTTCACTTAAAAATGACTTCATACAATCAGGAAACCTAATAAATAAAGTAGAAAAACAAACTGTAAAATGGTCATTTGTTCGATGAACAACAAATTCTTGCACAAATTCTGACATATACCGGGAATGCTAAACAGATATGGAATATATGACATCCACTCTTTTTCCAAAATTTTACTGTGATGAAAGATGATGATGTGGTCTACAAAATTGGTCCCAAAACTAAGGAACTTCTTTACTCTGTTTCACAGTAATTCAGAGAATATCTCATAAACCTTTAAAAACAATGAAAACAGTAATAAAAAAAACAGATAAGTGTATCAGTATCTAATATCAGTCTTGTTAAGGCTGGAACAATCATTTCCATTTTTACCCTTATGTGCTTGGCTCATTTTAATTCCTAGTTACATCCTGCTTTATGTATATACCTCTGCCTATTGCCACTTGACATTCTTTTATTATGGCCACACATGTAACTACAAAATTAATTTGAATATATCATTTTATATAATGATTTTAGTCCTATTAACATTATTTTCAATTACATAGAATTCACAAATGTGAGATTTTGGTAAATATTGTGGTTACACACAATGATACATAAAGGTAAGATTTGGTAGTAGTACAGCTAACACACCCATATTAGCACCTTACAAATACAGTTAATGTTTGGTCTTTATAAAACAGAACTATTACAACAAAAAAAAAACTACAAAACCTGTATAACCACACAGTTCTGAAGATTAAAAGATATTTCAAACAGAGTATCAAACTCAAAAAGTCAAACAGAATATCAACCTCATAAAGCAAGTCATAAAAAAATAACATTCATTAATGGGCTAATGGTGCCTTGTTTGCAACTTTACCAAGTTAACTGCAGTAATAAAATTATTGTGGCTTTGTGTCCCAAGCATAGATCACACTTCTTCCCAAATGCAGGCATTACAAAATCAGCAGCTTTCCCATCACATATAAATGGTTTTGCATTACATCGTAATACATGTAATCCTTAGAAACCATTAAGAGATGACCAAAACTTTGCTCACTCCAGAAAACAGATCAAAACACCAACAACACATTGTTTTTCATTATCCTAATACAGAGGTGGCCAAACAGTTGATTGCAAGCTACCAGTCGACTGCGATGAGTTGTTTGGTCAATCGTGGCCATTTTTTGGTCCCTATCAAAATTTATTTGCCACCTTAGTATGATCAATAGCATTCGCTGAATCAACTTACCTATGCAAAGAAACCTTCTCCTGGATAAAGATAATAAAACCAAGATACCAAAACTATCTGACTGATGAACATTTAAAATAATGCCTTCACTTGTGTCTATGTAATTATAAACCCTCTTTCAGTAAGTCATCATGAGATATGCATTGTCATGCATCAACTTTGCAATAGGAAGGTTAAAGAAAAACACATTTTAATTATGGTATATTGTTCTAGCTTAAAAAGATCAATTGTTAATAAATGAAACAATCATCTTCTATATGTTTGATGCTATAAGCTATTTACATTTCTTTGCCTAGTTGACCTAATATTAATACATCATGTACCGTGGTATGTGGAAAAGATTAACTGTCTCTACAGTAGATCGCTGAGTTGAAAAGTCTGGCCACCTATGCCCTAATAGGTGATGCTGGCTTACACAATCACAAACTCCATTGAATGCTATGCAAATTGGTCACCTAATGAGGGTTTCATGAAAAACAAAAGTAGGCAATTATTTTGCTTTCTTCCAAATTAATAATATTTAGGCTCCATTGTCTATAATCAAGAGTGGTATATACTTGAGACAACAAGATATTACTATAAAAGTTTCATGCTTTTTATCTCAGAATTTCTTTCAGGTTATGTTCTGTGAAGGATGTATAAAGATCTAATAAGCCTTTTCATGTTTGTGGCATGTATCATGTTCCAAAATGTTATATAGACAATCATGTATTATATGGCTGGTCATACTTTCAGTTCTTGAATATGAATGCAAAATAGAAAAGCCTTAATTGTCAGCAGTGATAACATTAACATGCTGATGCTGGACACAGGCTACCAACTAATGTGTTCTCTAATAAACACAAGTTATTTAAGCACAGCAGTTTCCAATATCACGTTTATTACTGTGTTGTGCTCATCACAGCGTTCTTAGGCAAGTTCGCACAGTCATGAAAAGTGACTTTGAGCTGCGTCATGTCTGTCTGTCTGATTGTATCAACTTGGCTCCCACTGGACGGATTTTCATAAAATTTTATATTGAACTTCTTTAAGTCTGTTGGAAAATCCAGATTCTTCATTACTATATTGTACAATATAATACATAAAATATGAAGATGGAAACACAGCAAATTTTGTTAAAAAACAAAAGAACTTCTTTCTGAGATTAATCATACACATGTCATATTCTTATATAAATCACATAAATAATGCAATATTAAAATTATAAAGATCCTACTTCATTCTGAGATAGAAAACAGTGGAACTCCAAAAGGGCTTGTATTATATTCATCACACATGAGGCAAAAAAGCTGTACTGGATCAGACTGAATTTCACGAATAATCAAATTAACAGCCTTTTTACTCCACACTCACAGCAGAACTTCGCCAGAGTGATGGGATATTTTGAGCCACATTCATGACAGAACTTTGACATTTTTGATGCTGCCTGCTGACCTGTATTTGACTGAAGCACTGATGGTGAAGATAAAGGAAACAAAGGACTTCTGCCATCATGCCTTGACACCTGTACCAAGAAGATCAACATTACCTACCAAAACATTATTTAGTATCATCTACAGTTTGAAAAATGTGTACTCTGCTTCACAGATGACATTCAGGAGGTTCTCCCAGCAGTGGCTATAAAGACATATGTCTTCTGGGGGTAATACCAAGTAGTCTTGCTGCAGTCTACCAACATTTCATTTTCCCTGTTAGCTGAGTTCCCCAATGATCAAAATTAGAGCCTCTATTGTTCATAATACATATAAATAAACTCCCCCTGAGAATAAATGCTGTGTCAGAACCAATATTATTTGCTGATGTTAACAGTGTCATAATTTCAAAGATTTCTGTTCAGTGTCAAATTTAGTTCTCTCTTATATAACTAAATGGTTTCCTGCTAACAATTTAGTTCTAAACTTAGATAAAATGAATGTAATGAAATACATAACAAAGAAATCATCACATTCAGCATTACATACTGGTTATAAAGAAAAGTATATAGAAGAGACAATGCACACCAAATTTCTTAGTTTACAAATTGATAACTACATAAATTAGAAGAATCATATTGAGGAAATGATTCCTAAGTAAAGTGGAGCGTGCTATGCTGTTAGGTGGATGGGTCATATCAGTAATATTAACACGCTCAAATCAATTTACTATGCATACTTTCATTTTATTATAAAATAAGGAATAATTTTTTGGGCTAACCCTTCCAGCAGTGGCAAGATTTTCACTTTACAAAAGAAAACTGTCAGAATTATGGCTGGTGCACAACCCGGAATGTGTTTAGTAGTCTATATAAACAATTAGAGATTCTGCCTGTTCCATGCCAATATATACTTTCATTAACAAACTTCATTATCAATAATCAGGAAATTTTTCATACAAACTGATCTATATACAATATTCATACAAGGAATAGGTATCATTTTCATAGACCAAATATCTTGTTTTCAAAAAAGTAATTCTATGCTGGCATAAAAATGTTTAACAGTTTACCACCTAGTGTGACAACCCTCAAGAATGATGAGGCAAAATTTACAGCAGTCTTAAAAAAATACCTATGTACACACTCCTTTTACTCTGTAGATGGATTTTTTTAATGTGTGAAGATGATTTATAATATTTTTGAAACATATTTGTATATTTGTATACATATGACTTGTTCCACATCCTACTGTCTTTATCACACAGCTATGAATCCATGGAATGTACATATGTAATGTAATGTAACACAATGAATTAATTAATTAATGTATATATGTATGTAGAAGGCATCAGATTGTTCTGAAATGTCAGTGCACTTCTTCCAAACTATACAGTACAACATTCCAGAGGAAAACAATCTTCATGCCTCAGAGATTTTAAAAACTTACAACATTACCACCTTTCTTTCATCTTACTAACAGGCTGAAACAAGGAAGAATAATGGGACTAAACTGTGCATGTTTAACAAAATAGCAAATACCATTCTCAGACACACGTATCGGAAGCTCACTGGAAAGGAAATGTAATTGGCAGAGTGTACAGTGTAGAAAAATGGTGTATTTTATGTGACTAACTCTCACGCCTACCCCCATGGTCCAGTAGTTAGTGTACCAGTCTACTGTCCAGGAAGTCCTGAGTTTCATTCCTACTTCTGTCACTAGTCTTAAAGTTAAAAAATAATCAGACAGCATAATGACGAGTATAGTGGTAAAAAAGAGTACAGCAAACCATCAAACTATCATGTTTATCACATACACCTACAAAAAATGGAAAATGTCAAACACAATATTGGTAGAAGATGAAAATTGTTACAGTGTGACAAAACATTTACCAATTATTAACTTTCCGGCATCAGCACTTGACAGTACAAACCTGCATAGTTGAGAGAGGTGGAAGAGATGATTCTGATCCACTTGAACTCAGACAACGGTGATCAGCATCCAGTGTCATCTCCAAGTGTCTTTCCAGTGCCTGGGAGCAAACATCAGCCAGTGGCGACTTTCGATTCAAGCTGTGCAGATCAGACAAAATACACCTTTTTCAAAAAAGTCAAGGCTATTTTAAAACCAAATTGTGAACAAGTTTCACACAAAATTCGCCAGGTCTTTTAAACAGCCTGTTTTGTATGGGTGTGAAACTTGGCCTCTCACCCCAAGGGAAGACACAGACTGACAGTGTTTGAGCACAGAGAGCAGGAGAATATGTCAACCTAAGGGACAGGAAGAAAAAGAATGCAGGAGAAAAGAACATAAAAAGTAGCTTCAAACTGTGCATTTTTCATCCAACATTATTTCAGTGGCCAAATCAAGGATGGCGAAATAAATGGGGTACACAGAATACATAAGAAAAACATAAACAAAATATTACGCAGGAAATTTGGTATGAAGAAACTAATCAGTAATCCTAGGTCTGCATGGGAAGATAAATCTTAATGAAAGAGGGTGCAAAAATGTCTGGCTTAATCCACCTCAGGACAGGGTCCAGTGATGGACTTTCTTGTACACACATACAAACTTGTGCTATGTGACGCCATGTTGCTGGATGAGTGGTTCCTGATGTCTCCACAGACCATGGTGCCTTCAAAATGTCAGTACCCACTTTTCCAGTGACATAGTATCACAGCCCAGAAGGCCTGAATCCTCAACTATATCATCATGATAACCTCAAATCTCACATCACGATAAACCTTCAGGTTGCATAAAATGCAGATGATTTACTGACTAGGTGAGGAAATAATGGAGTCTCAAGGATATGTATATATCGCAATGAAATAAATGAGTTAATTATACAATTCAGGCTAAAAAACTGCATGGAAAAACATTTTTCTGAAGACCTAGATATAAATTGGAGATTAATGTTAACTTAACTAGGAGCCAAAAAAATTCCTTTATTATATTATTCCTAGTTACTACATGGGAATAAGCTGGATACCTACCTTTCTTACTGAACAACTTTCAATACACATACGGTTGCTTACCTGCTATATGCAGAATCTCCACTTATCTTACTCCCACCAGAACGTCGATTAATATGACTATCTTGTGACGTAAGTTCATCTTCTACATGAATAATCACTGCACTATTCTCACTGAGTTCAGGAAGTTTCTTTGCCCCAGATTTCACACTCAATTCTTCAGAATTATCAGGGGCTAAAGGTGTGGGATCAAGAATGGACATTGAACAAGAGGATCTAGGTTGTAGTGGACTAGAAACCGAAGATGAAAACAGCTCAGTGTCATGTAAAAGACTATGATCTGCATCATCTACTTGCAGGCAAACCTCATCTTTTGCTACAGGTCCTGGGTGATACAGAGATACTGACTGCTGTAAAGCAAGTGCTGCATTTTCAAGCTTCTTTCTGTATTTTTTACTCCGGTTGGTATTGCGGTTAACCATATTTATATCAAAGTCAAAGTTAAAATCAAAGTTTGGAATAGAACAAAGACTAAGATTGCTGAGGCTGATAGTCAAATCTGTGTTATTATTAACATTATCATTGTTTTCATCAAATTCTGAAGCAAGCGAGGAAAGAGAGATGTTATGTGGTGAAGGCAGTGAACTAGGATTATGACCTGAAATAATCAGATCATCAAAATCACATGAATGATAATCAAGTGCTGACTTGATCACTGTCAATGGAACATCTGTTTGGGATTTGGTAGGGGAATATTTAGTAAATGCAGAGGTGGGAGATGTGCGCAATTCATTTGGTGCTGTGGAAATTGGAGAAACTACAGCAGGCTGAACAGACTGATCTGAAAAATCTTGTGTTTGTTGTAGTAGTAGTGGCTGTTGTTGTTGTTGTTGCTGCTGCTGCTTTTGCTGTTCATTTTCTTTCTCTAATTTCTTTGGCCACTCTCCATGAGATAAAAGTTCCATCATCTGACGCTCAGCCGAAACATAGGGATCATAAGTTTCATCATCAGTAACACTGAAAAAAATTTAAAGAAACTTTAGTCATCAATTACAATTTCTAAACTTCACTTTATAGAAATTACAAATAATTAAAATACTTTACATATGCATTTCAATTCTTCCATACAAATATTAACAAAACAATGTTTTTTCTCACCTCTTAAATACCACATTATTACAATAATGAACCCTTCTTTCCCACACTTTTATACACCATTACTTTGCACAAATACAAAAAATACCATACAAACTGATTTGGACCAAGATGGAAATTCTCCATCACACTCCTCATTGAGAACATAAAATACAAAACAATAACACTGTGTTAACATTTTCAATACCAACCCAAGTACATAATCAAGATAAATGTATTGTTTGTATTTTGTTAGCTGGAGAACATATTCAAAGTGCAATGTATCCACTTTAATGCCTATTCTGGTGACAATATTATGCATATACTGGGTGTTCAACTTAAAAGTGGACCGTTAACTAAGCCGTGAATATATCACGTCAGATGCTATTTATAATGGTTCTGCTGGTATGACATTATACTACTACCTGTGCAAGAGTTGGCAAGACTGTTGCAGGAGAGGGGAGAACCGGTCTTGGCCATCTGTATCAGTTGAATCAGTCGACAGTGAGTGCTGGTGTTTGAACAACGGCATTTTTTACGCTTTCATAATGTGGTTAACAGTGGAAGAATGTGTATTTATTTTGGAAAGTTATTTAAAAATGACGTCTTACGTCCACTGTAGACAAAGTTTTTTGAAAAATTTTGAAGGCAAGTGCCAGTAAAAAGTGCTATTGTGAAAATGATTAAAAAATTCTGTAAAACAGGTTCACTTTTGGACAAGCATCGTAATCGGCAGAAGTCAGTGTTAACACCAGGGATACTGCAAGATATTCAAACGGCTATTACAAGATCTCCCCACAAATCTTTGCAGAAATTAAGTATAATTATTTCTT